>Ga0185299_10002343_pt1 | contig 29802 bp, 39 predicted proteins | sample PaiPotPPA55metaG_FD_128002 | JGI IMG/M metagenome (GOLD analysis project Ga0185299, IMG submission 128002) | Iron sulfur acid spring bacterial and archeal communities from Banff, Canada, to study Microbial Dark Matter (Phase II) - Paint Pots PPA... ...
GATCGCGCAGCAGCTCGAGCGCCGCGTCGCATTCCGCCGCGCCATGAAGCGCGCGGTGCAGTCGGCGATGCGCCTGGGTGCCGAGGGCATCCGCATCAACTGCTCGGGCCGTCTCGGCGGCGCCGAAATCGCGCGCATGGAATGGTACCGCGAAGGCCGCGTGCCCTTGCACACGCTGCGCGCCGACATCGACTACGGGGTTGCGACCGCGTTCACCACCTTCGGCACTTGCGGCGTCAAGGTCTGGATCTTCAAGGGCGAAATCCTTGAGCACGATCCGATGGCCCAGGACAAGAAGATGGCCGAAGGCGACAATACGCGGCCCCGCCGCGACGCTGCCTAAAGCGAAATAGAGAAGGTTTGAGGGCGCAAAGCCATGATGCAACCAAAGAAAACGAAGTTCCGGAAGGCGCACAAGGGCCGGATCCACGGCACCGCGACTTCGGGCGCGACGTTGTCGTTCGGTCAGTTCGGCTTGAAGGCGATGGCGCCCGAGCGCATCACCGCGCGTCAGATCGAGGCCGCCCGCCGCGCGCTGACCCGTCACATGAAGCGCGCCGGCCGGGTCTGGATCCGTATCTTCCCGGACGTGCCGGTGTCGAAGAAGCCCGCCGAAGTGCGCATGGGCTCCGGCAAGGGTACGCCGGAATTGTGGGTGGCGCGGGTCAAGCCCGGCCGCGTGATTTTCGAAATCGACGGCGTCACCGTGCAGACCGCGAAAGAAGCGCTCACGCTCGCCGCCGCCAAACTGCCGATCAAGACGCGCTTCGTGGCGCGCATTGCGGAATAGGGAAGTGGTCATGGCCGAGATGAAAACCGCCGATATCCGCGCGATGAGCCCCGATCAGATGGACGACGCCGTCCTCAATCTGAAGAAGGAGCGCTTCAATCTGCGGTTCCAGCGCGCCACCGGGCAGCTGGAGAATACGTCGCGGCTGCGGGAAGCCCGCCGCGACATCGCCCGCATCAAGACCATTGCCGCGCAGCAGCGCGCAAAGAAGAAGTAGGGGGCTGAAAATGCCGAAACGTACGCTCCAAGGCGTGGTCGTCAGCGACAAGCAGGCCAAGACGGTTGTGGTGCGCGTCGATCGCCGCTTCACCCATCCGATCTACAAGAAGACGATCCGCCGCTCGAAAAACTATCACGCGCACGACGAGAACAACCAGTTCAAGCCGGGCGACACGGTGTGGATCGAGGAGAGCAAGCCGATCTCGAAATTGAAGCGCTGGACCGTGGTCCGGGGTGAACAGCAGAAAACGGCCTGAGGTCGGCCCGGCTCTGCCGGGTGCGAATTTCGGGAAACTTTAGGCGCAACTTTGCGCATCAGAAAGAGGACGAGGTGCATCAATGATTCAGATGCAGACCAACCTCGACGTGGCCGATAATTCAGGCGCACGCCGTGTCATGTGCATCAAGGTGCTTGGGGGCTCCAAGCGCCGCTATGCCACCGTGGGCGACGTTATTGTCGTGTCGATCAAGGAAGCAATTCCGCGCGGCAAGGTGAAAAAGGGCGACGTGATGAAGGCTGTCGTGGTGCGGGTCCGCAAGGACATCCGCCGCGCCGACGGTTCGGTCATCCGCTTCGACCGCAACGCCGCCGTCCTGATCAACAACCAGTCGGAGCCGGTCGGCACCCGCATCTTCGGGCCCGTGCCGCGCGAGCTGCGCGCCAAGAATCACATGAAGATCATCTCGCTCGCCCCGGAGGTGCTGTGATGGCTGCCAAGATCCGGAAGGGTGACAAGGTCGTGGTGTTGTCCGGCCGCGACAAGGGTCGCACCGGCGAGGTGTTCGAGGTGCGTCCGACCGAGAGCAAGGCTCTGGTCCGCGGGGTCAACCTCGTCAAGCGCCACCAGAAACAGACCCAGGCTCAGGAGGGCGGCATCATCTCGAAAGAGTCGCCGATCCACCTGTCCAACATCGCGATCGTCGGCAAGGACGGCAAGCCGACCCGCGTAGGCTTCAAGATTCAGGCGGATGGCAAGAAAGTACGCATCGCCAAACGCTCGGGAGCAGAGATCGATGGCTGATACCGCATACGTTCCGCGTTTACGCGAACAGTTCGACAAGGAAATCCGCGGCAAACTGACCGAACAGTTCGGTTATGCCAACATCATGCAGGTGCCGCGGCTGGATAAGGTCGTGCTCAACATGGGCGTCGGTGAAGCCGTCAACGACCGCAAGAAGGCCGAACTGGCCGCGGCCGATCTGTCGCTGATCGCCGGCCAGAAGGCGATCGTGACCTATTCGCGCGTCGCCATTGCGACCTTCAAGCTGCGCGAAAACCAGCCGATCGGCTGCAAGGTTACGCTGCGCAAGGCCAAGATGTATGAGTTCATCGACCGCCTCGTGAACGTCGCGCTGCCCCGCGTGCGCGACTTCCGCGGCCTCAATCCGAAGAGCTTCGACGGCCGCGGCAACTATTCGCTCGGCATCAAGGAGCACATCATTTTCCCCGAAATCGACTTCGATAAGATGGGGGAGACGTGGGGCATGGACATCACGGTGTGCACCACCGCGGGTACCGACGACGAAGCAAGGGCATTGTTGACCGCATTCAATTTCCCGTTCCGGCAGTGAGACGCTGACCTTAAGCCTCTCAAACGCGGAAACCCAGGAGCCAAGCATGGCAAAGAAGAGTTCGATCGAGAAGAACAACCGGCGCAAGCGGATGACCAAGAACGCTGCGCCCCGGCGCGCGAAGCTGAAGGCCATCATCGCCGACAAGACTAAGCCGATGGAAGAGCGGTTTGCGGCGACGCTGAAGCTCGCCGAAATGCCGCGCAATTCGTCGGCGACCCGGATCCGCAATCGTTGCGAGATGACCGGACGTCCGCGCTCGGTCTATCGCAAGAACAAGCTTTCCCGCATCGCGCTGCGTGAACTCGGCTCCAAGGGCCTGGTTCCCGGGCTCGTGAAGTCGAGCTGGTAAGGGGGGTCGGACATGTCAACACACGATCCGATCAGCGATCTCATCACCCGCATCCGCAACGCACAGATGCGCGCCAAGCCCAAGGTTTCGACCCCGGGCTCGAAGATGCGCGCCAACGTGCTCGAAGTGCTGAAGGCGGAAGGCTATATCCGCGGCTACGCCAGCGTCGAGCATGCCTCGGGGCGCAGCGAGCTTGAGATCGAACTGAAATATTTCGACGGCGAGCCGGTGATCCGCGAGATCGAGCGGGTATCGAAGCCGGGGCGGCGGGTTTATGCCTCGGTGAAGAACCTGCCGCGCGTGAACAACGGTCTCGGCATTTCGGTATTATCGACGCCGAAGGGAATTATGGCCGACCACGAAGCGCGCGACGCGAATGTGGGCGGCGAAATTCTCTTCACGGTGTTCTGAGGAAGGGACTTAGACCATGTCACGTATTGGCAAGCGGCCTGTACCGGTTCCGTCGGGCGTCACCGCGACCGTCGAGGGGCAGACCGTGAAAATGAAGGGGCCGAAGGGCCAGCTTCAGTTCGTTGTCCATGACGACGTCGAGGTGAAGTTCGAGAACGGCGCCGTCAAGGTCGCGCCGAGGGTCAAGACCAACCGCGCGCAGGCGATGTACGGCACGGCGCGCGCGCAGGTGGCCAACCTGGTCGCCGGCGTCACCAAGGGCTTCGAGAAGAAGCTCGAGATCACCGGCGTCGGCTACCGCGCCGCGCTGCAGGGCAAGAACCTGCAGCTCGCGCTCGGCTACAGCCACGACGTCGTCTATGCGATCCCGGAAGGGATCGCGATCACGGTGCCGAAGCCGACCGAGATCGTCATCGTCGGCAACGACAGCCAGCGCGTCGGCCAGGTCGCCGCCGAAATCCGCAGCTACCGTCCGCCGGAGCCTTATAAGGGCAAGGGCGTGAAATACGCCGACGAGTTCATCTTCCGCAAGGAAGGCAAGAAGAAGTAACGGAGCCGGTCATGTCGAGACTCAAGATTACGAACGCCCGGCGCAAGCAACGCGTACGGCTGTCGTTGCGTCGCTCCGCCGGTGGTCGCCCGCGTCTGTCGGTGTTCCGCTCGTCGAAGCACATCTATGCCCAGGTCATCGACGACCTCAAGGGCGAGACGCTTGCTTCCGCCTCTTCGCTGGAGAAGGCGATGCGCGAGGGCGGCAAGACCGGGGCGGACATCGATGCGGCGAAGGCCGTCGGCAAGCTGCTGGCGGAACGTGCCGTGAAGAACGGCGTCACCGAGGTGGTATTCGATCGCGGCGGCTATCTTTATCACGGCCGCGTCAAGGCGCTCGCGGATGCCGCGCGCGAAAGCGGATTGAGCTTCTAGTTGAATTGAACGGACACAAGCAGGGCTTAAGCCTCTCAAGGCAAGTCTTTATAAGGATCGGAAAACACCATGGCAGGTGAACGCGAACGCGGTGGCGGCCACAGGGGCGGCCGGGAAGAGCGCGACAGCGAATTCGTCGACAAGCTCGTCCACATCAATCGTGTGGCGAAGGTCGTCAAGGGCGGCAAGCGCTTCGGCTTTGCGGCGCTGGTCGTGATCGGCGACCAGAAGGGCCGGGTCGGTTTCGGCCACGGCAAGGCGCGCGAAGTTCCCGAGGCGATCCGCAAGGCGACCGAATCGGCCAAGCGCAATCTGACACGGGTGGCGTTGCGCGAAGGCCGCACGCTGCATCACGACATCGCCGGCCGGCACGGCGCGGGACGGGTTTACCTGCGGGCGGCGCCGGCGGGTACCGGCATCATCGCCGGTGGTCCGATGCGCGCGGTGTTCGAAACGCTCGGTATCCAGGACGTGGTGGCCAAATCGATCGGCTCGTCGAATCCCTACAACATGGTTCGCGCGACCTTCGACGCGCTGAAGCATCAGGATTCGCCGCGTTCCGTTGCGGCGCGCCGCAACATCAAGGTTTCGGCGCTGCAGTCGCGCCGGGTCGGCGGCGATGCCGAAGTGGTTGCTGAATAAAAGCGGCATGATCCGGAAAATCGGATACCGGTTTTCCGAAAAGATCATGCCCAACTAAAGACGATCTGGAGTTATGACGATGGCCAAGGCCGCAAAGACGATCAAGGTCGAGCAGACCGGCAGCGCGATCCGCCGCCACCACTCGCAGCGCGAGACGCTGATCGGCCTCAAGCTCAACAAGATCGGCCGGACGACCGAGCTGCAGGATACGCCTGCAATTCGCGGCATGATTGCAAAGGTTCAACATCTCGTCCGCATCGTCGGCGAGAAGTAAGACAGACGGAGCATGATCCCGACCCGCAGGGCCGCGCTAGCGCAAAGCGGGAGCCGGTTTTCGGTCAAGATCATGCTCAGAGATAAAGGAAGCGAACGATGAAGCTCAGCGATATCGCCGACAATGCCGGCTCGCGCAAAAAGCGCATGCGCGTCGGCCGCGGCATCGGTTCAGGCAAGGGCAAGCAGGCCGGCCGCGGCGGCAAGGGCCAGACCGCGCGCTCCGGCGTGCGCATCAAGGGCTTCGAAGGCGGCCAGATGCCGCTGCATCGGCGCCTGCCGAAGCGCGGCTTCAACAACATCTTCCGGCTCGAATTCGCCGAGATCAATCTCGACCGCATTCAAGACGCGGTCGATGCCAAGCTGCTCGACCCCAAGGCCACCATCAATGCCGAATCGCTGGTGAAAGCCCGCGTGATCCGGCGCGCCAAGCACGGCGTGCGGCTGCTTGGCCGTGGTGAACTCAAGGTCAAGCTGGATATCGAGGTTCACGGCGCCTCGAAACCCGCCATCGCGGCGGTCGAAAAGGCCGGCGGCACGGTGAAGATCCTGGCCCCGGCGAAGACAAACGAAGGCGAAGCGGCGTAACATCTGCGTCATCGTCCGCGTCCGGCGGGCGATCTGCACGACGGGACGATGGACTTATCGAAGCCGAGCACCAAATAATGCCCGGCGTCCGCCGAAGGCCCCGTGATTGCGGAGCCTGACGGGGCAAGGGGCGCGCGGGGAGAAAGCCAGACATGGTCTCAGCAGCGGAACAATTAGCGGCAAACCTCAATTTCGGCGCGCTGGCCAAAGCCGACGAATTGAAGAAGCGGATCTGGTTTACGCTGGGGGCGCTGCTGGTTTACCGGCTCGGCACCTATATCCCGCTGCCCGGCATCGATCCCAATATCTGGGAGCAGGTGTTCCGCTCCCAGGCCGGCGGCATTCTCGGCATGTTCAACATGTTCGCGGGCGGCGGCATCCACCGCATGGCGATCTTTGCGCTCAACATCATGCCGTATATTTCGGCCTCGATCATCATTCAGCTGCTGACCACGGTTTCGCCGCAGCTCGAAGCGCTGAAGAAGGAAGGCGAGGCCGGCCGCAAGACGCTGAACCAGTACACCCGCTATCTGACCGTGATCCTGGCCGCGTTCCAGTCCTATGGCATCGCGGTCGGACTTGAGGGCGCCGGCAATGTCGTCAGCGATCCCGGCCTGTTCTTCCGTCTCTCGACCGCGATCACGCTGACCGGCGGCACCATGTTCCTGATGTGGCTCGGCGAGCAGATCACCTCGCGCGGCATCGGCAACGGCATTTCGCTGATCATTCTCTCCGGCATCGTCGCGGAACTGCCCTCGGCGCTCGCCAACATGCTGGAACTCGGCCGTCAGGGCGCGCTGTCCACCGGCCTCATCCTGGTTGTGATCGTGATGGCGGTCGCTGTGATCGCATTCATCGTGTTCATGGAGCGGGCGCAGCGGCGGCTTTTGATCCAGTATCCGAAGCGCCAGGTCGGCAACAAGATGTTCGAGGGCCAGTCCTCGCATCTGCCGCTCAAGCTGAACACCTCCGGCGTGATTCCTCCGATCTTCGCCTCCTCGTTGCTGTTGCTGCCGACCACGGTTGCCAATTTCAACGCCGGCCGGGGTCCGGAATGGTTTCAATGGATCACCACCCAGCTCGGCCACGGCCGGCCGCTGTTCCTGATTCTCTATTTGGCGCTGATCGTGTTCTTCGCGTTCTTCTATACCGCGATCGTATTCAACCCGACCGAGACTGCCGATAACCTCAAGAAGCATGGCGGCTTCATTCCGGGTATCCGGCCGGGCGAGCGCACCGCCGAATATATCGATTACGTGCTGTCGCGTATCACGGTGCTCGGCGCGATCTACCTCGCGATTGTCTGCCTGATCCCCGAAATTCTGATTTCCTACGCTTCGGTGCCCTTCTATTTTGGCGGAACCTCGCTGTTGATCGTCGTCAGCGTGACCATGGATACCGTGGCGCAGGTTCAGGGCTATCTGCTCGCCCACCAGTATGAAGGGCTGATCAGGAAGTCGAAGTTGCGGGGGCGTCGCCGCTGACGTTGCGACGTGGGCGTTGCGTCGCTTTCGTCATCCGCGCCCGGCGCTGATTGCAGGTGGCGCTGTTGTTGAGATTTAAACTTGGTGCGCGGTCAATCGCTCACCGGGCCGGGGGGCGAACGCATATGAGATTGATTCTTCTGGGCCCGCCGGGATCGGGCAAGGGCACCCAGGCGCAACGGCTGATTCATCGCTACGGCATCGTGCAACTTTCGACCGGCGAGATGCTGCGCGCCGCGGTGGCGGCGCAGACCCCGGTCGGCCTCAAGGCCAAGGACATCATGGCCTCCGGCGGTTTGGTGCCGGACGATATCGTGATCGGAATCATCTCCGATCGGCTCGACCAGCCGGACGCGGCCAAAGGTTTCATCCTCGACGGCTTCCCGCGCACGGTGCCGCAGGCCGAGGCGCTGGATGAACTGCTGAAGAAGAAGCACATCAAGCTCGATGCCGTGATCGAGCTTCGCGTCAATGAAAGCGCGCTGCTGCAGCGGGTCGAAACCCGGGTCGCGGAGATGCGCGCGCGTGGCGAGGAGGTGCGGATCGACGACACCCCGGAGGTGCTGACGAAACGGCTGGCGAGTTACCGTGCGCTGACCGAGCCGCTGATCCACTATTATTCGGAACGCCGCAAATTGCTGACGGTCGATGGCATGATGACCATCGAGCATGTCACACGGGAAATTGGCCGAATCCTCGTCGCTATCGGCGCTGTGGCAACCAAGGCGTTGCAAAAGGCAGGCAAAGCCATGCCGGGGGCAAGGGCCGCCCAGCCGGCCGCCGCGACGGCCAAGGCCGCCCGGGGGGCCGGTGCCCTCAAAAAGGCCGCCAAAAAGGCCTCAAATCCCGCCGGGAAGGCCGGGAAACCGGCTGCCAAGGGCGCAAAAAGCTCCTCGCGCAAGCTGTCCCCGGGTTCCAACAAGCGCCCGGTGGCGAAAGCCAGGAAACCCGTGAAAAAGGTCACGAAAAAGCGAGCTAAAGCATAGAGACGGTTGACGAAACCAAGTTGAATCCTTTAATAAGCGGGTATCCAGTCGGATAGTTTTCAGACGATGCCGGGCCCCGAGACAGTCAAGGGGAAGGGCGTCGTGTTCGCGTTTGTGAACACCCGCCCGAGATAGCAAAAAATGGCCGCTTCCCGCGAGGGATCGGCGACAGGAGAGAAGTCCGTGGCCCGTATTGCCGGTGTGAATATCCCGACCAACAAGCGCGTGCTGATCGCGCTCCAGTACATCCATGGCATCGGCCAGAAGAATGCCGCCGAGATCATGGAGAAGGTCAAGATTCCCGATGACCGCCGTGTCAATCAGCTGAGCGATCAGGAAGTGCTGCAGATCCGCGAAGTGATCGACCGCGACTATATGGTCGAAGGCGATCTGCGTCGCGAGACCGGCATGAACATCAAGCGTTTGATGGATCTCGGCTGCTATCGCGGCTTGCGCCATCGCCGCGGGCTGCCGGTGCGCGGTCAGCGCACCCATACCAACGCGCGCACCCGCAAGGGTCCGGCCAAGTCAATCGCGGGCAAGAAGAAGTAAGAGGGCGAATAGCGAATGACGAGTAGCGAATAGTTTCCATTCGCTACTCGTCATTCGCTACTCGCATTTTTTCAGGTGTAGCCGCTGGCATTACGGCGGTGTTGAGATCGTTAGGAAAGGTTCTGGAATGGGCAAGGAAGCCACCCGCGTACGCCGCCGTGAGCGCAAGAACATTGCCTCCGGCGTGGCGCACGTAAATTCGTCGTTCAACAACACGACCATCACCATCACCGATGCGCAGGGCAACACCATTGCCTGGTCGTCCGCGGGAACGATGGGCTTCAAGGGTTCGCGCAAGTCGACCCCCTACGCCGCGCAGGTCGCGGCCGAAGACGTCTCCAAGAAGGCGCAGGAACACGGCATGCGCACCCTGGAGGTTGAAGTTGCCGGCCCGGGTTCGGGCCGCGAATCGGCGCTTCGCGCGCTGCAGGCGGCGGGCTTCACCGTTACTTCGATCCGCGACGTGACGACGATCCCGCACAATGGCTGCCGTCCGCGCAAGCGCCGGCGGGTTTGATGCTTTGAGTGCGGGCGGCTCTGCCGCCTGCGAAACGTTTTGCGAATAATTGCAAGCCGCGGACTGATCCGCAGGTCTCCAACGCCAGTGATTTAGTTGGCAAATTAACTGGCCCATGGGTGAAACAGTGACGATCCAGAAAAATTGGCAAGAACTTATCCGGCCGAACAAGCTGCAGGTGACTCCGGGCACCGACCCGATCCGTTTTGCGACCCTGGTTGCCGAGCCGCTCGAGCGCGGCTTTGGCCAGACCCTGGGCAACGCATTGCGCCGCATCCTGCTGTCGTCGCTGCAGGGTGCCGCGGTGCAGTCGGTGCACATCGACGGCGTGCTGCATGAGTTCTCCTCGATTGCGGGCGTTCGCGAGGACGTCACCGACATCGTGCTGAACATCAAGGACATCTCGATCAAGATGCAGGGCGAAGGCCCCAAGCGCATGGTCGTGAAGAAGCAGGGCCCGGGCGTCGTGACCGCCGGCGACATCCAGACGGTCGGCGACGTCACCGTGCTCAATCCGGACCTGCAGATCTGCACCCTCGACGAGGGCGCGGAGATTCGCATGGAATTCACGGTCGCGTCCGGCAAGGGCTATGTCGCCGCCGAACGCAATCGTCCCGAGGACGCGCCGATCGGCCTGATCCCCGTCGACAGCTTGTTCTCCCCGGTGCGCAAGGTCTCCTACAAGGTCGAGAACACCCGCGAGGGCCAGATCCTCGATTATGACAAGCTGACGATGACGATCGAGACCAACGGCGCGATCTCGCCGGACGACGCGGTGGCCTATGCCGCCCGCATCCTGCAGGATCAGCTCAACGTGTTCGTCAATTTCGAAGAGCCCCGCAAGGAAGTCGCGCAGGAGATCATTCCCGATCTCGCCTTCAATCCCGCCTTCCTCAAGAAGGTCGACGAACTCGAATTGTCGGTGCGTTCGGCCAACTGCCTGAAGAACGACAACATCGTCTACATCGGGGATCTCGTGCAGAAGTCGGAAGCGGAAATGCTCCGCACCCCGAATTTCGGCCGCAAGTCGCTCAACGAGATCAAGGAAGTGCTGGCCCAGATGGGACTGCACCTTGGCATGGAAGTGCCGGGCTGGCCGCCGGAGAATATCGACGAGCTCGCCAAGCGCTTCGAGGATCATTACTGAGCGAATAGGGAGTGGCGAATAGCGAATAGAGAGAAACTACTCGCTACTCACCATTCGCTATTCAGGGCGAACGCAGGCGGCCCACCTGAGCGAATTGTCCGACGAGCCGTCGCGACAGAATAAGTATTGAGGAATATCCCATGCGTCACGGCAAAGTTCATCGGAAGCTCAACCGCACCGCCGAGCATCGGCGCGCGATGTTCGCCAACATGTGCGCGGCGCTGATCAAGCACGAGCAGATCGTCACCACGCTGCCGAAGGCCAAGGAACTGCGCCCGATCGTGGAGAAGCTGGTCACGCTCGGCAAGAAGGGCGGTCTGGCGATGCGCCGGCAGGCGATCTCCGAGATGCGCGATCTCGACATGACGAAGAAGCTCTTCGATACGCTGGCCACCCGCTACAAGGACCGCCAGGGCGGCTATACCCGCATCATCAAGGCCGGGTTCCGCTATGGCGACAACGCGCCGATGGCCGTGATCGAATTCGTCGACCGCGACGTCGACGCCAAGGGCCTTGATTCCGGCCCGGTGCAGGAAAAGGCGGCGGAAGCCGCGTAAATTCTCTCAAATCTGTTTTGAAAAGCGGCGCCTTGAGCGCCGCTTTTTATTGGGCCTGTGGCCGGATTCCGTCGTCGGCGGTTGCAGTCGCTTGCGTTGCTCCCGATATGCTTGGCATCAACGATGGAGATGTCGCATGAAAATCGATCTCAAGGGCAAGACAGCGCTGGTGACGGGTTCGACCTCGGGCATTGGCCACGCCATCGCCAAGGGCCTCGCTGGCGCAGGCGCTGACGTGGTGATCAATGGCAGGACGCAGGCCAAAGTCGATGCCGCGGTCGCAGCGATGGTCAAGGCGATACCCGGCGCGAAGGTGCGCGGCGTCGCTGCCAGCGTCTCCACGGTCGCCGGCTGCAACACGCTAGTGACGGCGCTGCCGGAAGTGGACATCCTCATCAACAACGCCGGCATCTTCGAACCCAAAGATTTTTTCGAGACTCCCGACGAGGACTGGAGCCGCTTCTTCGAGGTCAATGTGATGTCGGGCGTGCGGCTGTCGCGCGCCTACATGATGGGCATGCTGAAACGCAACTGGGGCCGTATCGTCTTTATCTCCTCGGAATCCGCGCTGAACATTCCAAAGGAAATGATCCATTACGGCATGACCAAAACCGCGCAACTCGCGGTGTCGCGCGGCCTGGCGGAAATGACCCGTGGCAGCGCGGTGACCGTCAATTCGGTACTGCCGGGGCCGACGATGTCGGAGGGCGTCGAAGCCTTCGTGAAGGATCTCGCCCGGCAAAACGGACAGTCGGTGGAAGAGGCGGCGTCGCAATTTGTAAAACAGTTTCGTCCGACCTCGCTGCTGCAGCGCTTTGCCAGCGTCGAGGAGATCGCCAACATGGTGGTCTATGTCGCCTCAAAAGAGGCTTCCGCGACCAATGGCGCAGCACTTCGCGCCGAGGGCGGCATCGTCCAGACGATTGCTTGAGGCCTCGCGATGTCCGCTTATGTGATTTCGGAAGTCGACGTGCACGATCCTGCCGGCTTCGAGAGCTACCGGACCATCGCGGCCAAAACCATCGCGCAATATGGCGGGCGCTATCTCGTTCGCGGCGGGGCAGCCTCCGCCGCGGAGGGCGGTCCGCCGCCGAAGAACATCATCGTCGTCGAATTTCCATCGATGGAACGGCTGCGCGAATGGTACGTGTCGCCGGAATACGCCGAAGCGCTTAGGTTTCGTTGGGCCGCCCTCGATCGACGACTGATTTTTGTCGAGGGCGTGCCGACGACGTGAACGTTGTAGGGTGGGTAAAGCGAAGCGTGCCCACCATTCAGATTGACGATCTTGATAGATGGTGGGCACGGCGTCGATGCGCCTTTGCCCACCCTACGGATTCTACCACCCCTCCAGCACGATCTTGCCGCGCGATTTGCCGGATTCCAGCAGCGCGTGCGCGCGCTTCAGGTTGGCGGCGTTGATGGGGCCGAAGCTCTGGTCGAGCGTGGTGCGCAGCACGCCTTTGTCGATGAGGTCGGCGACGTCGGTGAGCAGATCGTGCTGGCCGATCATGTCGGGTGTCTGGAACGATGAGCGGGTGAACATCGATTCCCAGTGAATCGAAACCGCCTTGCCCTTGAAGGCATTGGCGTTGAATTCCGGGGGATCGTCGATCAATCCGTATTTTCCCTGCGGCGCCATCAGCTCCGCCAGCGCCTTGTAGTGCTGGTCGGTGTTGGTGAGGCTTGCGACCAGGGCGACCGGCGGAACTCTCAGCTTCTCGATCTGCTCCTTCATGGGCTTTGAATGATCGACGACGGCATGGGCGCCGAGATCGAGACACCACTTTTGGGATTCCGGCCGGGACGCCGTTGCGACGACGGTGAGCCCGGTAAGGCGGCGCGCAAGCTGGATCAGGATCGAGCCGACGCCGCCGGCACCGCCGACGATCAGCAGCGTGCGTGGATCGACGCTTTTTCCGGGTACCGCACCGAGGCGGTCAAACAGCAGCTCCCAAGCGGTGATCGAGGTGAGGGGAAGGGCGGCGGCCTGCGCGAAAGACAGCGTCTTCGGTTTGCGGCCGACGATGCGTTCATCGACCAGGTGAAATTCCGAATTGGTGCCCTGCCGCAGGATCGAGCCGGCATAGAAGACCTCATCGCCGGGTTTGAACAGCGTCACGTCCGCGCCGACCGCATCGACCACCCCTGCGGCATCGTAGCCGAGGATCTTGGTCTCGCCCTCGGCCGGTGCGGCGCGCTTGCGGACCTTGTAATCGACCGGATTGGCGGAGATCGCCTTGACGGCGACCCGGATATCGCGGCCCTTCGGTTCCGGCTTGGCGGTCTCGAAATCGATCAGGGCATCCGTGGCGTCGATGGGAAGGGACTTCTTGTATCCGACGGCCTTCATGGGCGCTCTCCTTGTTGCCGGCGGCCATCGCCGGGCCTTCAACTAGGTGCAGGTTCATCGGCCGAATTGCAAGACGGGGGCGAAGGCCCACGGCTCGGTGCGGGGGCCGGGCCGAATCGGGCCCATAACTGGCCGGGCTGGCGCGTCCGTCACTTCTATTCACAACCCGGCAAGCCTATATTCGTCCCACAATCCCAGGGAATCCTTTCATGACTGCGGTTCGCTTTTTTACGGCATTTTTGCTCCTGTTGGCTGCGGCTCCGGCAATGTCACAGGACCGGCGCGTGCCGGCTTCACTGGCGGAACTCAGGCTCTCCTACGCGCCACTCGTGCAGCATGTGCAACCGGCGGTGGTCAACGTCTACGCCGCCAAGGTGGTGCAAGACCGCAATCCGCTGCTCGACGATCCGATCTTCCGCCGTTTCTTCGGCGTGCCCGGCGGGCAACAACACGAACAGGTGCAGCGCTCGCTCGGATCAGGCGTGATGGTGGATCCGTCGGGTCTGGTTGTTACCAACGTCCACGTCATCGAAGGCGCTGATCAGGTCAAGGTTTCGCTCTCCGACAAGCGCGAGTTCGAGGCCGAGATCGTGCTCAAGGACAGTCGAAGCGATCTCGCTGTACTGCGGCTGAAAGACACCCACGAGAAATTCCCGACGCTCGATTTAGCCAACTCGGATGAATTGATGGTCGGTGACGTCGTGCTGGCGATCGGCAATCCCTTTGGCGTCGGACAGACCGTGACCCATGGCATCATTTCGGCGCTGGCACGCACGCAGGTCGGCATTACCGACTACCAGTTCTTTATCCAGACCGACGCGGCGATCAATCCGGGCAATTCCGGCGGCGCCCTGGTCGACATGACCGGCAAGCTCGCCGGCATCAATACCGCGATCTTCTCGCGCTCCGGCGGATCGCAGGGCATCGGCTTTGCGATCCCTGCCAATATGGTGCGGGTCGTGGTGGCTTCGGCAAAGAGCGGCGGCAAGGCCGTCAAGCGGCCGTGGCTTGGGGCCCGCCTGCAGGCGGTGACGCCGGAGATCGCTGAAACGCTCGGCATCAAGCTGCCGTCCGGCGCACTAGTCGCCAATGTTATTCCGAACAGTCCAGCGGCGCGGGCCGGGCTGAAATTGTCGGATCTGATCGTCGCGATCGATGGCCAGGCGGTCGACGATCCCAATGCCTTCGATTACCGCTTCGCGACGCGTCCGCTCGGCGGAAAGTCGGAGGTCGAGGTGCAGCGCGCCGGCAAGGCGGTGAAGCTGACGATACCGCTTGAGAGTGCGCCCGATACCGGCCGCAACGAAATCGTCTTGACGACGCGCTCGCCGTTCCAGGGCGCGAAGGTTGCGAACATCTCGCCGGCGGTCGCCGATGAATTGCACCTGGATGCGGACACCGAAGGGGTCGTGGTGACCGATCTCGCCGATGGCGGAACCGCCGCCAGCGTCGGCTTCCAGAAGGGCGACATCATCCTGGCGGTCAATAATCAGAAGATCGCCAAGACCAGCGATCTCGAAAAAGCGACGCGCGAGGCCTCGCGGCTCTGGCGCATCACCATGGTGCGCGGGGGCCAGCAGATCAACGTCACGCTGGGCGGATGAGCCCGAAACGACCAAGCGAGAGTACCAGCCTGTTCGCCGCCGCGGGGATGGAGCAGGATGCGCCGCATCCGCTTCCCGACCGGCTGCGTCCACGAATGCTGTCGGAGGTCGTCGGGCAGGATCACATCCTGGGGCCGGATGGCGCGCTGACGCGCATGCTGGCGACCCGCACGCTGGGCTCGCTGATCTTCTGGGGACCGCCGGGCACCGGCAAGACCACGGTGGCGCGGCTTCTGGCCGATGCCACCGAACTGCATTTCGAACAGCTCTCGGCGGTATTTTCCGGGGTTGCCGATCTGAAGAAGGCGTTCGACGCGGCCCGCGCCCGGCGCGAGACCGGCAAGGGAACGCTGCTGTTTGTCGACGAGGTGCATCGGTTCAATCGCGCGCAGCAGGATTCGTTTCTGCCGGTGATGGAAGACGGCACCGTGGTGCTGGTCGGCGCCACCACGGAAAATCCCTCGTTCGAGCTCAACGCCGCGCTGTTGTCGCGGGCGCGCGTTCTGGTGTTTCATTCGCTCGACACGACCGCGATCGAAAAGCTGTTCGTTCATGCCGAGAGGATCGAGGGCAGGCCACTGCCGCTCGACGAGGAAGCCCGCGCGGTGCTGGTGCGGATGGCCGACGGCGATGGCCGCGCCGCGCTGACGCTTGCCGAAGAGGTCTGGCGTGCCGCGCGCGCGAGCGAGATATTCAACGCCGCGCAATTGCAGGACATTCTGCAGCGCCGCGCGCCGATCTACGACAAATCGGCCGACGGACACTACAACCTGATCTCGGCGCTGCATAAAGCGGTGCGCGGCTCCGATCCGGATGCCGCGCTGTATTATCTTGCCCGCATGATGGACGCCGGCGAAGACCCGCTGTTTCTGGCCAGGCGCGTGGTCCGCATGGCGGTCGAGGACATCGGTCTTGCCGATCCGCAGGCGCTGGTGATCGCCAATGCCGCCAAGGACGCCTTCGATTTCCTCGGGTCTCCCGAGGGCGAACTGGCGATCGCGCAGGCCGTCATCTATCTTGCCACCGCACCGAAATCGAACGCCGCCTACAAGGCGTTCGGGGCGGCGATGCGCGCGGCCAAGCAGGGCGGCTCGCTGCTGCCGCCGAAGCATATTCTGAATTCGCCGACGAAATTGATGAAGTCGGAAGGCTATGGCGACGGCTACCAATACGACCACGACGCGCCGGAAGGTTTTTCGGGGCAGGACTATTTCCCGGAAGCGCTGGGACGCCAGACCTTCTACGATCCGCCCGAACGCGGCTTCGAGCGCGAGATCCGCAAGCGGCTGGACTATTGGGCCAAGCTGCGGAAGGAAAAATCAGGAAAATAACCTGATCCAACCCTGATGCTCCCCGTCGTTTCCTGCCGTTTCACCCGCCCTGGCCGATCCTGCGGCCGATTTGTCCTGATTTCGCCGTGACGCTCCCGTGCTTTTGCGCTACCCAACGGCTTGATCCGGAGCCGCAGCAATCATGAGCCGTCGCGTCAAAAGACCCCTGAAGGCCAGGGGCGATCGCCCGAAGGGCGCGCGCCCTTACCGAGGCTCGCAGGCCGAGCGGCCGCTGGCGCATCGTCCCGGTGGCAAGCCGCCGGCGCGGTTTCCGGTGCCGCGTCCGGTGAAGCCTGCCCCTTATGTTGCCGAGCCCGCGAAGGAGGCTCCCGAGCCGCCGCCGCTGCCTACAAAAGTTCAGACCGTGGCGGTGACGGCGGACGAGAACAACATGCGGGTCGATCGCTTTCTGGAAGCGCGCTTTCCCGGATTGTCGTTCTCCTACATTCAGCGCATCGTTCGCAAAGGCGAGCTGCGCGTCAATGGCAAGCGCGCCGACAGCAAGGACCGGCTGGAGGAGGGGCAGAGCGTCCGCATTCCGCCGCTCAAACTCGATGCGCCCAAAGGCACAAGCGAGCTCTCGGAAGCGGCGGCCAGGACGTTGTCGACCCTCAAGGACATGATCCTGTTTCAGGATGCCGACGTCATGGTGCTGAACAAGCCGGCGGGCCTCGCGGTGCAGGGCGGTTCCGGCACCACACGGCACATCGACCTGATGCTGGAAGTGATGCGGGACTCCAAAGGGCAAAAGCCGCGTCTGGTGCACCGCCTCGACAAGGACACGGCGGGCTGTCTGGTGGTCGCCAAGACCCGTTTCGCCGCGACCGCGCTGACCGGATCGTTCCGCCATCGCTCCGCGCGCAAGATCTACTGGGCGCTGGTGGCCGGCGTGCCGAAACCGAAGCAGGGCCGCATCTCGACCTATCTCGCCAAGGAAGAGGGCGAGGAAGACACCATCATGCGGGTCGCCGCCCATGGCGACGAGGGTGCCAGCCATGCGGTGACGTATTACGCCGTGGTCGAGACCTCGGCGCAGAAGCTCGCATGGGTTTCGCTAAAACCGGTCACCGGGCGGACACATCAGTTGCGCGCGCATATGGCGCATATCGATCATGCCATCGTCGGCGACCCCAAATATTTCAACAAGGAGAACTGGCAGCTGCCGGGCGGCCTGCAGAAAAAACTGCATCTTCTGGCGCGGCGGATCGTGATTCCGCATCCGCGCGGCGGCGTGATCGATGTGACCGCGCCGCTGCCGCCGCACATGCTGCAATCGTGGAATCTGCTCGGCCTCGAGGCCGACCGGTTCGACCCGATCGAGAACGCGCCTGAAGAATAATTTAGCTTGCGGTTTGCCGGGGCGACCACGACATAGCCGTTATGAAACGGCTATTGATCATTGCCTGTGTGGTGACCGCGGCGCTCATCGCGGCCGATGCCGCCCCCGCGCAGGTTCTTATTGCGCCGGGCGGGTCGAAGTTCAATCCGCCGCTGCCGGCACCTCCGCCGTCGCCGAAAATCGAGGTTCCGGTGGTGCCGCAGATGGATGCGCCGCCGCGCCAGAGCTATCTGCCGGCGCCCGGTCCGTCCTTCGGCGACCGGATCACGACTTGCCTGACCGACGGTGTCGCGGCCGAGCTTGGCCCGAGCGATCGCGAGGAATATTCGCGCAACTGCGCCAACAGGTAGTCCCGATCCAGGACGTGAACTTATCATTCAGGTGGTGCGCTTTGGCCGCTCAAGCATAGACCGCGCGGTGGTGTTGCCGTCCGACCAGTATGCTCAGCAGAAGCAGGTTGAGCATGTTGGTGCCGATGCCGACGGCGAATGCGGGCGCATAAAATCCGAGATGGTCGTAAAGCAGGCCGGCGAGCCAGCTGCCGGCGGCCATGCCTCCCCCGCTGGACAGCAACAGTGTCGGGATTCTCCAGTATGCTTCCGATGCCGGAAACAGTTCACGCACCGTCAAGACATAAGCCGGGATGATGCCGGAAAAGCCGAGCCCGAAAGCGGCGGCCACGATAAACAGGCCAGCTTCATTCTGCGTCAACAGAAAGGCCGTCATCGCCGCGGCCTGCCAGGCCGATCCGATCAGTACGGTCGCGAGACCGCCGATACGATCGGAGATCACCCCCCAGATTTGCCGGCTCAGAAACGCGGTGCCGAGCAGCACCGACAGCATCAGGGCACTCATCGACCGGCTGATACCGAGATCGCTGCAAAATGCGACCAGGTGGCCCTGCGGCATCGCCATCGGAATGCAACACAACACGGCGGCGGCGCACATCGCCGCGAACACGGCATTGGGTGGCCAGCCGAGGACACGCACTTTACGTGAGCTGGCTCCGGACAGCGCCGCCGGATGTATCACTTCGGGTGGCGCGCGAAAATAAATCGCCGCAAGCGGCACGATACAAACGATCTGGGCGATCGCATACCACAGCATCGCCTGCCGCCAGCCGAAATGGCCGATCGCCTGCTCGAATACCGGCGGCCACATCGCGCCGGCGAGATAGGTTCCGCTCGAGATCAGCGCCAGCGCCGAGCCACGCCGGCGGTCGAACCAGCGGCTGACATAAATGTACAGGGGTGCATTGATGCCGCCGAGCCCGATCAAACCGATGAACAACCCATGGCCGATCCATAGCGGCCAAGGCGGCCCGAGGGTCGAAATCGAGAGGCCAAGTCCGATCATCAACGAGCCGAAGATGACCGTCCAGCGCGTTCCGACCCGATCGGCGACCCGGGCCATGATGATTCCGCCCGCGCCGGAACCGAGCCACGCCAGCGCACTGGCGAGCGCTGGAACGGAGCGTGCCCCGCCCACCTCGCTGGCGATGTCCTTGAGCGCCACCACGGTAAGCCAGGCGCCGCCGAACGACATCCCAAGGATGAAGAGCGCCACTGAAGCGACGGCCCAGGAGGCCTTGGTCTCGACGGAAATGGGGGATTGCAACATGAGGGGGAGAACTCGCCGACGAATCCCTTTTACAGGCCGCCCGGAATTTCACCACCCACATCTGCGTCGGGTCTGCTCTACGTGCTGCATTGCGTCAAAATGCGTGAACCGCCGCTGGTTTAAATCCCGTCTCGGCAGCTTCCATGGATGACCGTGTCGACTCTTTTTTTCCGAACGGAAACCGTTGCCGAGACCCTCGCCGTCGCCCGCGCGCGCTTTATTTGCATCGATCCTTATCGTACCCTGCGGACAGACATCACCGACGCGTGAAAGCCGAAAACCAGAAATGCGCGAGCTTTTCGATGAAGTGGCCGGAAAATCCCCGCTTGACCCGCAGGAGGCGGTGCGGCGCACGACGCGCGGGCCGCAGCGCAAGCGCTTCTATACCAGCGCCGGCGTTGGCGAGGCCAATGGCGGATTCCTGGTCACGCTTGATGGCAGGCCGATCAAGACGCCCTCCGGCCATACCGTGATGGTGCCCGCGCGTTCGATCGCGGACGCCATCGCGGCGGAATGGAATGCGCAAGCCGACACCATCAATCCTCTGACCATGCCGCTGACGCGCTTTGCCAACAGCGTCGTCGAAGGTGTGGCCGACAAGGTCGATGCCGTCGCGGACGACATCGCGAAATATCTGGGCTCCGATCTGTTGTTCTACCGCGCCGGCCATCCCGAGGCGCTGGTCGCGCGCGAGTCCGCGCATTGGGATCCCATCCTGTTCTGGGCCGCGGACACGCTGGGCGCCCATTTCATCCTCGCCGAAGGGCTGGTGCACGTTCGTCAGCCCGATTCCGCTGTAGCAGCGGCGCGCGCGGCGCTGCCGTCGGATGCGTGGTCGATCGCGGCCCTGCATGTGGTCACGACGTTGACCGGCTCGGCGCTGCTGGCACTGGCGCTGTTCCAGGGCGTCCTCGATCAGGACCAGGTCTGGGCCGCGGCCCATGTCGATGAGGACTGGAACATCGAAAAATGGGGCGTCGATGAGGAGGTGGCGGCCCGCCGCGCGAGCCGCTTGGTCGACTTCAAGGCCGCCGCGGGCATCCTAAAAGCCTTGAATCCCGTGGTCGGTTAACGACAGGTTTACGACACGTGGGTAGCCTCGGCCGGGCCTGACCCTGTGAAGCAAACCGATGTCGATCGTGATCACGCCAAATATTTCGCCGGTCGCCGCGCAAGGGGCGACGGCGGATATCGTGCTGCAACCGGGCAGCGTGATCAGCGCCCGGGTGCTGCAGATCCTCGGCAACGGCCAGGTACAAATTGCGATCGCCGGCCAGTCGATCGAGGTCACGTCGCAGGTCCCGCTGCAGGCCGGCCAGACGCTGCAGCTTCAGGTTTCGCAGACCGCCAATGGAATAGGTCTCGCGGTCGTCAGCCAGCAGGGTCGCGCCGGTGCAAGCCAGGGTCCCGCCAGCGCAACCGCGACGCTCGACACTGTAACTTTGGCGCCCGGCATCGCGGCACCGGCGACGCCGGTGGCGAGCAATCCGCTCACCGCGCTGCAGACGCTTGCGGTAGCGGTCGCAGCCCAAAGCGCGGCGACGCAGCAGACTTCCCTGGCGCCGCTGTTTGCCAATCTCGGCGTCGCCGCCGGATTGGCAGGCTTGCCGCAGCAGGTCCAGCAGGCGGTGGCCCAGGTGCTGGCGCAGCAGACCAGCCTCAATCAAAACCTCACCGGCAGCGACATCCAGCAAGCCTTCCAGAAATCCGGGCTGTTTCTGGAAGCATCGCTGGCGTCCGGATTGGCTTCGCCGTCGACGGCGACGCCGGATCTGAAGGCTGCACTGATCGTGCTGCGTCAGGTGCTGACGACGTCGCTTGCCGGCGTGGCGTCGGGCACGCCGGGCACGACGGCTGCGGCGGGAACGGCGCAGCAGGGGACGACGCCGGCGCCGGTTCCGCAAGGCGCAACGCCGGTGCAAGCGGGGGCGCAGCAAGCTACGACACCACCGGGGGCAACAGCGGCAACGGTGGTCCCGCAGGGGACGACACCGGCAACCGTGGTGCTGGCGCAGGCCGGACAGCCATCCGTTCAACTGTCCGAGCAGGCCGTCACCATCATTGCCGGATCGGAAATGCCGGCGACGGTATCGCCCACGATCGCGCCGCCGCTCGCGTCAGCAACCTCGGCGCCCGCGGCGTCGACCCAAACTGCGGCGCTTGCGATCGCCCAGGAAATTCTCGACCTGAGTCCTGCCAACCAGATTCTTTCGCCCGCATCGCCGCCGGCGGACGCCGCGGCGCGGGCCGCTGCAAGCAGTGCTGCTCTCAATTTGCTGCAGGAAGCGGTCCAGGCCGGCCCGCTTGCGGCAGGGAGTCCATCCAGCCTTGTGTTTGAAAACGGCCAGATGCTTTCGCTGATGCCGGCGGTGACCGGCGCGCGCACGCCGGCGATCGATGACCCTGAATTTGCGCGCACCAACCTGCCGCCGCCGCCGATCAATGGCGGATTGCCCTCGGCCCAGCCCGTCATGCCGGCGACACTGGTAGCGCATGCGCCGGTTGAAGCGACGCTGCAGCAATTGCTCACCGACACCGGCGGCGCGATCGCGCGGCAGACGTTGTTGCAGGTCGCCTCATTGCCCGGTCAGACCGATACCACCGCGGGAAGGCTCGATCCCTCGGTGCCCAGGTGGAATTTCGAAATTCCGTTCGCGACGCCGCAAGGCACCGCGATGGCGCAGTTCGAAATTTCGCGCGACGGGGGCGGTCGCGAGGCGGGCGCTGCCAAGCAGGTGTGGCGGGCGCGGTTCTCGCTCGACGTCGAACCCGCCGGTCCGATCCATGCCCAGGTGTCGCTGAGCGGGGCTCGGACGTCGGTGCGGATGTGGGCGGAGCGGCCGGCGACCGCGGCGCACTTGCGCGCCGGCGTTTCGCAGCTCAGCCAGGCGTTGAGCCGCGCCGAGCTGCAGCCCGGCGATATCGTGGTCCGCGACGGCGCGCCGGTGCAACCGGCCTCGGCGCCCGTGGGGCATTTTCTGGATCGCGCGCTGTGAGCGTCAAGACAAAAAGCCAGCTCGCGGTCGCGCTGCACTACGACAGGTCGGGTGCACCGCGGGTTGTCGCCAAGGGCAGGGGAAGCATCGGCGACAAGATCATTGAGGTGGCCAAGGCCAACAACATTCCGATCGAAGAGAACGAGGTGCTGGCGGGCGCGCTCTCCAACGTCGAACTCGGCGATGAGATCCCGGCGGAGCTCTACAAGGCGGTGGCGGAAGTGCTGATTTTCGTGCTGCGGCTGTCGGGACGAATTGGCTAGTTGTCTTTCTCGCCGATCGTCATTGTTGCTGGCGCGGGCAACGCGGCTGGATTAGCATCCGGGCCTTCCTAAGAAACGCCCGGAGGAATTCATGAAATCTGCGATCTGGATGTCATCGCTCGTATTCGCCGCGGCCGGCGGCTGGTTCGCCGCCACGATGTTCGCAGGCCCCGCGACCGGCAAGGAACCGCGCTTTCCGCAACTGACCATGGACCAGCTCAACGATGCGCAAAAGCCGCTCGGCGAGCAGATCATGAAGGTTTCCAGCGTCGGCCTCGGCGGGCCCTACAACCCGATGATACGCAGTCCGGTGCTGGGGCAGCGGCTGTACGACCTGTTCTATTATCTGCGCTGGCAGACGTCGGTCCCGACCAGGCTCAACGAGTTCGCGATCCTGATCATCGGGCGGCAATGGCGGTCGCAGGTCGAATGGTACGCGCACGCGCCGCTGGCGGCGAAAGCGGGTCTCTCCACCGACATCATCGCCGAACTGAAGGCCGGCAAGCGGCCGTCGAACATGGCCGAGGATGAGGCCGTGGTGTACGATTTCGTCACCGAGCTGACCACAACGCAAAAGGTCGCCGACGAGACCTATGCGCGGGCGAAGAAGCTGTTCAACGACCAGCAGATCGTGGACCTCACCGCGGTGGCGGGCAATTACGTCATGGTGGCGATGATGCTGGCGATGGCGGAAGAGACCGTGCCGCCCGGCAAGGAGCCGCCGTTCAAGGTCGGGGAGAAGTAGGGCGCGGATCACGCCTATAGCATTCGTCATGCCCGGCACGACGGCAGAGGGCTACCCCAGCCTGAACAGCGTCTGCAGGAAGTCGCTCACCGCCTTGCGGGCGGCTTCTGCGGTCGTCGGATTGCCGCCGACATGCGGATTGAGTTCGATACAGGCGTCCTTGTAGGTGAAAGGCGCTTGCGTATCGGCATTTATCAGCACGCCATGATCGCCTTCCCTGATGTGGCAGTTGCGCGCGGTCTGCGCGTTGGCAGACACCATCATGCTGGAAACGCCGAGCAGGCCGCTATCGAAGGCGTGCTGCGAATCCGGATATTCCGTCAGCACCACGTCACGTTTGGCGTCCTGCAGCCGCGCCACAAAGGCCCTGCAGCTTGCGACCGGGTTATAATCATCCGGCGTGCCATGAAAGATCCGGATCGGCCGGGCCGCGACCTCGGTATCGCCGACATAGGTCGTCGAGCAATCCGGATAGAAGGGAATGTAGCCCGCGAACGCGACGCCGGATTTGTTCCAGAGTTTGTTGAAGCGATCGAGGCTCGCGTAAAGCGCGGCCTGTCCACCGCGCGAAAATCCCATCAGCACGATGCGGTCGGGGTCGACGCGCGGATGGTGTGCGAGAATGTCGAGCGAGCGATAGATATCGACAATCAGATTGAGGCGGCCGAGCAGCGCCTGGTTGGAACCGACGGCTGTCAACCCGCGGCCGGAAAAGCCGTCGATCACGAAGGTCGAAATCCCCATCGAATTGAACTGATGCACCCACGGCTCCATATTGGCGCCGACGCCGCTCGAGCCGTGCATCAGCACCACGACCGGAAGCCGCCCGCTGCCCTGGGCGATGCGGAATTCACCGGCGACGGTGACCGGCTTGCCGTTGGCATCGCCGCTCAGGAATTGCTGGTCTGAAAGGGTCAGCGACGGGATCGCGTAGAGTTCGACGCGCCCGGCCATCTCCTTCGGTATCGACTGCGCGTTGGTCTGAAGGACCGCCAGCAGAATGCCAGTGCAGATGATCCAGGCCGCCATCGCTGCTCGCACGCCGATTTGCATAGCTTCCCCCGAATTTTGTTTTTCGCCGGCAGGTTGCGCAGGAATAGAACAAGCAGTGAGGCGGATGTCAAACCGTGCTGGTGTGGGCATCCTTGCCGATGCGGCCGAGATGGGTGAAGCCAAATCCGGCAAAATATTTCAGCCCGTAGCCGAGCGTGCGGTCGAACCCGATATGCGCCAGCCAGATCATCGCGATCGAAAGCGTCAGCGGCGAGGTGAGCGCAAATCCTGTCGTCATCAGCGTCATCGGCGCCATGTAGCTGTGCGCGGCGTTGTAGACGACCGCGCCGACCCTGGGACCCGCCAGATAGCCCAGGAAGCTCAGATCGGGCGCGAGAAACAGGATGACATAGATCCACCAGTATCCGCCCCAGACCGCATACAACAGCGTCATCCCGGCAAACAGCGTCAGGCCTTCGAGGCGGAGCAGCGTCCGCAGTCCCCCTGATACGGTGCCCGCGCCCGTGGTCTGTTGGCTTGCGGTATCGGCCATCGGCTTTGCTCCCGGTTCAATGCCCGGATATATCGCGCGCCGGGCGAGGCTGCCAGAGGCCGGCAAGGGCGTTTCCCGCCGGCAAAAGGCCGTGTTAGAACCGCAACCAGATCGGGCGGGAATTAAAAGACATGAAAGATATCCTGGATACCCTTGAGGAACGGCGCGCCGGCGCAAGGCTGGGGGGCGGCGAGAAGCGGATCGAGGCGCAGCACGCCCGCGGCAAGCTGACCGCGCGGGAGCGCATCGAGCTTCTGCTCGACAAGGGCAGCTTTGAAGAACTCGACATGTTCGTCGAACACCGCTCGACCGAATTCGGCATGGAAAAGACCAAGGTGCCGGGCGACGGCGTCGTCACCGGCTGGGGCACCGTCAACGGCCGCAAGACCTTTGTGTTTGCGAAAGACTTCACGGTGTTCGGCGGCTCGCTGTCGGAAACACACGCGCAAAAAATCGTAAAAATCCAGGACATGGCGATGAAGGCGCGGGCGCCGATCATCGGGCTTTATGACGCCGGCGGCGCGCGCATCCAGGAAGGCGTCGCCGCGCTCGCCGGCTATTCCTATGTGTTCCGCCGCAATGTGATTGCCTCTGGCGTGATCCCGCAGATCTCCGTCATCATGGGGCCGTGCGCCGGCGGCGACGTCTATTCGCCGGCCATGACCGACTTCATCTTCATGGTGAAGAATACCAGCTACATGTTCGTCACCGGGCCCGATGTGGTGAAGACCGTCACCAACGAGGTCGTCACCGCCGAGGAGCTCGGCGGCGCCAGCGTGCACGCCACGCGCTCCTCGATCGCCGACGGCGCGTTCGAGAACGATGTCGAGACGCTGTTGCAGATGCGCCGGCTGATCGATTTTCTGCCCGCCAACAACACCGAGGGCGTGCCGGAATGGCCGAGCTTCGACGACATCGGCCGGGTCGACATGTCGCTGGACACGCTGATCCCCGATCATCCGAACAAGCCCTACGACATGAAGGAATTGATCCTGAAGGTCGTCGACGAGGGCGATTTCTTCGAAATCTCCGAGGCCTTTGCCAAAAACATCGTCACCGGATTCGGCCGCATCGCCGGGCGCACGGTGGGCTTTGTCGCCAACCAGCCGATGGTGCTGGCGGGCGTGCTCGATAGCGACGCCTCGCGCAAGGCCGCGCGGTTTGTGCGTTTCTGCGATGCCTTCAACATTCCGATCGTCACCTTTGTCGACGTGCCGGGTTTCCTGCCGGGCACCGCCCAGGAATATGGCGGATTGATCAAACACGGCGCGAAGCTGTTGTTCGCCTATTCGCAATGCACGGTGCCGCTGGTGACCGTGATCACGCGCAAGGCCTATGGCGGCGCGTTCGACGTGATGGCGTCAAAGGAAATCGGCGCCGACATGAACTACGCCTGGCCGACCGCGCAGATCGCGGTGATGGGCGCCAAGGGCGCGGTGGAAATCATCTTCCGCTCCGACATCGGCGACACCGATGCGATCGCCGCGCGCACCAGGGAATACGAGGACCGGTTTCTATCGCCCTTCGTCGCCGCCGAGCGCGGCTATATCGACGACGTCATCATGCCGCATTCGACAAGGCGCCGCATCGCGCGGGCGCTGGCGATGCTGCGCGACAAGCATGTCGAGATGCCCGTGAAGAAGCACGATAATTTGCCGTTGTAGTTTTCGTCATTCCGGGATGCGCCACCCGAACTCGGGTTTGGCCGAGTTCGGCAACATCGTCGTCATCGCTTCGCGATGCCGGGGAATGACAAGCGACTGGCGCGCAGGGCGGATTGAGCGGCAGCGCAATCCGACATCTTCGACCCGCAGCGTTTGGCGGGTTACGGCTTCCGCCTAACCCGCCCAACGAATTGGCACGCGACTAACCTACGCCGCCTTGCCCTGCTGCTTGAAGAAGTCTTCCGCTCGCTTCTTCAGCTCCGCCGGCGCGACATCCTCGATGTGGGTGCCGAGGAACCATTGATTGCCGGCGGGATCCTTTACGCCGCCGCTGCGGTCGCCGTAGAATTGATCCGCGACCTCCATGACCGAGGTGGCGCCGGCCTTGAGCGCCTTCTGATAGACGGTGTCGACATCGGGCACATAGAGATAGAGCATCACGGGCGTGGCCCTGGCGCGCTCGGAGGCTTCGGCAATCATCACCATGGAATCGCCGATTCTGAGTGCCGCATGCATGAGCTTGCCGTCCGGCCGTCGGGTCGGCTCGTGTTCATATTGGGCGCCGAACGCGTTCTGCATGAAGGCGATACTCTTCTCCGCGTCATCGACGATCAGATACGGCGTGATGGCGTGGAATCCGTCAGGAATTGGCTTCACTTTCGCGGCCATGGCAAACCTCCCGTGGGTTCTCGATGGATCAGTATCAACCCGGAACCGATATTCCGGTTTGCCTATTGTTTCCAGATTTCTTGGACGAAGTATGACAAATCAGGGCGGATTGGCGCAGCGTGATCCGGCAGTTTCTCGCGCCGCGGCACAGGTGGCGTGTTACGGCTTTGCCTGACCCGCCCTACGATTCCTCACCTTGTAACAGCGTTCGGGTCGCCTACAATTCCGGTCCCGAGGGACCCCGCCATGACCACGCTGTTCGCCTTCCTCCACCATCTCTGCGCCTTCACGCTGGTGTCGGCGCTCGCGATCGAGTTTGGGCTGATCCGGCAGGAGCTGACGCTTGCCTCGGCGCGCAGGCTTCTGGTCACCGACATCGTGTACGGCATCGCGGCGGGTGCGTTGCTGGTCGTCGGGCTGTTGCGGGTGTTCTTTTTCGAGAAGGGTGCCGATTACTATTTTCACAGCCACGCATTCCTGACAAAACTCTCGCTCTTTGTCGTGGTCGGGCTGTTGTCGATCATCCCGACGATGGAATTTCTGTCGTGGCGCGGGGCGGTGAAGGCGAGCCAGGTGCCGGCGATCGACACCAGGAAACTGCGGCGGGTCACCGTGGTGATCCACGCAGAACTCGCAGCCATCGTCGTCATCCTGCTCTGCGCCGCCATCATGGCGCGCGGCGGGTGGGTGTAGGTGCGTCGTCCCTGCTTTCGCAGGGACGACGAGAGTATGCGAGCGAGACGCGTGCATGAACGCGGAGTTCAGCGAGCATTCATCTCGAATCGGCAAACTTCCTTCATCGCAAACGGGATGCAAGGAGGGAAGTCATGGAGCGCCGGCATTTTCTAAAACTGACCATCGGATTTGTTGCAGGCGCTGCGGCGCTGGCTGCGAGCGCGGACGCCGCGCCGCTGCCGCCGATTTCAGCGGCGCAGGCCCCGTTGGGTGCGGAATCGGCCGTTATTTCACAAGCCGAAGTTGATCACCTCAAACCCGAAGAGGTGCGCTGGGGCCACCACTGGCACAGACACTGGCACCGCCGTCACTGGGGCTGGCGCCACCGTCATCGGGGATGGCATCACCGTCGCTGGCACCGCCATCGCTGGTGAGGCCAAACGCTAATTCGACTGTCATGATCTCTGCATAATCTGGAATCGTTTTTTCGTTCAGCACCGACTGGAAAGGATAGTCCATGAAATTTCTTGCTGCCTCTGCATTCGCGATCGGTCTCAGCCTCGCTGCGATGACGGCATCGCAGGCCATGCCTCTGGCGCCGCTCGATCAGGCCGCCTCGGCCGACACCATCCGCGTCGCGGGTGGCTGCGGCCCCGGCTGGCACCGCGGGCCCTATGGCGGCTGCCGTCCGATGTTCAACTGCCCGCCCGGCTGGCATTCCGGACCGTTCGGCCGCCGTTGCTTCCGGAACGGCTGGTAATATTCGCCGGGGCGGGGGCCGCGCGTTGGGTCCCCGCCTCGAGCGGTTCTGAAAATTATTTTGTGAGAAAGGCGAGCATCAGCTCGTTGAATTTGGCGGGAGCATCGAGAAACACCAGATGCCCGGCATTCGCGATCACCTCGGCGGAGGCATTGGGCATCCTGGCCGCGAGCGCTTTGGCGAGGTCGGCGTTCTGGCCCATCTTCGGCCGCGACGCCTCCGGCGCATTCGGCCTGCCCGGCGCGTTGTGATCGTCGACGCCCATGATGAACAGCGTCGGTTCGGTAATCAGCGGAATTTCATGCACCACCGGCTCGCGATAGATCATCTGCGCCGAGCTGACGAAGGCGCGCAGCCAGCGCGGATATTCCGCACTGCCCTTGATATTGAAGCGCGCGTCGATGAACGGCGTGATCTGGTCGGGCGGGATTTTGGGCGAATAATTGGTCTCGAGCTGCTTGCGGTAGCCTTCGGCGGTGAGCTTGTCCTCGTTCTCCAGGATTTTCTCGGTCGGCGTCGGCGGCACATAGAGCCGGTAGTCTTCAAGGCCGATCGGGGCGGCGAGCAGGAGATGGTTGACCCGGTCCGGATAGGCGCGCGCAATTCTGACAGCCAGCATTCCGCCGAGCGAATGCGCGACAATATCGGCTTTGGCGATCTGCAGATGGTCAAGCAGCGCCATGGTGTTGCGCGCGAGGTTGTCGAAGTGCAGCTCTCCGCTGGGTTTTGAGGATTTGCCGAAGCCGATCTGGTCCGGCACCACCACGCGGAAACCGGCATCGTTCAGCGTCTTGATGACGGGGGCCCAGTAGCTCGCCGGAAAATTGCGGCCGTGCAGCAGCACCACCACGCGGCCGTTCGGCTGCGCCGGCGCCACGTCCATATAGGCCATCCGCACCGGCTCGCCGTCATTGACCAGCGGCAATAGGTTGACGGGGTAGGGATAGGCAAAACCTTCAAGGCCGATGCCATAGGGCTCGCGTTGTTCCGCGGCGTGCGTTGAAGGCGGGACGAACAGGGCAGCCAATAACGCCGCAACGAGAACACGATTCATGGGAAACTCCGAACAAGAGACGATTGTGAGAGCTATTCGAGGTTGCCAAACAGCGCCGCAAAACGCCTCTCGCCGTTGCGGCTGAAATTGACGACGCGGCTGCCTGGCGCGGTGTCGCGCGCGGCCCATTTCAGTTCGGTGAAGCGCGCCATCAAGGCCGCGCCGAGCG
>Ga0185299_10002344_pt1 | contig 29790 bp, 24 predicted proteins | sample PaiPotPPA55metaG_FD_128002 | JGI IMG/M metagenome (GOLD analysis project Ga0185299, IMG submission 128002) | Iron sulfur acid spring bacterial and archeal communities from Banff, Canada, to study Microbial Dark Matter (Phase II) - Paint Pots PPA... ...
AATAGAGTACGCATGGGGGTGACCTCCTGTCGATGACGAGTGTTTTTCACAATCCCGTCATTCCAGCTGTTCACCCCTCAACTGTCCAGCTGCGCATTCCCAAAAATGATGGTTTTGAGACAATCCCAAGTTTGCCACTTTGCCACCGGTCACGGGGCCAGGGCCCTTCCTCGTTTGTTCGCCCGCCTTGGCCGCGTCTGTCCGCCAGCCAATCGCATTAGGCGGACCGGCGGCGGACCCACGCAAGAGAGCGGCTGGCCACCTTGGCCGCCTTGGGATTTTTCTGGTTTTTTTGTGTTTTCCTGACGAGACAAAGAAAAAAGCCGAGGCCAGCCGATCCAGGAATGCTCCATGAGGGCCGCCCGTGGTGCACCTGTCGGTTACGCGTGCTGGACCGGCAGGAGCGAAACCCAGGCGCACGTCGTGGTATCGCCAAGCCAAGCACAACGAAGCGCGGTGAGACGGGGGCAGGGAATCGGAGCGCTCCATAGTACCGCTGAAGCCGGGGAACTCAACCTGCGGGGACCCGGCGGAGGGAAGGGGGCGCCGAGTCGTGGAACCGTTGGAGGGAAACATGGCCGGTGCATCGGAACCGGGTTCTGTGCCAACCAAACAACAACGGATAGCGGAGCTGGCGAAGCAGTCTCCGCAGATGGGGTTCACTTCGCTCAACCACTACCTGGACGTGGGCTGGCTGCTGGTGGCATTTCTGCAGACGCGGGGACGGGTAATGGCCTGTTCCAAGGACTTAAAGGAGTTGGCCGGGGAAGCGCTCTTTGGCACCGTCCATCTGCAGCAATGTCAGCGGACCGTCCACGCCTGCCGCGCCGCCCGAAAAGGCAATGCATGTCGGACTGCGCCCGTCTTGATGTGAAGGAATTTGCCTGAGTTACGTTTCGCCAGGCCTACGGGCGGCCCGGTCTCTTGCGCCGACATTGCAGGGCCGTTGAACCCCTGAAAGCACCTGGCATCGGATTTGCCCTTTATTCCCAGTGCGGTTGTGATGTGAGAGTGTCTCCTGAGGAGGAAATGCACCATGACTATTACGCGCAAGGATAAGATCCCCGACGACGTGAAAACCAGGCCCGCCAGCGAAAATCGCGACCCGATCACGGGCGAGAAGGGCGCTCACCCGGTCGGCGTGGGCGTGGGTACTGCGGTGGGCGGTGGTGTGGCAGGCGGAGCCATTGGCTCGGCTGCGGCGGCACTGGCCGGGGCCACGGCGGCAGGCGCTGCAGCGGGTCCGATCGGGGCAGTGGTCGGGGCCGTCGCGGGCGGCATCGTCGGCGCCTATGCAGGCAAGGAAGTCGCCGAGAATGCCAACCCCACCGTGGAAGATCTCTACTGGGAGGAGAACTATCGCAGCCGTCCCTATGTTGAGGAAGGCATCGCCTACGACGAATACCGCCCGGCCTATCGGTACGGCTGGGAAGCGCGCGTCCGCCACGCGAACGAGACCTTCGACGACGTCGAACCGGACCTGGAGCGCGGCTGGCCCCAGGCCCGCTCGGGCTGCAAGCTCGACTGGCAGAAAGCCAGGCTGGCCGTCCGCGACGCCTGGGACCGCGCCGACATGACCTCGGCCCGGCAAAATCCAGCGGCCCGACCGGCACAAGGTAAGCAGTAAGCCGCACGGGTCGCGCAGCTCAAGCGCGGGGGGCAGGGGGCAGAATTCCGGTTGCCCTCTGCCCTTCCGCCATTTGTCCCTGCTCATTCAAGAACTATCTGCAACAACTCGTAAGAATTCTCGGCATCGGTAGAACACATGTTCAAGAACTAGTGCCGCCGGATCGGCAACTGCACGTACATCTCGAAGTACTCTGTTCCGTGCGCGAAGGGGCGTTGCCCATTTTCTTGCAAAAAAGCTTGGCTATTTCCTGCTGCTGCGGTGATTATCTGACGGAGATGACCCGCGAAAAAAGGAAAGGGCCGACATGGCAGCAGAACAGACCTCCACACTGGTGCGGCATATTCGTCGCCTGGCACTGGCTCGGCAACACCATAATCTTTCTGATAAGGAACTGCTCGCCCTGTTCGCCACGCATCATGACGAGACGGCCTTCGCCATGCTGGTGCGGCGGCACGGCGGCATGGTGCTGCGGGTCGCGCAGCGCGTTCTGCAGAACGCGCATGACGCCGAGGATGTCTGCCAGGCCGCCTTTCTCCTGCTGGCGCGCAAGGCCGGCGCGCCTTCCTGGCGCGATTCCCTGGCCAGCTGGCTCCATGGCGTGGCCTATCGCCTTTCCCTCAAAGTCCGGGAGGCGGCCTGGCGCCGGCAGGCGCGCGAACGGCGGGCTGCCGTAAAAGCAGCAACGGATCCGCTCGAGCAAATCACGGCCCGCGAACTGCTCACGATTCTTGACGACGAACTGGCGCGCTTACCGGAAAAATACCGTGCGCCGCTGGTGCTCCATTATCTGGAAGGCCATACCCAGGAAGCAGCCGCGCGTCGGCTCAGCTGGCCGCTCAGTACCTTCAAGGTCCGTCTCGGCCAGGCGCGGTCCTTGCTGCGCCGCCGCTTGCGGCGCCGCCATCTGGCGCTATCTGCAATCCTGTCTTCCTCTCTCCTGGCAGATCCTTGTGCGCATGCTGCCCTTCCGGTCTCCAAGTTGAAAGAGACGGTGCATGCCGCGGGCCTTCTTTTGACCAGGAAGGCAATTGCCGGAATTGTGGCGGCGCCGGTTGTTGCTCTTGTGGACAAGGGATTGCCGGCCATGTTCTTGACAAAACTGCCAATCGCCCTTGGGCTGGCGCTCACAGGTCTGCTCGTCGGCGCCGGCTTGTTCCTGCAGGGGGTAACCGGCGCCCAGCAAAATGCTGCCCAGAATCCGCCGGCAGAAAGCCCCGTTGTCGTCAATGCCCGGTTGGCAGCCGGAGTGCCGGCGGCGGCCGCGCCCGGCATTCCAGTCGGTCAAAACGCCTCGGCAATCTGCGTTATTCGCGGGCGCGTCCTCGACCCCGCCGGTAAGCCGGTCGCCGGGGCAAAGTTATACCGCGCCTACAGCCTCAACTCCTCAATCCGGCCGCTGCCCCAGGCTGCGCAGCGGACAGCCAGCGGACCCGACGGACGCTTCGAGTTCGTGCTGTCGGCGACCGAATTAGCTTTGGGCCGTCAAGCATCGCTGCAAATCGCGGCCGCCGCGGAAGGTTATGGACCGGACTGGTTCGAAATGACCGGCTCCAGCGCTCCCAGCGACTTGACGTTTTGCCTCAGCAGGGACGATGTGCCGATCCAGGGCCGCATCGTCAATCTGGAAGGCCTGCCCATCCGTGGCGTGTCGGTTACCGTGTTGAGCATCGCGGCAAGCCAGAACGACAATCTTGCCGACCTTGTCCGGGCCCTCACCGAGAAGCGGCAGGTCGACCTGAAAAAGTTCCTCAGGAAAGGGCTGGACGGTCTCCTGGAGGCGCCGGGCATTCGCGCCCATGCTACCACCGATAAGGATGGGCGTTTCCATTTGCATGGCATCGGCCGCGAACGCATCGCCATGTTACTGCTGGGCGGGCCGCCGGTGGCGGCCGATTTGGTGATGGTAATGACGCGGCCCGGGCAACGGTATTTTCTGCCGGATCACCCCGGCTCGGACATGATCTTCTCGGTCTATGGAGCGACCTTCCAGCATGCGGCCGCCCCTGCCCGGCCGATCCTTGGTAAGGTCCAGGATCGGAACTCAGGCAAACCGCTGCCAGGCGTGAGAATCCGGTTCGATTTTGAGCCGAACGACACCTTCACCGACAGCAATGGGCACTATCGCATCGACAGCATCTCCCGGTTTGCCATGAGCAAGCCGACCGATAAGCTCCTCGTGACGGCGACGGCGCCTGCCGATCAGCCTTACCTGGTTGCCATCAAGGAGGTGGAATCGCAGGGCAGCCCGGAGCCGATCACGCTTAATTTTGAGCTGAAGAAAGGGATCTGGGTGCAAGGCCGCGTCACGGACAAGGTGACTGGAAAACCCGTGGCCGCGGAAATCGAGTATTACGCCTTTCGCGACAACCCCAACCTGCGCGATGCTCCGGATTTCGCCGGCCAGCGCCGCGTCAGCACCGCGCTCTTCCGCGCCGACAACGAGGGCCGCTTTCGCGTGCCTGCCTTGCCGGGTCCGGGGCTCATCGCCGCTCACGATCCGGCGTTTCATTATCTCTCGGATCAAGCGCTTTCCGCGGCCGAGGCGGGCAATGTCCTGGCGCCATTCCCTTTTTCCAGTTACCAGGGCAATATTCACGGCCTGGCCAGGATCAATCCCGCCCAGGGGGAACCGGTGACTTGCAACCTCGTCCTGGATCCGGGGGCGAAGCTCGCGGGCAAGGTTGTGGGACCGGATATGCAATTATTGACAGGCGCCGAGGCCTTCGGCGTTCGCTATGGCTGGACCTGGAATCCAGAGCCGCTCGCCGCGGCGGAGTTCACGCTGGAATCTCTGCGTCAAGGAAAAAAACGCGGCCTGATCTTCATCCATGCGCACAGGCACCTGGCCGGTCTGCACATGCTGCAGGGGGACGAGAAAGGGCCTATTACGGTGCAGCTTCAGCCCGCAGGCTCGGTAAGCGGCCGGTTGCTTGATGACGACGGCCAACCGCGCCCGGATGTCGCATTGCAGATTTACTTTCAGCGCCAGGACGAGGACGTGCTCGCCAGTCATCGCCCGGCGCTGGTGAAGACGGGGGCAGACGGCCGCTTTCGCGTGGAGAACCTCGTGCCCGGGCTGGTGTACCAAATAATCGAGATCGGCAAATCCTCGGGCCAGGAACGGGGCGTCATAGCCACGGGCATCATGGTGCGCTCCGCTGAGACTAAGGACTTGCATGATGTTCGTCTGCGGCCATTCGGTAGCTGAGTCACGAGCGCGTTGCTTGCGGTAGTGGTCGAGTACTTCTAATCGCAACGCCTGGAGCTGTAGAATAAAAAAGGTCATCGGCGAATGCCGAAGGCTCGACTTCTCGGCCCGGGGGTTGGTTTCCCGGTTGTTCGCGGCGCGGGGGTGGCTCGGAGTGGCTTGAATCATGGGTAACCTCGAACGCAACGGCCAGGAGCTTTCCGGCTGCCAGCAGTATGGAACTCTGCTGGCGGTTTCGGAAGCGATCGTCTCGCACCGGGATTTAGCGACGCTCTTCCATGACCTGGCCGGGCGGCTCCATCTGGTCGTGCGTTTCGATTACCTCGCCTGCGTCCTGCACGACGCGACGAGCAACACGATGCGTCTGCATGTTCTGGAAACCACGGAACCCATTCCGGTCCAGCCTCCTGTCCCTCTTTCGGTCGCGGCAGACCCTGCGGGAACAGTCTTGCAGACCCAGCACCCTTTGATCGTTTCGAACGTCGCCGCGGAGGGCCGTTGGCCGCAGTTACGGGAGCGGGCGAAGGTCTTCGAGGTGAACAGCCTCTGCTATCTGCCGCTCACGACAGCGCGCCGCCGCCTGGGCGTGCTGACCTTCGCCTGCAAGCAGGCCGCCGCCTACGACAGGGCGGACGTGGACTTCCTGCAGCAGGTCGCCAACCAGGTGGCCGTGGCCGTCGAGAACGCCCTGGCCTTCGACGAGATCGAGGCGCTCAGGGACCAACTGCACCAGGAGAAGGTCTACCTGGACGAGGAGATCCGCACCGCGCACAACTTTGATGACATCATCGGCGAGAGCACCGCTTTGCGCCGGGTCTTGAAGGAGGTCGAGGCTGTCGCCCCCACCGACTCCACCGTCCTCATTCTCGGCGAGACGGGCACGGGCAAGGAACTCATCGCTCGGGCCCTGCATGACCTCAGCCCGCGCCGGGAGCGGACCTTCGTCAAGCTCAACTGTGCGGCCATCCCCACCGGGCTGCTGGAGAGCGAGCTGTTCGGCCATGAGAAGGGCGCCTTTACCGGCGCCATCACCCAGAAGGTCGGCCGCTTCGAGCTGGCGCACCAGGGGACGCTCTTCCTCGACGAGGTCGGCGACATCCCGCCGGAGCTGCAGCCGAAACTGCTCCGTGCCTTGCAGGAGCAGCAGTTCGAGCGCCTGGGCAGCACGCGGACGATCCGGGTGGACGTGCGCCTGGTGGCGGCCACGAACCGTGACCTGGCGCAGATGGTCGCCGACCGCCTCTTCCGCAACGACCTCTACTACCGCCTGAACGTGTTTCCGGTCGTATTGCCGCCCTTGCGCGAACGCCGCGAAGATATTCCCATGCTGGCCCGTCATTTCATCCAGCGGTTCGCGCGGCGGATGGGCCGGCGAATCGACAGCATCCCGACCCCCCTCATGGACGCCCTGGTTCGCTATCCCTGGCCGGGCAACGTCCGGGAGATGCAAAATATCATCGAACGCGCGGTCATTCTCTCCTCAGGCCCGTCGCTGCGGATCCCTCTCGGCGACCTGCAGCCCGCGGCCACGGAGGCTCGCGTGCCGGCCGGGGAGCCGGTCACGCTGGCCGACGCCGAACGGGAGCACATCCTCGGCGTCCTCCGCGAAACCGGCTGGGTGGTAGGCGGTCCAAAGGGGACCGCAGCCCGCCTGGGAATGAAGCGTTCCACTTTGCAGAAGAAGATGAAAAAGCTCGGCATCTCCCGGCCCGAGTAGTGCCCGCCGAGTGGCGGCTGTGCCACTCGGGTGGCACTCGGCCGGTGGCACTTCCCATCCCTCTTCAAGACTGTCTCGACCAATTCGATCCGCAAGTCCTTGTTGGCGCATCCTTTACGAGGTAAGGCCATCAAGCTCGCATCGCCGGAACGGCCCTTGCTTTAGAGGGAACCAGGGTAAGGGCATGAGCAATGGTGCAGATCACCACCCACGACAACCTGGCGTCCCTGACATTCCTGCTCGAAGAGCACAGTTGGGTCACCTGGCATCACAGTCGCGATCTAACCACTCAAGCCCCGCATCAGAAGAGGAGGCAACCCATGTTTCGGAAAGCATTCTTGTTCGGCGGCCTGTTGCTCCTTGCCGAGGCGGCAGTCCTCGTGACGCCCGGTTTCGCTCAGGCGCAGCACCATGGTGGCGGTGGCCACGGCGGCGGCTTCCATAGCGGCGGCTCCCACAGCGGCGGCTTCCACAGCGGCGGCTTCAGCCATAGCGGTTTCAACCACGGCAGCTTCAACCATGGCGCCTTCAACCACGGTAGCTTCAACCACGGCGCCTTCAACCATGGCGCCTTCCACCGCGGCTTCGACCATGACTTCCACCACGGCTTCGACCGCGGGTTCCACCGCGGCTTCGACCACGATTTCCACCACGGCTTCCACCACCGCGTCTGGTGGTATCCGGGCTACGGCTGGTATCCGGGCTACGGCGGTTACGGGGCATCGCCGTACAACTCCGGCTACTACCCCTATTCCAACGACTCCGGCTACTACCCGTATTCCAACGACTCCGGCTCCTACCCCTATTCCAACGACCCTTACAGTAATGGCCCGTCAAGCCCGGCGTACGACTTGGGGTACTTGGATTCCTACGGGGACGCGACATCGTCCTATCCGAGCGGCTACTCCCCTGCCACGGACCAGCCCGACACGCGCGCCCACATCACTGTGAGCGTGCCCGCAGGCGCTGAGCTCTGGTTTAACGACACCAGGAGTACCGCGACCGGCGCCGTCCGCGAGTACGCCTCACCCCCGCTGACGACCGGCGATCGGTTCAGCTACGACGTTCGGGCCCGCTGGAACGAAAACGGGCATGAGGTGACGCAGACGCAACAGGTCGAGGTCAGCGCGGGGGCCCACGTCGGCGTGAAGTTCCCGGTGCAGCCGACGAAGGCGCGCACGGCACCGAGCCGCTAACGGGCAAGGGGCGTGAACAATGCTGCGGATCACCGTCCACGACAACCCGGAGTCACTGAGGTTCCAGCTCGAAGGGAGACTGGCAGGCGCCTGGGTAAGGGAGGTCGAGGAATGCCGGCAGCGCATGCTGGCCGGCCGTCGCTGGTCGGCCATCCGCTTTGACCTGGCGGGGGTAACCTTCATCGACGCCGCCGGCAAGGCCTACCTGGCGGCCATGCACCGCCTTGGGGCTGAGTTCGTTGCCGCCGACTGCTTGACAAAAGCCATCGTGGCCGAGATTGCCAGGCCTCCCATTCCCGACTGCGGGCGTCCGAAGCGCGCAGGCGAAAGCGAGACGTGACCGAATTAGGGTGCACCATGACGACCAACAAGATTGCTCGCTCCCCAGGAATGTCTCTTGGCTGGTCAGCCGTCTTCCGGGCTGGCCGATTGTTGGTCTTCGGATTGATCGGCTGGCTTTTGTTTGTCTCGGCGGCGGACTCGGCCAGGAGAGCCGTTTCGCTGGCCGCGGTCCTGGCTGTCGCCGCGCTCGTCGGCATCACGTGGTATCTGTCGCGCGTCCGCGCCGACAGGCGCTGGCGGGCTGCGCTGGATGTTTACGCGGAAAAGGAACAGGCGAAGAGGACTAACTCAAGGAGGAACTTTCATGCTGGTCCTCAGTCGCAAGGTCGGGGAACGAATCGTGGTGCCGCACTGTGAGCTGGCGGTCACCGTCATCGCGGTCGAAGGCAAAGCCGTATGGCTCGGCATCTCTGCCCCGGAGGAGATTGCCGTGCACCGCGAAGAAGTCTGGCAGCAACTCTGCCAGAAAGCAGAGGTCAGAAAGCAGAAGCCAGAAATCGCAGGTCTGATCTCTGACTTCTGACCTCTGACCTCTGCTTCAATGGAGCGACTCTCATGAGTGACAACCCTGGCGCCGCCTGCAATCGGGACACCCTGGTGGAGAACTTTGCCGCGGAACTCACCTGCGCCGCCTACCCCATTGCGCTTCGGCACGGGATGGCGGGCTCGTGGCTCAAGGTAGAGTTGGGCCTCTGGAGGGCGCTGGTTGAGACGGTCAAGAAGTGGGCCAGGGAGAAGCCGCTGGCCGGACCTTCGGATGAGTTCAAGGCCTGGCGGGAGGGCCTCGTGGTGGATCTCACCGAAGGCGCCTTCTATATCGCCGTGAAACACGGGATCAAAGGGTCTCTTCTCGAGGTGGAGTTGGACCTGTACCGAGCTTTCCGTTTGGTAATCAGGAGACGCTGGCGTGCCAGATAACCAGAGTGAGGCACTCATGACATACCGTTTACCCCTCCGCATCGGTTTCGCGCTGGTGCTCGGGTTCTGTCTCGGCCTGACGGGCTGCGCGCGGACGCCCTCGGAAGCGCCAAGGGCCGCACCGATCGCGGTCAAGGTCAGTTATCCCGTGGAGCGCTACGTCACCGACTACGCGGACTTCACCGCCCGGATCGCCGCGGTGGATTCCGTCGAGGTGCGGGCGCACGTCTGGGGCTACCTGGACAAGGTCAACTTCAAGGAAGGGGCGCTGGTCAAGAAGGGGGACGTCCTCTTTGAGCTCGACCCGCGGCCCTATCAGGCGATGCTGAACCAGGCGAAGGCGAAGGTCGCCCAGGACGAGGCGCAGCTGACGTTCGACGAGGCGGAGTATCAGCGGAATCTTCGACTTGCCAACTCCGGGGCGGTGTCCCGGTCCGATCTGGACAAGACCGCCGCAGCCCGCGGAGTCGATATCGCCAACATAGCGGCCGACAAGGCGGTGGTGGCGTCGCGCCAGCTGGACCTGGACTACACGAAAGTCACAGCCCCGGTCAGCGGGCGCGCCAGCCGCTACAGCGTCACGGTGGGCAACTTGATCCAGTCCGGGGACCAGAACGGCGGCACGCTGCTCACCACCATCGTGTCGGTGGACCCGATGTACGCCTACTACGACGTGGACGAGCGCACCGTGCAGCGCGTCACGCAGGTGCTCCGCGAAGCCAAGCCCGCCGAGTCGGCCTCCGAGACGGAGTGGCCCGTGTCGCTGGGCCTGGCCACCGAGGAGGGGTTTCCCCACCAGGGCACCGTCAATTTCGTGGACAACCAGGTCAATCCGAAAACCGGCACGCTGCGCGTCCGGGGCGTGTTCCCCAACAAGGAGCAAAGGCTCTCCCCCGGCTATTTCGCCCGCGTCCGTGTGCCCGTCGGCCTCCCCCACCAGGCATTGCTGGTCAGCGACCGCGCCCTCGACAACGACCAGGGCCAGAAGGTGCTCTACGTCGTCAACAAGAAGGACGAGGTGGTCTCCCGTGCCATTCAGGCGGGAGCGCTGCACGACAGGCTGCGGGCCATCGAGGACGGCCTGAAGCCGGGCGAGCGGGTAATCGTAAGCGGCCTGCAGTTGGTCCGTCCGGGCGTCCACGTCGAGCCGACGCTCGTGGACATGCCAAAGCCAAATCCGAAATCCGAAGTACGAAATCCGAAACAAATCCTAATGTCCAAATCGCAATGACCCAGACCTTCGCGGTTTGGGATTTTTCGGTTTGGTCATTCGGACTTGTTTCGGATTTCGTACTTCGGATTTCGGATTTCCTTTCGATATTCGGATTGCGGATTTCTTGTGCGGAGGCCGATTATGCTGGCGCGTTTCTTCATCGACCGTCCCGTCCTGGCCTGGGTGATCTCCATCGTTATCATCCTGCTTGGGGGCCTCGCTGCGGCCCTTCTGCCGATCGCCGAGTACCCGGAGATCACGCCCCCGAACGTCCGCGTAACGGCCAACTACCCCGGCGCCAACGCCCAGGTGGTGGCCGACACGGTGGCCGCGCCGATCGAGCAGCAGGTGGTCGGCGTCGAGGGCATGCTGTACATGTCGTCGAACAGCAACAACGACGGCTCATACACCCTGGACGTGACCTTCGAGCTGGGCACCAACGTGAACATGGCCCAGGTGCTCGTGCAGAACCGCGTCGCCATCGCCGAGCCGACGCTGCCCGACGTGACCCGGGCCATCGGCGTGACCACCAAGAAGCAGTCCCCGGACATCCTCCTGGCGGTCAGCCTGTATTCCGCGGACAACCCGGAGACCGGCCGGCCCTATTATGGCCAGCTCTACCTGAGCAATTACGCCACCATCCAGCTCAAGGACGCGCTGGCCCGGGTGGAGGGCGTCGGCGACGTGACGATCTTCGGCCAGCAGGACTACAGCATGCGCGTCTGGCTGGACCCGGACAAGCTCCAGTCGCGGAACCTGACGGCCGACGACGTGATCCGGGTCTTGCGCGAGCAAAACGTGCAGGTGGCGGCCGGGCAGATCGGCCAGCCGCCGGTCCCCCGGGGCCAGGACTTCCAGTATACGATGAGCACCCTCGGCCGGCTGGTCCAGCCCGAGCAGTTCGCCAACATCGTCGTCAAGACCGGCACGGCCGGGGAGGTCACGTACCTCAGGGACGTCGCCCGCACCGAGCTGGGCGCCAAGAGCCAGGACCAGCTCTCGCGGCTGGACGGCAAGCCGTCGGCGGGGCTCGGCATCTTTCTGCTGCCCGGCTCGAACGCCCTGGACACCGGCGACCGCATCAAGGCCAGGATGCGCGAGCTGGAAACCCGCTTCCCCCAGGGCCTCCGCTACGCCATCATCTACGACACCACGCCGTTCATCCGCGAATCCGTGAATGAGGTGTTCCATACGCTGCGCGACTCGGTCATCCTGGTTGCCCTCGTCATCCTGCTGTTCTTGCAAGACTGGAAAGCCCTGCTCCTGCCCGTGATCGACATGGCGGTGTCGCTGGTCGGCACCTTCGCCGTCATGAAGCTGATGGGCTTTTCCCTCAACAACCTGAGCTTGTTTGGGCTGGTGCTGGCCATCGGCCTCGTCGTGGATGACGCCATTGTCGTGCTGGAGAACATCGAGCGCTGGCTGGACAAGGGCCTGCCGGTGCGCGAAGCCACCATCAGCGCCATGAACGAGATCACCGGGCCGATCCTGGCCATGACGCTGGTGCTCAGCTCGGTGCTGCTGCCCAGCGCCTTTCTCGGCGGCATCACCGGTCAGTTCTTCCGTCAGTTCGCCTTGACCATCTCGGTGTCGATGCTCATCTCGGCCGTCAACGCCATGACCATGACGCCGGCACGGGCGGCCTGGATCTTCGCCAGCCGCAAGCCCGGCGAGCACGGCGACCAGGGCAAGGAGGCTTTGCCCTGGTGGTTCTTCGGCCTCCTCGGCGGGCTGGCGACCGTGTGGCTGCTGACGCCGGCGGTGAGCGCCTGGCTGGGCGTGCCGGCCGGGGGAGAGGAGGGCGAGCCGGCGCCCGGCGGCCTGAAAGCCACCCTGCTGGCGTGGGGGATATCCCTCGTCCTCTTCCTGCCCGGCGCGGTCGCGGGGGGGGCGCTCGGGTGGTTCTTGATCCGGCCGGTGAATTGGGCACTCGGCCATTTCTTCCGGGGTTTCAATTGGATCTTTAACCGGGCGACATGGGCCTACGGCGAGACCGTGGGCTGGTGCCTCCGCCTCAGTGCGATCGTGCTCCTGGTCTACGCCGGCCTGATCGGTCTGACGGGCTTCGGCTTCACCCGCATCCCCAGCGGCTTCGTTCCCGCCCAGGACAAGGGTTACCTGCTGGCCATCATCCAGTTGCCCGACGCGGCCTCGCTGGAGCGCACGGTCGAGGTGACCGAGGCGGCCGAAAAGATCGCCCTCGAGACGCCCGGGGTTGCTCATACCGTGTCCATCCCGGGGCAGTCGTTCATCCTGAACGCCTTCAGCTCGAACTACGGCTCCATGTTCATCATCCTCAAGCCGTTCCACGAACGACGCGGCGCCGAGCTGAACAGCGAGGCCATCCTGAGCCGTCTCCGGGCACGGCTGCAGCGCGAGGTCACCGAGGCCCGCGTGCTCGTCTTCGGACCGCCGGCGGTGCGCGGCCTCGGCAACGCCGGCGGCTTCAAGCTGATGGTGCAAGCGACCGGCGACGTCAACTTCGACGCGCTCCAGGCCCAGGCGGACAACCTGGCCGCCCTGGGCAACCAGCAGCCCGGCCTGGTCGGCCTGTTCAACGGCTTCCGCGCCCGCACGCCCCAGCTCTACGTGGACGTGGACCGCGAAAAGGTCAAAACCATGGGCGTGCAACTGACCGACGTTTTCGACGCACTCCAGGCGTACCTGGGCAGCTTCTACGTCAACGACTTCAACCGCTTCGGCCGCACCTGGCAGGTCAACATCCAGGCCGACGCCTCCTTTCGCGTGGACGCGGACACCGTCCGACAGCTCAAGATCCGCAACGCCGACGGCGACATGGTGCCGCTGGGGGCGGTGGCCGACGTGCGCGACACCGCCGGGCCGGTTCAGATCACCCGCTACAACATGTTCCCGGCGGCCGCGATCACCGGCGCCTCGCTGCCCGGGGTCAGCGACGGCGACGTCCTGGCGATCATGGAAGGCCTTGCAGACAAGCAGCTGCCGCGCAACATGACCTCCGAGTGGACCGAACTGAGCTACTTGCACAAGCAGTCCAGCAAGGTCGAGCAATTCCGGGACCTGCAGCAAAACCCGTTCAGCGCGTTCGTGCTCGGGGCCGTGCTGGTCTTCTTCGTGCTGGCCGGCTTGTACGAGAGCTGGTCGCTGCCGCTGGCGGTGGTCCTGGTCGTGCCGATGTGCTTGCTCAACGCCTTGGCGGGCATCGCCCTCCGCGGCATGGACGTCAACATTTTCGTGCAGATTGGCTTCGTGGTGCTGATCGGGCTGGCCTGCAAGAACGCCATCCTCATCGTCGAGTTCGCCCGCGACCGCCAGCAGGAAGGCGCGTCCCGGTTCGACGCCGCCGTGACGGCCGCCCGGACGCGGCTGCGGCCGATCGTGATGACCTCGGCGTGTTTTGTCCACATGGTGCCGCCCTACTTCGCCGCCGGCGCCGGCGCCGAGATGCGCCGCTCGCTGGGCACCGCCATGCTGTGGGGCGCCTTTGGGGTGACGCTCTTCGGCATCTTCCTGACGCCGGTGTTCTATTCCGTGGTGCGCTGGTTCAGCGACCGGGGACAGCCGAAACCGGAGCCGTCCGCCGCGCAGAAAGGCGTTCCGCCTGAAGCTCCCACAGCCCCCGGCCCGTGAGTCGGAAGGGAGGCAACATGTACCGCTCGCTCCTGGTTCCCCTGGATCGATCGCCGTTCGCCGAACAAGCGCTGCCGCTGGCGCTCAGCATCACGCGCCGCGCCAATGCCCGGCTGGACCTGGTGGAGGTCCATGGTCTGTACGCCCTTGACAACAACACCGAAGGCGCCGTGGTCGGCGAGCACCGCGTCACCATCTCCATCGATCCCCAGAAAACCAAGACCGCGCTGATGCCCGGGGCCCGCATGCCGGCACAGCGCGGCGAGCGGGTGCCCGGCAGGTACAATCGCGACTCGAAACTGACCTGCACCGTGCCCCCCGAGGGCACAAAGGATGCAAGATTCGATCTAAAAAGGTAGGCCGGGTGCGAGTCGGCGGACCGCCCGGCGACTCGCTCGCCGCCTTGCCCCCAATATCAGGTCCTCTGCGCTCTGCAGGAGCGCCGCAGCAGAAGCAGATTCGCGCCGGGAAGACAGTTGTTTCTGCCAGCGGCGCTGCGCATAATGACAGCACCAACAAGCCAGGCGGGGATGATGCTTCCTGTTCCATGTCCCGGGAGGATCTGACATGAGGCTCAAGCTGTTTTCGTGCGTGCTCATCGTGGCACCCTGGACAACGGCATTCAGCGCTCAAGATTCCAGCCAAACGCCGGTCCCTCAGCCCAGGGCGCCGGAAGGTTGGAAGTACATCACCGCCAAGGACGGCAGTTACCAGTTCCTGTTCCCTAACGAGACCATGAATTCCGGTTCACGCGAACAGACCTCCCGGCGCGCGGGCCTGGCGAGCCGTTCCCAGATCAACTACTGCACACTCAAGGATGGCACCGGCCTGGTCATCGCGGCCAGCAATCTATCCGGGCCGGCTCTCCGGGGGCTCAAGATTGGCGACGTCTACGACATGATGATCGACGGCATCAAAGACGGTGGCAATGAAGTGTCCGAGCCCAAGGAAGTGCCGATCGGCAATCTCAAGGGGCGCGAGTACATCATCACCAAAGGCACGGACATCCAGCGCAAGGTGCTGCTGGTCGTCAAGGGCCGCGTTTATGAAATGACCGTCCTGGCGAGGGACAAGGAGAAGACAAGCAACGCGACCGCGGATACGTTTCTGAAGTCGTTGACGCTCATCGCCAAGGCGGCGCCGAGCAAGGACGAAGGCAGGGCAGCAGCCACGGATGCGCTCTCCGCCACGCGGGCGCCAACCGTCCGGCTGAAGTTGCCGCAGACCGCGGCTTACCGCCCGACGTTTACTTACACCGACGGCAAGGAAGAAAGCGCGGGCACGGCCTTTGTCGTCAAGGCGCCCTCCGGCAAGAAACTGGTCCTGACCGCCGTCCACATCCTGGAGCCGCAGGAATGGGCCAAGCTGCGCTCCACGACGCTCGCTACCATGGCCGGCAAGAAGGTCGTTGACCTGCCGGGCAAGCCGGCTTATGTCGGCAAGGCGTTCGATCAGCTCAAGCCGCTGCGGAACGCGCCGATCCCGCTTTACAACACATCGGAAGATTTCTTCATCTGGGAATTGCCGGATGGTGCAGACGTGACCATTCTGGAGTTGGCCGACCATGAGCCGCGCGTCAACGAATGGGTCTGGATTGCCGGCCAACAGCCAGGCAAGACGTTGCTCTTCTACCGGTCCCGGATCACGCAGGTGGCGGACGGAACCATGGTGCTGGTGCAATACGACAAGTTCAAGCCGGAAGGCTTCAGCGGCGCGCCGGTGCTGACGGCCGACAGCAAAGTTATCGGCACCATGCTGGCCGCCACCCAGGACGGCGACATGCGGCAAGGCGCCACGGTCGCCAATATCCGCAAGCGGCTAGAGGGGCGCTGATCGAAAAGGCGAGTCCAGAAAACCGCAGTGATACTATTGCTTGACTCCTGATCCCCGACTTCTGACTCCTGACCCCTTCTTCTTGGCGACCACGCGGAAGTCCAACTGCCGGCGTTGCAGGTCGACGCGGACCACGTTCACCTTCACCTTGTCCCCGAGCCGATAACGCCGGTTGGTTCGGCGGCCAATCAAGCTGTGGCTGGATTCGTCGAAGTGGTAGTAGTCGTCGGTCAGGGTGCTCACGTGCACCAGTCCTTCAACCGGCAACACTTCCGCCTGGGCGAAGAAGCCGTAATCCGCCACGCCGGTGATGATCACCTCCAGTTCGATTCCGATGCGTTGACTGAGATAATCCAGGAGCTTGACTTTGATCAGCTCGCGCTCGGCCATTTCGGCGCGGCGTTCGGTCTTGCTGCAGTGCTCCCCAAGGGCAGCCAACTCCGTCTCGTCGCTGCCGGCCCGCCCCGTGCGGAGCCATTGGTCGAGGAGGCGATGCACGGTCAGGTCCGGATAGCGGCGGATCGGTGAGGTGAAGTGGCAGTAGTTCTGGCTGGCCAGCGCGTAATGCTCCTCTTTTTCGGGGCTGTACCGGGCCTGCTTGAGGCTGCGCAGCAAGGCATAGTGCACCGCGTAGACGTCGGGCTTGTCCGCGGACTTTTCCAGAACACGCTGCAACGCGAAGCGGTCCGGATGCCGGTCGATCTTGTAGCCCAGGCTGTTGGCAAAGTCGGCGAAGGCCTCCAGCTTGGTCGGCTCCGGCGGCGGGTGGACACGGCGCAGAAAAGGGATACCGAGATCATCAAGATGTTCGGCGACCGCTTCATTGGCCGCCAGCATGAATTCTTCAATGATCTGATGGCTGATGTCATGCTTGACGAAATGGGCGCCGGAGACGCGGCCCTGCTCGTCAAATTCCAGCTCCGCCTCGGGCATGTTCGGCTCAATGGCCCCGCGCTTGAGCCGGCGGCGGCGCAGGTTCATGGCAAAGTCGCGCGCGTGGAGCAGCAGGGAGAGGATCTCTGGTTCAACCTTGCTCCCCTTGCCTTCGGGATCCTGAAGGATTGCCGACACCTGCTCATAGGTAAAACGCCGCCGCACGCGAATGGCCGCATTGGCGAACTGAGACTCGGTGCGCTGGCCGGCGGGCGTAAAATCCATCAGGGCACTCTTGACGTAACGCACCCGACCCTGCTGCAAGCTGGCCAGGCTATTGGAGATTATCTCCGGAAACATCGGCAGCACGCGCCGGGGCAAGTAGACGCTGGTGCCGCGTTTCCGCGCCTCGCGATCGAGAGCACTTCCCGGCGGCGCAAAATGGGCCACGTCCGCGATGTGTACGCCTAGCTGCCAATGCTTGGTGCGGCTGTCCTGCGTCAACGACACGGCATCGTCAAAGTCGCGCGCATCGACCGGATCGATGGTGATCGTCAATTCCTTGGTGAGATCCTTCCGGCCGTCCAGATCATCTTCGCGAAAGATTTCCGCCTGCTCGCGAGCCTCTGCCAGCACCTCCTCGGGGAACTTGTCCGGCAAATCAAAGGCCCGGATGACCGACAGCGTATCGACCTCCGGCTTGCCGCGCGGCCCCAGGACTTCCGTGATAACCCCTTCACCGCGGTCCTCTGGCGAAGGAAAGCGGAGCATCTCGATGACGACCTTGTCGTCGGGCCGGACGCCCTTCGCTCCGGGGTCGCCGACAAAGATGCTGTGGCTGAAGACGGTGCCGTCCACGCGCACCAGCCCTTCGCCCTCGCGCTCGAAATAGGTCCCGACAAATTGGCGGGTGGCGCGCTCCAGCACCTCGAGGATCTCGCCAGCCGGCCCGAGGTCGGGCCGGCTCGGCTTGCGCGTGATCCGGACGAGAACCTCATCTCCTGTGGAAGCGTCCTGGGCATATTGCTGCCGGATCATGATTTCCGGCCCGACATGGCCATCGACAGCGTGCGGCCGGACAAAACCGGTGCCCGTCGAGGTCTTGCGATAAATGCCGACGACCGTGCCATGCGGCTGCACCGGCCGCACCGTGTGGTTCTTGCCGATCTCGATGCGATGTTGCTTCAGCAAATCGCGGAGCGTGCTGCGAAACTGGCCGTACGCGGAACTCGGAATCCCCAGCTTGCGTGCCAACGCCTTCGGCTTCAGCGGCTGGTAATTCTTGCGAGCTAGAGCGGCTACGATTTGTTCTTCAAGATTTGGCATGTCGGACTATTCCACGCTCTCCAAGGTCGGCGAATAGACCGCATCGCCGCCGTTCACGGCGCCCTTGTAGAGCCGGCGTTGCAGCGCTTGGTTGAAGGGCGTCCATGCCGACGTCTGGTTGCGATCCTCGCGAATATCGCGCGTGAAGCTGTGCACCTTGGCGTCCAGGTTGTCCAGGCAATTGAGAAAGATGGCTTCCGGCGTCATGGGAAGTTTGGGGCTGCCGAATTCGTAGGTGCCGTGGTGGCTCAGGATCATGTGCTTGAGCCGCAGCAGCATTTCCTCGGGGAACGGCTCGCCCGTCAAATCGGGCACCTTGGCGGCCTTTTCGCCAAGCATTTCCACGCCGATGACCAGGTGGCCGACGAGCTGGCCTTCGTCGGTGTAGGAGAAGACGCGCTGGTACGTCAGCTCGCGCACCTTGCCGACGTCGTGCAGGAAGATGCCCATCAAAACGACGTCCTTATCCAGTTCCGGATAGAGAGGCAACAAGCGTTCCGCCCCGTCGAGAAGCGTTACGACATGCTCCAGCAAGCCGCCCAGGTAAGCGTGGTGATTGCGCACGCCCGCCGGGACCTGGCGGAAGTCGTGAAGGAACTGGTCGTCGATCAAGAAGCATTCGGCCAGGGCGCGCAGATGCGGGTTGGTGAGCCGCATGAGCGTGCCGCGCAGCCGGTCGAACAACTTGCCGACGTCCTGTTCGGTGTGCGGCAGAAAATCGCCCAGCTCAACCTTTTCCGCTTCGCTGCGCTCGATGTGGCTCAGGATGACTTGCAGCGCGCCCTGGAATAACTGGACCTTGCCCTTGGCGGAAAGAAAGTCGCCCACCTCGAACGAGCGGAACAGGTGCTCGCCGGCATTCCACAGGCGGGCGCTAATGCAGCCGCTGCGGTCGCGCAGCTCGACCTGGAGATAGAGATTGCCGTTGCGGTTGGCCCGCAGTTGCTTGTCGGTGACCAGGTAGATATCGTCGATGGCATCGCCATCGGCCAGTTGCTGGATGAAACGCCTTGCCATTTATAGGTCCTTTATCATTTATGCATTGCCAATTCTCCTTTATACTTCGTCCTTGGCCCTTTGTCTCATATTGCAGATTGACCGATGAGCAACAAACTTCTCGCGATTGATCTCGGTGCGGAGAGCGGCCGGGGCGTTTTGGGACTTTTCGACGGCCGGCAGTTGCGGCTCGAAGTCGTGCACCGCTTTCCCAATGGTCCCGTGCGGACACTCGACACCATGCACTGGGACGTGCTACGTCTTTATACGGAGATGCTGACGGCGCTGCGGCGCTGCGCCGCGGATTACGGCGGCATCGACTCGCTAGGGGTCGATACCTGGGGAGTCGATTTCGCGCTGTTAGGACGAGGCGGCACGTTACTCGGCAATCCGCGCCATTACCGCGACCCGCACACCGAGGGCATCATGGAAGCGGCATTCGCGCGGCTGCCGCGACAGGAAATCTACCGGCGCACCGGCCTTCAGTTCATGCGCTTCAATACGCTGTTTCAGCTCCTCGCCATGCAGCGCGATCGGTCCCCGTTGCTCGATGCCGCCGAAACGATGCTGATGATCCCGGACTTATTCCACTACTTCTTCACCGGTATCAAGGCCAATGAGTTCACGGATACCAGCACCACACAGCTTTATGACCCGACGCAAAAGAGATGGTCGTATGAATTGATGAAGGAGTTCGGGCTGCCATCAAACATCCTGGGCAGCGTGATTCAGCCGGGAACCGTGCTCGGCCCTTTGCGCGGTCAGATCGCCAGCGAAACGGGCGTCAATCCCGTGCCGGTCATCGCGCCGGCCACGCACGACACGGCCGCCGCCGTGGCCGCGGTTCCTGCCCAAGGCAATTCCTGGGCGTACATCAGCTCGGGAACCTGGTCGCTCATGGGAGTCGAAATCGACGGGCCCCTGATCAATGACAAGACGCTCCAATTCAACTTCACCAATGAAGGCGGCGTCGGCGGCACGATTCGCCTGCTGAAAAACATCATGGGCCTGTGGCTGGTGCAGGAGTGCCGGCGAACCTGGGAACGGGAAGGGCGTTCCTATAGTTACGACGAACTGGCCAGATTGGCTGAGGCGGCCCCGCCTTTTGTGAGCTTGATCGATCCCGATCAGCCTTCGTTTATCCTGCCTCCGAGCATGCCGGCAGCCATTGCGGAATTCTGCCGCAGAACGGGACAGCCGGCGCCGCTCGAGGCAGGCGCCATAATTCGCTGCGCCCTGGAAAGCCTCGCCCTCCGCTATCGCTGGGTGCTGGATCGGCTGGAGGAGTTGCTTGGCCATCGGCTCGATGTGATCCATATCGTCGGCGGCGGCAGCCAGAACAGCTTATTATGCCAGCTTGCCGCCGACGCCTGCAATCGGGTAGTGCTGGCCGGACCGGTCGAGGCGACGGCCATCGGCAATGTGCTGCTGCAAGCCGTCGGCTTACGCTTGCTCGGCTCGCTGGCTGACGCGCGCGAAGTGGTGCGTCAATCTTTTGAGCTGCGGACATTCACGCCGCAAAGCCCGGACCGCTGGCACGAGGCGTACCAGCGATTCCTGGGCTTCCTGGCCCCATAAAGGAACCAATCTCCGCGCTGCTCCGTTGCAGAGCCAACGCTATAATGGCAGCGGTGAAGGGCTATCAATCGGACAAGGACTTAGCCTATGGCAAGCACAACCAAGTCGGCGAAGACTCAAACCAGCGGCACGGCGACTTCGGCCGGGAACGAGAATCAACCCGTCACCGTGCCGGAGTTCCAGGCCGCCAGGTCGCGCGGCGTCCGCCTGACGATGCTCACGGCTTACGATTACACCATGGCCCGCCTGCTCGATGTGGCGGGCGTGGACGCCATCCTGGTCGGCGACTCGCTCGGCATGGTCGTGCAGGGTCACGAACATTCCATCAGCGTCACTCTGGACGAGGTTATCTACCACACCCGTTGCGTGGCCCGCGGCGTGCGCCGCAGCTTGCTGGTCGCCGACATGCCCTTCATGAGCTTTCAGATCAGCCCGCAGCAAGCCCTGGAAAACGCCGGCCGGCTGCTCAAGGAAGGCGGCGCCCGCGCCGTCAAGCTCGAGGGCGGTGTGCGCAGTGCCGACAAGATCGAGGCGCTTGCCAGCGCCGACATCCCCGTCATGGGCCACATCGGCCTTACGCCGCAGTCGGTCCACCGGCTGGGCGGGTTTCGCGTTCAGCGCGATGAGGAGAAGCTCATGGCGGACGCTCTGGCCACAGAGAAGGCCGGTGCTTTCGCCGTGGTGGTGGAATGCGTCCCGGCCGAAGTCGCCCAGAAAATCACTGCAGCATTGAAAATTCCAACCATCGGCATCGGCGCCGGGGTCGGCTGCGATGGGCAAATCCTGGTCAGTTACGACATGCTTGGTCTCTTCGACGATTTGAAACCGCGCTTTGTCAAACAGTACGCCGATCTCGGACGAGACATTGTCCAGGCGGTGGAACGGTATTGTGAAGAAGTGCGCGCGGGGAATTTTCCGTCGCCCGAGCATTCCTTTCGGTGAGTTGCGAAGTGTTTGCGTCTCGTAGAACGGAATTCATTCCGTTCGGCCCGGGAAGCCCGCGAGCGAACGGAATGAATTCCGTTCTACGAGAAAACGCCGCTTAGTTGGCCGTCTTGGCCTTCTTGGCAGGAATTCGTGCAGCCGATCTCTGTAAACCCAGTATCTTCAATTACTTGAAAGTGCACGTCCAAGACGGCCAGCGCTGGCCGTCTTCGGCGTCGCCTTGGCCGTCTTAGACGCAACTGGTGCCAAAGCCCGTTGTCGGTATTCCGCATCGCCATATTCGTCTTCCACGATCTCGCATCTCCTGTTTACCCTCGCTTTATTCGCCCGCAACCAGGAGATGCATCCATGCAGCTTGCTCCTCGTCAACTGGCGGCTCTGGCGTTCGATCCGTCGCTGCTCTTTACGCTGCGGGATTGGAAGATTGACGCGTGGCAGCGCAACCTGCTGCGCGGCCGGGAGCCGCGCGTGCTCCTCAATTGTTGCCGGCAGGCGGGCAAATCCACCGTCGTTGCCGCGCTGGCGCTGCACACGGCGATGTTTCAGCCCGGCAGCACCATCCTGCTCCTGTCCCCGACGCAACGGCAATCGAATGAACTGTTTCGCAAGGTCCTCGATTTCTACAAGGCCTTCGACCGCCCGGTGCCACGCGTCGGCAACGACAACATGGAGCGGCTGGAATTGGAGAACGGCAGCCGCATCGAGTCGCTGCCCGGCAAGGACGACACGGTGCGGGGCTTCTCGGGCGTGACTCTGCTCATTCTCGACGAGGCGGCCATGGTGTCGGACGACCTGTACCGGGCGGTTCGGCCGATGCTTGCCGTCTCCAGGGGACGGCTCATCTGCCTGTCCACGCCGTTCGGCAAACGTGGTTTCTTCTATGAAGCCTGGCACGATCGCGAGGCAGATTGGAAGCGCTTCGAGGTGCGGGCTGCCCACGTGCCGCGCATTTCCCGCGCGTATCTCAAGACCGAACGGCGGGCCCTGGGCGAGGCGTTCTACCGCCAGGAGTATGAATGCAGTTTTGAAACGCTGCAAGGGCTCGTCTATCCGGAATTCGAGCAGTGCCTGGTGGACGCTGCGCCGCCGGCCGGCCTGGCAGGCTACGGCGGCATCGATTTTGGCGTGCGCGATCCGTTTGCGGCGCTGTGGGGCTTCCGCGACGCCGATGACGTGCTCTGGATCACCGGCGAGCATTACGTCCGCAACGCACTTTTGAAGGACATCGCCGCCGTGTTGCCGCGCGACGTGCTCTGGTACGCCGATCCGGCCGGCGCGCGCGAGCGCAAGGAGCTGCTGGTGGCGGGCTTCAAGGTGCGCGTGGCGGACAACTCCCGCGACGTCGGCATCCAGGCGGTAGCGACCAGGCTGCGCACCGGCCGCTTGAAGGTCGTCCGCTCGGCGTGCCCGAATCTCGTTGCCGAAGCCCAGCTCTACCGTTATCCCAGCCCCTCGGATAATGTGGCCGACCGCAGCAAACCCGTGGACGGCAATGATCACGCCCTGGATGCGCTTCGTTACCTGATTCTGCGACTGGACGACCGCTACCTGGTCAATAGCCGGCGGCCTGCACCGGGGGCTGCCGCAGCGGACTCTGAAGCTGCCGCGCCGGCGGCCGCTGGGCGGCGGAAGTGGCTGAGTTATCGCAATGAAGCGTTGTGGACCCGGCTGACATAGGGGGCGGCGAAGGCCCAGAGTACTGAGTACCGAGTACGGAATCGCCAGGCGTAAATTGATTACGCGACGCCCTGCCGACAGGCCCGTCCGGAGCAAGCGGTTGGCCGTCTTGGCCGTCTTCGGGAAACCATCGCTAAACGGTTTTTCGTAGCCGGCATAATCTGCAAGCAGTTATGAAAATGCCGCCCAAGACGGCCATCAGCAGCCATCTTGGGCTTTTCTTGGCCACATTGGCGGCAACGCGCTAATCGATTATGGCTCTTGATTTGGTTCCTTCATTATCGGCTCTTTTTCGTCGCATACTGATCTTCCACGATCTCGCAAATCCTTTTTACACTTTACGCAATCGCCCGAGACCGCGACTTCCTGGAAGGAGTTTCCGCGCATGCGCACCACGCTCGCCAACGCGCTCAGCCGCCTTGCTCACTGGCTCCATCCCAAGGCCGTTCCTCAGGCACTGATCGGCAGCCAGTGGTCGGGCACCGGGTTTGTGGATGCTTACAAGCGCGAGCGCAATCCGACGCCCAACGAACAGCTTGCAGAGCTGAAGAACACGGCGTTTACCTGCGCCAGCATCAATGCGGCCGTCTGCGCGGCTTATCCGCCGCGGCTGTTTGTGGCCACGCATCCGGACCAGCCGGAGCCCAAGTGCTTGACGCGCAACCTCGATCGGGCCAGTGAGGAACGGCTGCGGAAGCGCCGCGGGCTGCCGGCGCACATCACCAAGGCGCGGCAGCTTCAGGAGGTGCTGGAGCATCCGCTGCTGACGCTCCTGAAGAAGGTCAATCCCATGCACAATAGTTTTGATCTCTGGGAATTGACGACCTTCTATCAGGAAGTGCTGGGCTCGGCGTACTGGGCGTTGCAGTTTGGGCCGCTCGGCGTGCCCAACGAGATCTGGATTTTGCCGGCCCAGAACGTGACCCCCAAACGCGAGCCCAACAGCACGCGGATCATTGACTACTACGAGTACCGCAACGGCAGCACGGTGCAGCGCTTTCGCCCGGATGAGATCATCCATTTCCGCTATCCCGATCCGCGCGATCCGTACACCGCCGGCCTGGGGCCGCTACGCGCCTGCTGGGAGCAGGCGGCGCTCACGTCGGATTATCTCGCCTTCAAGAAAGCCACCTGGGAGAACAGCGCCATCCCGGGCGTGGTCGTCAGCCCGGACGAGGTGATCGGCGAAGAAGAGCGCGACCGGCTGGAGTCGCAATGGAACGCCAAGTTTCGCCGGGGCGGAGCGGGCCGGGCGCTGATCTCCGAGTCCGGGATGAAAGTCTCCATCCTGGCTCATTCCGCGGGCGACCTGGCCGCCCTGGCAGAGTACGGCAAGACCAAAGAGGACATTTGCAACGCCTTTCACGTGCCCCTCAGCTTCCTGACTTCGGAAACGAACCTTGCCAATCTGCAGGCGGCCGAGCATCAGCACATGGCCAAGGCGATCTTCCCCCGGCTGCAGCGCCGGGATGAAAAAATCAACGAACAACTGCTGCCGCTCTACGATCCGAGCGGCCGGCTCTTCGTCGCCAGCGAGGACCCGATCCCCTTCAACCAGGAAATTGCCTGGCGGCAGCAAGAGGTGGATCTGAAGTACGGCATCACCACGATCAACGAAGTCCGCCAGGACCGCGGCTTGCCGCCGGTGCCCTGGGGCGACACGCCCTGGCTGCCCATCAACTGGGCGCCGTCCGACTTGCCCGAGCGGACGGCGTACGCGCCGGATAGCGGCCGTGTGCGCCAGCCGCGGACCGACGAAAGTCCATAGTCCATAGTCCATAGTCCATAGTCCATGGTCCATAGCTCGGGGCTATTGACTATGGACTATGGACTATGGACCAAAGTGCCATTCCCATAACGCGGGTCTGTTTTATCTACTATTAACCGGCAACGCGATTGAACCCAGAGAAGAGGCTACCAGCATGACCATTCATCCGCTTACGCATGCGACCACCGAAGGGCCGCTTGGCTTTCCCGTTACGGAACGGCAAGCGTTTGCCCTCGATGCCATCCTCAAGGCTCTGCCCAAGGACGAACTCTTTCACTACCGCAAGGCCCAGCTCGCCCAGGGCGCCTCCGAGGTGTTGCCGGGTGAACGGTCGGATGTGTCCTGGATTTCCACGGAAGACCCGGATCGCACGCGGGAAGTCGTGGTGGCGCGCGGCATGAACGACAGCCAGTTCAAGCAGAATCCCATCGTCACGCTCCAGCATGCCTACTGGCTGCCGCCGGTCGGCAAGTCGCTGTGGCGCAAGGTCGTGCGGCTCGGCAGCGATACGCAGAACCGCGTCACCAATGGCGTCAAAGCCAAGACCCAGTATCCCGTCCGGCCAGCGGACTGGACGGGCGGCGCCTGGCCGGCCGACGTCGCCCTGTCGCTGGTCCAGGCCGATCTGCTACGCGGCAAATCGATTGGCTTCCTGCCCACGCGCGTGCACCAGCCCAAGACCAAGGAAATGGATGAGCACGGCTGGCAGAAGGTCGACCTGGTCATCGACGAGTGGGTGCTGCTCGAGTACGCCTGCACGTTCCTGCCCACGCAGCAAAACGCCGTCGTCGAAGCCGTGAGCAAGTCGCAGATCGAGCTGCCTCAGGAGTTCGTCCAGGCGATGGGCCTGGAGCCGGGCATTTTCAGCGGAGATCAGAAGTCAGAGGTCAGAGATCAGAAATCAGAAGTCAGGGAGGAGACATCGGCTGTCACGATCTCCCGCTTTACGCCGCTCGATGAGATTGAGAAAGCGCTTTGCCGGCGCATCCAGGAGCTTGACCTCCTGCCGCTCGCCGACCGAGCTACCCGCAACGCCATCGACCGCCTGCGCGGCCGCGTTTGAGCAATCAAGCCGTCAGGGTTACGCCGCAAGAGATCGACACCAAGCGATCAGCAGGCCCAACCTGGAGACGGATTTACTGGAGCAGTGGTCAGTGGTTAGTGGTCAGTGGCCAGAAGGCTCTTGCCAGTGACTAATGACGAATGACCAAGGACCAAGAACTTTGAGGTACTCATCATGTTAGTTCGCTTGAAACAAGACTTCATCGGCAGCTCGGCCGGCAAGGTCCTGGATGTGTCCGAGGTGGACGCCAGGACGTTGCTGGAGCGCGGCATCGCCGATCCGGCGGGGGACGAGGCCCTGTCGCCGGTCATCACCAAGGCCATGGAAGCGGCCATGACCAAGGTGTCCGACTCGGTCGGTCAGATCATCGATACGACCCTCAAGCGTTTCCAGGAAGCGCAGGAGCAGGCCCGCCGCAACTCCGTGCCGGCCATCTTCGGCGCGCAGGGTGACGGCGACCCGAAACGCAACTTCGGCGACTGGCTCCGCCATGCCATCACCGCCACGACCGGCAAGCCGCATGACGCCATGCAGTCGGCCGACTACCTGGAGAAGACCTACAAGCAGTCTTCCTTCCAGACCAAGGCGGCGCTCGGCGAGTCGTCCGGCGTCACCGGCGGCTATACGGTGCCGACGCAGTTTGCCGACCAGATTCAGCTTCTCATGGCGGAAGACACCTTCGTCCGGCCGCGGGCCTTCGTGCAGCCGATGACGTCGGCGGTCATGCAGATCCCTTACCTCGACGTGACCACGGCCCAGGCGGCCGGCGTGTCGGCGTTCTTCGGCGGCATGCAAGCGTCGTGGACTGCCGAGGCGCAGACGCGCAGCGAATACGAGCCGCAGTTCAAGCAACTGGAGCTGCGGCCCTGGGAACTGTCCGCGTACTCGGTGTCGAGCAATGTCCTCTTGCAGGATTCCGCCATCGGCCTGGAGAAGTTCCTCTACAGCCTGTTCGCCAAGGTGATCGGCTGGACGGAGGAATACGCCTTCCTGCAAGGCAAGGGCGTGGGCCAGCCGCAGGGCATGCTCACCTGCAACGCCTTGATCGCCGTGACGCGCGCCACGACCGGCAAGATCAGCTACGCCGATGTGGCGAGTTGCATCAGCCGCTTGCTGCCGGCCTCGCTCAACCGCGCGATCTGGGTCGTGCACCCGTATGGGCTGATCGATCTGGTGCAGTTGAAGGACGCGGCCGGCCGCGTCGTCTGGGTGGACGCCATGGGCGGGGCGCAGAAGAACATCCCGGGCTATCTGTTTGGCCGGCCGGTGTTCATCAGCGAAAAGGTGCCGACCTATGGCACCAAGGGCGACCTGTCGCTGCTCGATCCCGGCCTGTACGTGATCGGCGACCGCATGCAGCTCGAGGTCGCTGCCAGCGAGCACGTGAACTTCCTCAAGAACCAGATGACCTGGCGCGTGGTCGAACGCGTCGACGGCCAGCCCTGGGTAGAAAAGGCCATCACGCTGGCGGACGGCGTCTCGACGGTCAGCCCGTTTGTGACGATTGCGACGTAAATGAAAGACTCTCGCAGAGTTCGCAGAGAGCGCAGAGGAGCCATCATTCCTTTCTCTGCGTTCTCTGCGAGAGGCCTTGAACCCTTAACCTTAGGAGAGAACATGTATACCGAGCAATTCACTCAAGAAACCGGCATCGCCGCACCGGTGCCGCCGCAGACGCTCACGGCTACCGGCAACGTCAATTCCGGTGCTGTGGATATGTCGCAGTTCAAGCGGGCCTTCTTCATCTTCGAGCTGGGAGTGTTCGGCGGAACCTCGCCCACGGACTCCTGCGTCCTGCAGGTTCAGGAGAGTCCCGACAACGCCACCTGGACGAACAACGCGACGGTCCCCACCGCCACCGTGAGCACGGCGTCCAAGCAGGCCACGGTCGAGATTCGCGCCGACCAGCTGGGCAGCGGCAAGCGTTACGTTCGCCTGCAGTGCCAGCACACGATTGGCGGCACCAGTCCGACGATTCCCACCGCCGTCGTGGCCTTGGGCGTGGACGCCATCCATAAGCCGGGCAGCGCTCAGAACGATGCCTCGGTGATCAGCCAAACCACGGCGCCGTAGGGTTCATTATTACCACGTTGCCCGCGTAAATCCGTCACTCGTCATTCGTCATTCGTCATTCGCGAATGACGAATGACGAATGACCAATGACCTAAAGCCATGCAACAACTTCCGGCCACTGATCTGCGTCAAAACGTACTGACCCTGGCTGTCCCCGCGGAGCGGCTGCCCGGCGTCGGGCGCATGATGCGCTCGTTGCTTCCCGCGGAGGAATACGATCCCGACTTCCAGGGTCAGTATCTGCAAACCACTTACCTCGACACCAACACCCTGGCCCTGCGGAAAGCACGCCTCAAGAAGGATAAGTACTGCACGGCAAGGATTCGTTGCTACGCACCGATTCAGCAGCCGGGCCGCAACTATCCGGAGGGCATCTATGCGCTTTCGATCAAGACGGAAGAAGGCAAATGGCGGACACCGTTGGAGAGTTGGGTCGCCGAGGACGCCCTCACCAAGGCCAACGCCCTCCAGGTCCTGCACGACCTCGTTCCAGGTGATCTTCTGGCTCGCCTGTTTGATCTTTGCGGCGACGAGCCTCTGCTGCCTGCGGTTACCGTTTGCTTTACTCGCTACGCCGTGGAGTCGTCGACGGACCGGCTTACGCTGGACTGCGGCATCATTACCAGCAACGGCAAGGTCTTCCCAACCAACGTCCTCGAAGTGAAGACAACCACGAAGCCCTACGAGGCGCCGCCCGATGTGCTGGCCTGGCATTTTTCGCCGATCAAGCTGTCCAAGTTTCTGTGGGCGACGACCTACGGAGTGCGTTGAGAATCGGTCTTGTTTCGAGGATTGCCATGCTGCTACGGCCACAACGCCCAAAACCATGTTTCCAGCTTTTCCGTGACCCAGGTGAACAAGGGGGGATCGTATACGCATTCATAACTTCCACGCCACATCTTGCCGTTGGCAAAGTCGACCGTTACGCGGTCCCTTCTGTTGCCTCGGTCGCGCTGTCCAACATAGAGACGCGTTTCTCTTATTCCAAGACTGTTTGGAGCGGCGAAAATCTGGGCCGCCGGCCCAAGCATCGCTTCCACTTCCTCTACCGGTATTTGCTTTTGCGTCTTCCTTTGCTTTTGCAGTGTGAGGTAGTTGGAATAGTTCACCAGCTCGTTACCTCCGGGGAATATGACTGGCTGGATAATCGCGATAGCGATTACCCCTGCTACGAGTGCAGCCAGGACCAGCCAGGTCCTTTTAGACGGCTTCCGCATGGGGATATTCTACTTCCCGTCCTCTTTCGTGTCTTTGGTGTATTTCGTGGTTTTCTTACGCCTTCCAGGAGGCACCCATGTCCATCGCCAATAGCGTGAACGTCCACGAGGAGCCCATCCTCGATGCCACCGCCGATTCTGCCGTGGGCGCCGCCGGCGCCCAGGCGCAGATCACCTATGCGGCCGGCGCGGCCGGCGTGCAGCACAGCCTCAGCGGCATTGCCTGGAGCTATTCCGCCGTCCCCACGGGCGGCGGGCTGAAGATCGAGGACGGCAGCGGCAACATCGTCTTCCAGATCGACATCACCGCCGCCGGCCCAGGCTACATCCCCTTCACGCCGCCCAAGAAGGGCACTGCCGCCACGGCCCTGATTGTCACCCTGTTCGCCCCCGGCGGCGCCGTGATCGGCAAGCTCAACGTGCTCGGCCACTGGACCGAAGGACCCAATCCGTAAAGACAGTCAGTAGTCAGTAGTCAGTAGTTCGACTGTATGGCTTATTCCTGTTGATTAACCCTTTTTGGCGGCAGCAGGTTACGTTTCTTCCAGTGATAGAAACGCGCCTGCTCAAGGCGCTGGAGGCGGCGGGTCATGGTGCGGCGAAGACGA
>Ga0185299_10002346_pt1 | contig 29770 bp, 31 predicted proteins | sample PaiPotPPA55metaG_FD_128002 | JGI IMG/M metagenome (GOLD analysis project Ga0185299, IMG submission 128002) | Iron sulfur acid spring bacterial and archeal communities from Banff, Canada, to study Microbial Dark Matter (Phase II) - Paint Pots PPA... ...
CGAGCGCGCCGGCGTTTCGAAGCGCATTACGCTCCACACTGGCGATGCATTGGAAGTTCTTTCCGAGCAGAAGCAGCAGTTCGACATTATTTTTAACGACGTGGACAAAGAGGATTATCCGCGCGTGTTGCGCCTGGTCGCGCCGCGACTGCGCAAGGGTGGCTTGTTCATCACCGACAATGTTTTGTGGAGCGGCCGGGTCGCGGAAAAAAATCCCAAGGAGCCGCGCACCAAGGCGATCCTCGAGTTCAACCGCTCGCTTTACGATTCCGCGGATTTCTACACGACCATCCTGCCCATCCGCGACGGCCTGGCGGTGGCATGGAAGAAGTAACACGTGTGGTTTATCAGCGTTTGTCATCCCGAGCGAAACGAGGGATCTTGGTGTCCGCCTTCACCAGCGATGGTGCCACCGGAGGCAAGAACCAGGTTCCCTCGCTTCGCTCGGGGATGACACATCAAGACATGCCCAGATTAATCAGATCGACTTGACGGGAATCGCAAGCAGATCTTCCACCAGCCCGACTTCCTTCTGTAAAAACGGCTCGGCGTAGGTTACTCCGCCGAGGATGCCGTAATACCGCGCCATAGACTCCACGCGGGCGCGAATTTCGTCGTGAGCAGGGAAGAGGTCCTTGCCCGCCTCCTGATCGCTGAATTGTGACTTGTAAGCCAGGATAGAAGCGAACTTCAGCTCGAAGTGCCCGCTTATATCGACGACAAATGTGGGGCGCACGTCGTAGTAAAGCGTGGCATAGATGATCTTGAAGGGACGATGAGGAGCCAGCGAATCTCGTCGTTCGACGCTTGCATTGACGCCGGATTTGGTTTGGCTGACGGCTGACGGCTGATGGCTGACGGCTAACTTCGCCAGCCCCGCCAGAAAGCAGGCCTCATATCCCAGCACGGACGTAGTGTAGTGATCCGGATGCCGCCCCATCCAGTAAGGCAGAATCACCACGCGCGGCCGAGTCTCGCGGATCACGCTCGCCACCTTAAGCCGATTCTCCCAGGTATTTTCGACCCGCCCGTCGGGAATATCGAGCGCCCCCCTCCAGCTCACGCCGAGAATTCTTGCCGCGTCTGCCGCTTCACGCGCACGATCCTCGGCAGTACCACGCGTGCCCATTTCGCCTTGCGTCAGGTCGAGGATGCCCGTCCGCTGCCCTCGCTGTGCGGACTTCAACAGCGTGCCGCCGCAGGTCTGCTCCACATCGTCGCGGTGGGCCGCAATCGCCAGAATGTCGAGGTCGGGAGAAGTCGAGGGCATGTTAGTCCAGATTGCCCTGTTCGAGTACGACATTCTCGCGCACGATCAACCGGTGCGCGGCCATTTCCTTCAGCGTAGGCAACACGCGGCTCACGTGTTCGTCGGTATCTACGAAGATGATGACGACAGGCAGCTTGCCGCCAGCCTCGACCAGGTGCGCGGTTTCCACGCGGTGCCGTCCCAGAAAGCCCGCCACCGCGTGCAGGGCGATCGCACCATAGACATTCTCTTTGCGCAGGTAATTGAGAATCTCCAGATGCAGCGGCCGGTGGCGCCACTGGTCGGCTTCATTCAAGTAGATAGTGACTTGAACTGCCATCGCGTCCGCCATTCTACAGCACCCGCGCCAGGGCCATGCCCGCCAAAGCCCCACCGAGGCAAAGAACGTTGTTCGTGAGCACGTTGGCCAGCATCAGTCCCCACTGCCCCTGCTCGAAGTACGCCATCGTTTCGAAAGCATAGCTCGAGAAAGTTGTGAACGAACCGCAAAAACCGACTACCACCAGCAGCCGCCAGCGCGGGTCCACCAACGCGCGCTCGGTGGTCCAGATAACAAAGAAGCCTACGATGAAGCTGCCCACGATGTTGATGAGGAGAGTTCCGTAAGGGAAGACAGAGCCCAGTTCCATCGCGGCGAGCCGGCTCAGAAGGTAGCGCAGATTGGCGCCGACGATGGCGGCGACAGAGATAGCAAGGAAGTCCTTCACCATGGAGTTCTCTCCCTACAAATCAATCTTTGGATTTTGTAGGAGTCATCAGACTCGTGCGCGTAACGCGATTTCGGGCGGTTATGGGCGAACTCCATCGCCGTAAAATATTAAACCACAAGGCAGCAAATGATCGCCGTTACTACCGGAGGAGCGTAAGACGGCTCCATCGGGAAGCGTGTCCCGCCGCGGAAGTTAGGCCATCGCCCGTATCAGGAGAACGGTTTGATCATCCGCGCGGTAGCCAAACTTCTCCAGTTCGCTTATGAGCCGGTCCATGATTTCCTTCAGGGGCTCGGCACCGTGCTGAACCACCACCCGCTCTACGCCGTCGAAGCCGAATTCCGCGCCCTGCGAGTTTTCCGTCTCAATTACGCCGTCGCTGAGCAGCACAAACAGGTCGCCCGGATCGTAGGATGCGATCGCCGAATTATAAACGCAATCGCCAGTCAGCCCCAGCGGAAACTGCTCCATGCCACGGCGTTCCGCCTTCTTGTTCGCTGCGTGATAGTGAAAAATGGCGGGATGACCCGCAATCAGGTACTCCACCCGGCCCCCGCCCTCGAAGCGCAGTCCCGCGAACGTGGCATACATCTCGGACGGTTTCACCTCAGGCAAGACCTTGCAGACGCTCGCAACCACACCGGAAAGTGATTGCCCTTGCGCAAATCCATAACGTAACGCGGTCTTTAGATTTCCCATCAGAAGGCTGGCCCGAATGCCGTGACCTGAAACGTCGGCCAGACAGGCAATCCATCCCGACTCGGTTGGAATCAGGTCGACCAGATCGCCGCCGACTTCTTCGCTGGGCAAGCTGAGCCCATACGCCTCAAAAAGCTCCGTGCGATGCGTAATCGGGGGAACCAGCATCTGCTGCATGTTGTAGGCCAGATCCAACTCGGTCCGCGTCCGTACTTGTTCCAAGCCTTGGGTGTTGATGAAATGAAGGAACAACCGGTATCCCAGCAATGTAGCTGCCATGATACAGATCGCATCGAGTGCGATCCGCGCGCGGGCGGCGTCAGAAACCGGGATGTGTGGGCCATGGGGCAGCCGGCTGGGAACATACACGGTCGCGGCGGTCAGAATGATGAACGCGGGAATCAGCTCGAACACGCGACGGCGCACCACTACAAAGAACACAACTCCACTCGTGCCGAACAACGAAGCGGAGATGAGGAGAGCCCAGAGCGGCAGCCTTTTCCATTCCGTCAGGTCCAGGAAAAATCCCCACGCCGCAACCGTAAGAAACAATGCGACCAGCACCCACGCCATGCGACGCAGCGGCAGCGCTTGCCAATAACGGGTCTGTTTCTTGTCAAAAACGCCGGCGCTCATCGGTAGCAAAGTCTGTAGGATGGCAAGAGCAATCCGACCAACTTTGCGCCAGAGCCCTTGGCGGGAATCCGGTGAAGTCATACCCTTGCCTCAAGCCGAATGCTTGCTGCCTTGCGCATCACTTCTTCCGCTCCACCAAATACCGCGCCAGCTCTTTCAACGTCTCGGCTCGTTCACCGAAGCTTTCCAATTCTTTAAACGCCGCGCTCACCAGCGAATCCGCCTTGCGTACGGACTCATCAACTCCGAACAGCGCCGGGTAAGTCACTTTCTGTGCTGCCGTATCTTTGCCCGCGGTCTTGCCCAGCTGCTCCGAGGTTTGGGTCACGTCGAGCACGTCGTCCACAATCTGAAACGCCAGCCCAATCGAGTGGCCAAACGCCCGCAGCTTTCTAACTTCGTTGTCCTTCGCCCCGCCATAAAGCCCGCCACTCACCAGGCTCGCCGCGATCAGAGCCGCGGTCTTCGCGCGATGAATATATTCCAGCATCTCCGGCGTGGGCGGAGTATGTTCGGCCTCCAGATCGACGACCTGCCCACCAATCATGCCATCCAGCGTGCCGGTGCCGCGCGCAATCTCTTCGATAATGCGCACCCGCGCTTCCGCTGGGCATTCCAGCCGCGCCAGCACTTCATAGGCCTGCGTTTGCAGCGCGTCTCCCGCCAGGATCGCCAGCGCCTCCCCGAACACTTTGTGGCACGTGGGGCGTCCGCGCCGCAGATCGTCGTTGTCCAGCGCCGGAAGGTCGTCGTGGATCAGCGAGTAAGTGTGCAGCATCTCCAGCGCTGCGCCCAGTTCCTCGATTTTCTTCGGGAACGATCCTGCGATCATCCGTCCGGCCTCGATGCACAGCACTGGCCGCAACCGCTTCCCGCCGGCAAACACGCTATGGCGCATGGCCTTATGAATAGATGTTGGATGCTGGGTTTCAAGCGGAATCAGCCGGTCCAGGGCCGCGTCCGTCAACGCCTGCCCGTGCTCGAGAGTCTCTTGCAGCATGGAGCAGTGAGTATAACAAGGCGGCTGGGGAAGGTGAAAAAGGCGAGGACGCCTCTCGGCGTCCTCGCTTCTGCAAGACTTAGAATGACGCTACGCGGCGGCGCTCTTTGCGAATGCTACGCTGCGCAAGGCGGAACTCAAGACGTTCTGCACGTCATCGACCGGGCACACATCGCTGGCGCCAGCCTCCATGGCGGCAATCCACAACTCCTCATCTGGAACGCGATAGGTGCATACAATCGGCAACGAGGGAAAATCGTGGTGCAAGTTCCGCACATCGGTCAGACGAGAGTACTCCATATCGAGAATCACGACCTCAGGCCGCTTCCCGGCGACCTGCTCGCGGAGTTCGTCCCCGGAGCGCGTCAAGTGTATGGGATTGAAATGAGAAGAAAGCCCACCGGCCAAAGACCGAGCGAGCCTGGAATCGCTTTCAAGAACAACTGCACAAAAGCCCATAGATCCTCCTGACCTAACAACCGTCAGCTACGGCGGACTAGGGCTGCGGGGAAGGGTTTCGGAACCGCCACTCCACAGCATTGCAACTACGAGCCCGGCAGTCATTCTGCCAGCAGTATCTATCTGCGGGCGGGCGCTTTTTCCGCCAAGGGCTCAAACGGTTCAGCCTGGAGCTTCCCGTTCTTCTTCAGCAAGATCTCCACTTTGCCTTCGGCCTGTTCCAGTTCCTTCCGGCACGTGGAGGAGAGATGCATGCCTTCTTCGAAAAGCGTCAGAGACTTTTCCAGCGGCACTTCTCCCTTTTCCAGTTCCTGAACAATTTTTTCCAAGCGCTGAAGACACTCTTCAAACTTCGCCAACGGGATTTAGCTCCTTCCTATTGTATGCAACTTTCTGCGCAGTGTGTCCAGTATTTTCTTGTAAATAATCTGTGAATAAACACCCCGTCTCTTCAAAAAAGGGAACTCTAGGCTGGGGCGGGACTCTTGGTTCCCAGAGCCTCGAGCACATCCACCGCCGAGCTGTAACGTCCCTGAGGCGCGCTGATTTGCGCCCCCTGCACGGTGTGCCGAACCGCAACCAGCATCTCCCGGGCAATGGCCACACCCTCTTCCCGGGCCGCTTGCGGTGTGGGAGCCCTCTGCATACGCTCCAGAATCGAGTCCGGCACTGAAACCCGAAGCTCGTTTTTCATGAACTCGGCGTTGCGCACGCTCACCAGCGGCCAAATTCCTGCCACCACCGGGATGCGGAACTGCTCTATCCTCTTCAGGAAGTTCTCCAGCAGGCGGATGTCGAAAACTGGCTGGGTTACGGCGTACTCGGCCCCGGCCTGCACTTTGAACTCGAACCTCCGGATCTCTTCGTCTAGGTCGGTAAGCCCCGGGTTCGCTCCCACGCCGATCACAAAGCCCGTGCCTGCTCCGATCGGGTTTCCGCCTAAGTCGAGCCCACGGTTCAAGTTATGGACAATGTTGACCAGGCCGATGGCATCCACATCGAACACAGCCGTCGCATCTGGATAGTTGCCCATCTTCGGCGGATCGCCCGTGATGCAGATCAGATTCTTAATCCCCACTGCAGCCGCTCCCAAAAGATCACTCTGGATGCACAGTACATTCCGGTCGCGGCAGGTGTAGTGGAGAATCGCATCGATTCCCGCTTCCCGCTGCACCAGCAACGAGAGCGCCTGGTTGCTCATGCGCGCCGAAGCCCGCGGACTGTCCGGAATGTTGACCGCATCCACCCCCACCGACTTCAGAAACCGCGATCCTTCCAGTTCTTTTTGGATATCGGTTCCTTTGGGAGGAACCACTTCCACCATGGTGACGAATTCTCCGCGGGCGAGCTTTGCCCCCAAAATCGATCGTTCTTCTAGAGGTTGAACGGGTGCAGTCGCCGGTGCAGACGCGCTTCCGGCAACCTGCACCGAGGCCGTCCTTCCCCTTGCTTCTCCAACCCGCAGCGCGGCTTTCATGACACGGATGTGGTCAGGAGTGGTTCCACAGCATCCCCCGACGATCCGCGCGCCGGCAGCCACGAACTTCCGAGCATAGCTCGCCATGTACTCCGGGGAGCACAGGTAGATGTTTCTGCCTTCCACCGAGCGCGGAATGCCTGCATTGGGCTGCGCGGAAAGCGGCAGGGAAGTGACGGCTCGCACCCGTTCGATGGCGTCCAGCATCGCTACCGGACCCACACTGCAGTTGCACCCGATGACGTCGGCGCCCCACTCTTCAAGGCGGGGCGCAAATGTCTCTGGATCGGAACCGTCCAGGCAGTTGCCGTCTTCGTCGATCGTAACCTGCACGACCAAAGGCAATTTTGCACCCACGTCCTTGGCGGCCAGCACAGCCTGATGAAGTTCCTCGAGGTACCCAAAGGTCTCGAGCATCAGCAGATCGACGCCGCCTTCCGCCAAGGCAGCGATCTGCTCGCGGAACGCTTGCCGGGCCTCCTCGAAGGAGGTTTTTCCCAGGGGCTCGATTCTGGTTCCTAGAGGGCCAACCGATCCCGCCACCCACACATCGAAGCTCTTGGCGGCTTCCCTGGCCAGTCGCGCGCCTGCCCGGTTAATGTCTCGCACTTTGTCGGCGATACTGTGCCGCGCCAGGCGGAAGGCATTGGCCCCGAAAGTATTGGTTTCGATGATTTCGGCCCCAGCCTGCAAGTAGTCGTGGTGAATGGCACGAATCAGGTCGGGCTGGGAAAGATTCAACTCGTCGTAGCAACGGTTGATAAAGACGCCCCTGGCGTAAAGCAGGGTTCCCATGGCCCCGTCGCAGAGAACCGGGGATTGCTTGATCCGGGTAAGAAGGTCAGCCGCCATATACTTGCTCAGAATACAGGATTAACTGGGGTCGCGCATCTGCGCTTCACGCTCGGGGAGAGGTTCCAATGCGCCGCCATCCCCGAATTGCGAAACGAACTGCGAAACGACGAAGGGCAAATGATGCGAATCCTGGAGTCTGCTATAATCCGCTATTTCGCACCTAAATCTTCATCTTTCATGTTGTTAGGAGCCTGCCGTTTGAATTTTGATGGGATGAAAGCCGCGCTTTTGCCTGCCCTGCTCCTGGTCGCTAATTTTCCTCTCGTCTCGTGTGCCGGCGGTGGGCCGACCATTGCCAGGCCGCCCAGCGGAGTAACCACAAGGGTTCTCGCATCGCAAAGTGTCTCAAGCGCTACCGCTTTTCCCGGCTTGGTGATTGTTGACGGTCAGATCGACACGTTAGTGAGAGGGGGGATCAGCGCCGGCAATTCTCCGGGCCTCATGGCAATATCGCCCGATAGAAAGACCCTGCTCGTGTTTAATTCCGCGGTCAATAATTCGGTGGTGGAAGTCATCCATACCGCAACCGAGTCGCAAGTCGGCGCCATCCTGCTGCCGGGGCCGACCACCAGCATGGTCGCCCTGGACACTGGTTTCGGCTACGCGGCAGTGCCATCCGCTCCATTTGAAACTGGCCCGTCCCCCGGAGCAGTTGAGGTAATGAACCTTACTGCCGGCGGTCTCACGGCTACGATCAGCATCCCCAACGCGCAAACCTTGGTTTCGAGTCCGGATGGAACCAAGCTGCTGGTTTTCAACAATTCCAACACCGTCACCATCATGTCCCAACTTCTCGTGAACACCGGGAATCCGGTCACAGTCACCGTTCCGGGTTTCGACATGCCCGTGTATGGAGTCTTTAGCGCGGACGGCGGAACGGCCTACATTTTGAATTGTGGCGCCCAGTGCGGAGGCACGCAGGCCAGTGTGCAGATTCTGAACATGACTACCACCCCGCCAACAGTCGGTGCGGTCATCCCGGTGAACGGCGCAACCATCGGCTTCCTTTCCGGATCGACGCTCTATGTGGCTGGAAAAGGAACGCCGACCGGGCCCCTCTGTGCCTCGATTCCCTCTGCAGCTCCCACAGCCGCGACGTATTGCGGCACGCTCGATCTCGTCGACCTGACCACAATGCAGGATCCATACTTCAACCATCCGGCCGCCGAAATCGCCATCACCGACGGCTACCACGACCGCATCGATATGAGCGTTAACGGTCAACTCTTCATCGGTTCGAACGGCTGCACCAATATCGGCGACGTGAATAACGTACAGGGCGAAGTGCGCGGCTGCCTATCCATCTTCAATACCGCGAACAGCGCAGTCGTAATTCCGCCGGATAACGGCGATGTTACCGGCCTGCAGAGCTTCACCACCCGCGATGTGGAATACGTCGTCGAAGGCGGCAACCTGCGCGTCTACGACACGCTCATCGATAAGTTGCTGCCCCCGAACAGCTTTATTGAAACCGGAACCATTATCATCACCGGCTATATCATCGACGTGAAAGCCATCGACTTTTTCTGATCACCGGGTAAACAGGCGCTGATCGTAAAGTTCGTATCAGGGCACGCATCTTGCGTGCGCCGCAAGCGCCTCATGGAGAGCGCCTTCAGGCGTCGATCGCGGGACAGTCGCCCAACACTATCGAGCCGGTTCCAGCACCAGCCGGTGCGCCGCAGTCGCTTCCACCGCTTGCGAGGTAAAAGGCAACGTGAACGTCGAGCCTTCGTACCAGGCCTTCCATTGATCAATGTAATGCGGGCTTAGAAAGTTTCCGCCCTGGCCGGTGACCGTGTTCAACGTGGATTGATCCAGTTCCGCGAGGTTAGCGGTGAAGCGTTCCGAAGGCCCTTCATGGCGCGTCACAGCCTTCACCGTGTATTTGCTGCCCGATTGCTCCCTCACACCCGGCCCCGACCAGCGCCGAACCAGCGGGATCTTGCCCAGCACCGGGTGGTCGATTTCCACCGCGTTAACACTACCCCAATACCATGACGCCAGATCCTTTGGAACTTCCGGCCCGTTCACTGCCGCCTCTACCGCGGCGGTGAGCAGTTCATCGTAATTCGTAAATTTTTCCGGCAGCCAGCGCTTGGGCTGATGCAGCAGAACATTCTGCAGCCACACTGTTTGCATGTGCCAATGGTAAGTTTTCCAACTCAAGGTTTCTGCCTGTTGCTTCCGATCTTCCGGAGCGGGTCCCAGATGCGGCTCGAGCAGCAGGCGCGTCAACTCTTCACCCGAGCGGACGGCGATGGTGGCCGCGGTCGAGAAGGCGAGCATTCGACCATCCCAGTTACGCATGAGATCGGCCGCCTGTCTTGCCCGTGCAGAGGACTTCGAGGCGTGATCGATGGCGTAGACAAAGCGTTCGGCCGCGAACAGATCATTTTCCGAGTGAACGTCGTTCTGCAGCGCAAGCATGTCCGCAGCCGAAAACTTCCGCCCGGATTCCAGCACATGATAAATGCGCTCCGAGCGCCAGGGCGCTTCCCACTCCGTGCTGATGGAATAACGATAACCATCCGGCGTAATGCGGCCATTCGCAGTTGCGATCACTCCCGAAGGAGGATTGTAGATACTCGGCAGCTTTTCAAAAGGGACGTAGCCTGTCCATTCGTGGGCATCGTCGGCCCCACTAACCGGCAAACTGCCATCACCTGCGGCGCGAATCGGAATGTGCCCCGTAGCCTGGTAACCGATGTTGCCCTCCACGTCGGCGTAAACCACATTCTGCCCCGGCGCATCGAACTGCGAAAACGCCTTGCGGAATTCCTCCCAGTTCTGTGCGCTGTTGACATCGAAGAGCGGCGTGCGCAGACCGTCATACAACGTCCACCGCAGCGCCACTTGCCGCGTTTCTCCGGGCAATGTGTCCGTAACGATCGGCCCGTGCCGTGTGATCCTTACGTCCACGGTGACGTCCGGCTTACCCTTGACGTGGATCACCTCCGCTCGGTGCTCTGGCTGTTGCCAGCCCTGCGGCGTCTGGTAGGCTCCCTGCCCATTAAAGTTCTCAATAAATGCATCCGTTACGGTGGGCCCAACATTGGTGAATCCCCATGCGATGCGCTGATTGTGTCCGACGATCACGTAGGGCATTCCCGGCAGCGTCACTCCTGCCACATCCAGATTCCCCGATTTAAGATGCGCCTCGTACCACAGGTTCGGCATTTGGTGCCCGAGATGCATGTCGTCCGACAACAGAGGTTTCCCCGTGACCGTGTGCGTTCCTGCAACCACCCAGTCGTTCGATCCCTTTACCCCTTCCGGAACGCCCTGTGCCCAGATTTCGCTCCCTGTACTTTTCAGTTGCGTCACCGAGTTGTCCAGCGTCTCGTCGTCGTCCTCATCTTCGTCGTTGGAGTCGCCCTGATTTTCCTGATTGGCGAGGTCTTCCCGCATCACCGTCGGGGGACGATCGTGCCACGAACGGTTCACGTACAGATCGGCGGTCAACTCCGGCCCTAGCTTGGCCAGAATCTTCTCTCGCACCAGCATGTCCCCGAAGCTGAAGTAGTTGAGATCCTTCACCATCTGGTTCGCGATAACAATGGAATCCTCCGGCTGCCACGGCTTCGGCCGGTAGTTCAAGATGCGGAACTCGATCGGGAGGCCGCTGCCATGAGTCTCGATGAACGCATTCACCCCGCGCGCGTATGCTTCAAAGTAAGAATGATCGCGGGGACTCGCCATCTGCAAAGATTTTCTGGCCGCCGCCCGCAGTCCCAGGATGCGGTGCTCGCGGTCGATCTTGAGCGTATCCTCGCCCAGAATCTCGGAGAGTTCCCCCGCCGCAAAGCGCCGCATCACGTCCATCTGCCAGAGCCGGTCCTGCGCCGTGACATAGCCTTGAACAAGAAATAAATCCTCGAGCGTCGCCGCCTCGATGGCCGGCACCCCGTGGCTGTCCCGCGTCACTTTCACCGCCGCCGAAAGCCCTTTCACCTGCAGCCTTCCATCAAGCTGGGGCAGAGCCGAGCGGGCCAAGAGGTAGGCATAAGCCGCCGCGCCCGCCACCAGCATCAGAATCAATAACAGCCCCAGGAGAACGCGTCGCCCAGTCGAACGCCGGGAAACCGGAACGCCAGTCACAGTAAGAGTGCTCATGAGCAGTTCGATTCTAGCAGTCCGTTGCGTAATGGGGATTCGAATCAGGGCTCGCCTTCAGTCGTGCCGCAAGTGCTGCTTTAGCATCGCGTCTTCAGCCGCTGATTTGCAGAAGTGAGACTCAATAAAACGCGGCAGTGACCCGTCGCCCGGTCCACCCGCCCCCGCTGAAAATGAATTTCATTTTCAAGATGCCCGGTGCTATCCTGACCCTTCATGCTCCAGAAGCGAATCGACGACCAGCCCTCTATCTCCCGCGAGATGGTGCGGGAGGCCCAGGGAATCCTGCACCAGCACCTCAAGCGTGTCGGCCTGAAGCAGACGGCGCAGCGCGACACGATTTTGCGCTCGTTCCTTGAAACCCGCGACCACCTCTCCACCGACGAACTGCACCGGCTCGTCCAGAAGAAGGACGCCGGCATCGGCTACACCACCGTCTACCGCACTCTCAAGCTGCTGGCCGAGTGTGGACTGGCCAGCGAGGTTGCGTTCCACGATGGCATCGCGCGCTACGAGCATCAGTACAACCGGCGCAGCCATCACCATATGGTCTGCACCGAGTGCGGCAGTTCGGTGGAGTTTTTTTCCCGTGAAGTAGACCACTTGGAGCAGGAAATCGGGCGCAGGCACCATTACTCTACGACCCGTCACACCTTCCAGATTTATGGCGTTTGCGAAGACTGCCGCAGGAAGAATCCGGCAGCGCGAGCCGTCTGAAGGAATTCATGTCCATCTCCTGCCCCGACTGCGCCGCGCATATGCCCGACACCGCGGCCTACTGTCCCGGCTGCGGCCGTGTTATGCGTCCGGTCGAGCGCGCCCGCGGTACTGTGGGGGCCCTGCCTGAGAATCTGGCCGGAGCCTTGGCTTATTGCACAATTATCCCGGCCACAGTGTTTCTCCTAGTCGAGCCCTACAGGAAGAATCGCTTCGTGCGCTTTCATTCTTATCAGTGCATCGCAGTGTCTTTGGCGGCCTTGGTAGCTGGAGCGTTGCTCAGGGTTGTGGGCTTTGTTGTGTTTTTCATCCCGAGGCTCGGACCCCTGCTCGTCTGGTTGGTGTCTGGCATAATCATTCTCGCGTTTTTCGCGGTCTGGGTCGTACTCGTCGTGAAGGCTCTGCAAGGCGAGATGTTCAAACTCCCGGTATTGGGCAACTTTGCGGAACAGCAGACTCCTGGCACGTGAGTCTCAGCCCCGTCCGCGCCAGTTACAGTTTGCTTCCCCGGCGGTTTTCTGGTATTTTGCCGCATCGTCTCTTGGGACGTTACTACGTGCGGTCTAACTGCGCCTAGGTTTTGAACGAACAAGGGGGCTCCAATGGCATTTTGCAATATGTGTGGCGCACAGATCGCCGACGGCACGACTACGTGCCCGGCATGTGCCGGCCGGTCCGTCGTCGCCCCCGCTAGCACTGGCGCGGGTCTCGCTGACAATGTAGCGGGAATGCTGGCCTATTTCACCATCATCCCGGCAATCATTTTTCTCGTGCTGGAGCCATACAACAAGAGCCGTTTCGTTCGCTTCCACGCATGGCAGTCGATCATTTTCAATGTGGCCTGGTGGATTCTGTGGATAGGTCTGCGTATCGTGGTTCACATTCCACTGCTGGGTTTTCTCTCACTACTGGTTTGGCCGTTAGTCGGACTGGGCGGCTTGATCGTTTGGATCATCCTCGTGCTGAAGGCCAACAAAGGCGAAATGTTCAAGCTGCCTGTGCTCGGCGACCTGGCCCAGCAACAGGCTGGCTAGGCTGACGGCAGCATCGAGAATGAGCTTCGGATTCCACTCAATCGCAATGCGTGCCCCGGACAAAGGTTCCCGAGAAGGGGCACGCTGTCTCCGCGCTTCCGCGGCTGTGCTCAGCGATCTCTGCGTTTAGGGTTTTGGCCCTTTGACTTTCTTCGGCTAAGCTGTCATTCCTATTAGCTTTTACCTCGCGCGCGAAGATGCATTGGATTTGCCTTTTCGGCGGCGGGGATTCCGTGCCAACTGAGGCGTTCCTTGAAAGTAAGGGTCTTCTATCACGACAAATGTTTCGATGGGGCCTGCTCGGCTGCGCTCTTCTCTCGTTTTTATCGCGAGCGCATTCGCGAAGACGCTGAGTTCGTCTTCTCCGGCCTCCTGCATCGCGCCGGATCGCTCTTTGACGAATCTCATTTCGACGGAGACGAAAACGCCATTGTCGACTTCAAGTATTCTCCTTCGCCCAAAATCACATGGTGGTTTGACCATCACCTGAGTGCGTTCCTCTCGCCCGACGATGCGGCTCACTTCGAGCGCGATCAGAGCAATCGAAAGTTCTACGATCCGGATTTCAAGTCCTGCACCAGTTTTATTGCGCTGATCGCGCAGCAGCGCTTCGGCTTCGATCCCGCTCCCGTGGCCGACCTCGTACATTGGACTGACATCATCGACGGCGCTCTTTATCCCGACGCCAAAACCGCGGTCGAGATGCAGGCGCCCGCCATGAAGTTAACCATGGTCATCGAGTCCGCGCCTGACCGGTTCGTCCCCAACCTGATTCCGCTGCTGGCTGACAAGTCCCTGGCCGCCATTCTGGAAGAGCCCTTCGTGGCCCCGCTCCTGCCCCCATTGCTCCGCCGCCACGAACTCTCCATCGAAATTCTCAAGCAGCGCACCGAATGCATCGACGGAACAATTTTCTTCGACGTCTCCGATCACGATCTCGAAGGCTACAACAAGTTCGTTCCCTACTATCTTCACCCCGAATCCATCTACAGTGTGGGACTCAGCAAGAGCAGCTTTCGCGTAAAGGTTTCGGTGGGATCGAATCCCTGGGCTCCGCAAGAGCCGGTGGTGAACCTGGCCAAGATTTGCGAGCGCTACGGTGGAGGCGGACACGCCCGCGTAGGCGCCATCTCTTTCAACGTGAACCAGCACGCCGCGGCGATCAAGGCTTCTCGCGAGATCGTGAACGAACTTCGCGCCGCGGTTCGCGAACGAAAAAGCTGAGGGAGAGAAACGCTTCCTGCTGTCTTCGGGAGAGAGAACGATCAGGCACCCGTGGTACTCTGAACGTTCCTTGCGCGCCGCATGCTTTCGCCGGCAACGAAAATCGACTTGCGCAACGCCCAGAGAAATCTGTTGCGTGCGGTTGCCTCCTTCGAGTTCGCCAAGGGCATCTTTGTTTTGTTTATCGGACTCAGCGCCATGCTGCTCGTCCACAAGGACGCCTGGGTGATTGCCGAAAGCCTGCTGGCTCTGTTGCACATCAGTACCGACCGGCACTCGGCGCAGGTCTTTCTCGATTTTGCCGACAACCTGACTGACGCCCGCTTGTGGGCCGCTGCGCAACTCGCATTCACCTACTCCGCCTTGCGTTTTGCAGAGGCTTACGGCCTGTGGAAGCAACGCACTTGGGCGGAGTGGCTTGCCTTCGGTTCTGGAACGCTGCTTCTTCCGCTCGAGGTTCGGGAGCTTATGCGCGGCATCACGCTCCTGCGCTCGACGATGTTCGTGGCCAATCTTGGGATCGTTCTATACATGTTCTTCCTGTTGCGCGCCGGCCGCCGCCGGGAGTTACAGTCGATTGACCCCGAAACCCCTGACCAGTGCGGCAAATAGGGACCAACGACTCTGGCCGTACGCGCTCCCTCTGCTTCATAATTTACGACGATCGCAATGCGGAGGTCCCTGTGCGCGTCTTTTCCTGCTGTTTGTTTCTCGTGCTTTCCACTCTTGGAGTAGCCTTCGGCCAGGACACAAATTTTCCCACCGGCCCGCAGTATCTGATGAATTATGACTCTATGAGAAATGGGTCGCCTTTTTTGCGTCCCATTTCCACGCCGACTATGTCGCTGACCGACCCGCCTCTTGAAGTCGGGGCCAGCAATGCCACCGGCGTCCTCGTCGCCGGAGCCGGAAATCAGACTGTCTTGCCGCCAAGTCTGGACGCTCTGCCCCAGACAGATTTGTTTCCCATCTTCTACGGCGAGCCCACGGCCAGCATCATCGAGATCAGTTTTCTCTCTGAACCCTCCGCCAATGAGTCTCCAGCCAGCATTTTCGACACAGGAGTCTGGCAGATCACTACTGCACAGGCGTTGCGCGAGCGCGGCTATGGAATTTCTCTGGTGGAAGGGGCGGCATACGGCAAGGCGCATACCCGCCACGCAAATCGCGTCTATACCAACGCTGACATCGATCGACTACATCATGGCACCTAGTGGAATGCCGTGCGGACGCGGCCCTACGGTTTGTCAGGACTGACGGGTTCGTTCCCACGGCATAGAGCCCAACACGTGATTACGCCGACCGCCACGATCCCGGTTCCCTTTGCCCAAGGGCTGTTCAGGATCGCTCCCTTGGCAGCGAGCATCTGGGCAGGCCTGGCCTTTGCACCGCATCGTTCGTCTCGCGTGACTTGTTCCCCGCGATGTACGGTCACGTCCGCCGATCCGTGATACTTCGAACGCTGCGCCGCCACCTCCCGGATGTGGATCTTGACATCGTTCTCGTATGCGGCCACCATGACCTTTCCACCTGCTTCGATGACGTCATAACGCGTCCATTCTTGCGTTAGGGGAACGACGGTCATGCAGTGCACGCGAACTTTCATGCCGCGCGCACTATTCACTTGCAAGGTGCCGTGGTCGAGGACGAGTTCGTCTTCCTCAAATTGCACGAGAGTGCCAGGTTGAATCGTGACCGTGGAGCCGTCAATGTCGACTTTCGCGGTGCTTTCCTGCAGGGTCTGCACGAAGTCGTGGGGAAAAATCGCGGAGGAATGGGGTGCAGGCTTTCCATTCAGCCAGGCGCCTCCATCGGTGTGGAGCATCGCCCGCCCGAGGTCCTGCGCGATCAGCGACGCCGGCAGAACAACGACCATCGCGCCGCAAACCAGCTTGCGCCATTCACTCAAGAAAGCTCCCGCCTGTTTTCCGCATGAAACAACTTTCTCCAAGGGTAGCCTGCCGCTGTTTTTGCCGCCTATTGTCTTGTCTGATTACCGCAGCGGACTCGCGTGGGGAGAGCCGCCCTCGGCTTTCCGCCAAGGCAAAGCCCAGCAATCGCTCTCCGCGAAAGGCGACGAAGAGAGGCCGGAAGCAAGAACGTGAACCTGAGAACGGGAAACTGAGGAATGAGAACTGCTCCTACACGCGGGCGAAATCGATGTAGCCGTGCTGCACGTCGACGCGAATCAGTTTGACCCGCAGCTTGTCTCCAACGTCGACTCCCTGCTGCCCCTGAGCCAGCAAGCCCTCGATGTGCGGTTGCGCCACGCGGATAAACGTTCCTTTGGGAGTTGCGCCGGTAACGATGGCATCGAACACGGCGCCGATGCGATTCTGCATCGCAACCGCAGCCAGGCGCTTCGACATCTCACGCTCGACCTTTCGTGCGGCGTCTCCTCGTTCGGTGCAGTTGGCGGCAATCAGGCTAAGTTCATTATCGGAGTAGGGATTGGGCTGGCCCGCGAGCATAGCTTTGATGAGTCTTTGCGTGACCATGTCGGCGAAGCGGCGGTTGGGAGCGGTGGAGTGCGTGTAATCCTGAACCGCCAGGCCGAAGTGTCCCGGTGCGGCCCCGCCGGGGCGCTCGAGAACGTATTCCCCCGGGCCGATCAGCTTGATCACGGCCAGGGAAAGATCGGCAAAATGATCCGGGTCTGCCGTTTTGCGCTTGATTAGAAAATCGTTGAGCGCTTTGGAATCAGGAGCGGCCGGAAGCTTTTCACCATAGGTCGCGGCTAGTTGGATGATGCGGTCCCAGCGCTCCGGCTGCTTTACGACGCGGCGCAAAGACGAAACTTTTTCGAGCAGCCGCGCCACCACACCGTTGGCGGCGATCATGAAGTCTTCAATCAACTCGGTAGCGCGGTTTTTCTGCTGCTTCACCACGTCAACCACCTGCGCATTCAGCACCATGGGAAGAGTTTCTTCGGTCTGCAGGTTGAGCGCTCCATTTTCATAGCGTCGGGCCTTCAGCTTCTGCGCCACCTCATCCTGCAGGCGTAGTTGCGCCTGCAGATCTGCCGAAGCGGCCACCCTCGGCGGCGCCGCCGCTGTGCCTTCCAGCCACGCTCCCAGCGAGTTGTATTGCAGTTGCGCCTGGTTGCGAACCAGGGCGCGATAAACGTCACTCGAAGTTACATGGCCGTTGCCGTCTACGATAAATTCGGTGACCACGCTCAGGCAGTCCTGATGTTCCATCAGGGAAGTCTTGCCCGTGGAAAGCTCCTCCGGCAGCATGGGGAAGTTTCGGATTCCGGTGTAGACCGTCGTCGTTTCGCGGGCGGCATGCTGGTCGATGGCGCTCTTGTTGGGGACGAACGCGTCTACATCGGCAATGCCGATCAGAACTTTCGTGTCGCCGTTCGACAAGCGTTCGGCAACTTCGATCTGATCCAGGTCGCGGGACGTGTCGTTGTCGATGGACGACCACAATTGGCTCCGCAGATCGCGCACCGCTCCCGCAGCAGCGATAGCGGGAGGATTAGCCCGCAATTGTTGAAGTTGCTGCTGGACCGCAGACGAGAAGTCCGGTTGAAAGCCGTGTTGTTGCACCACGGCCTTTGCGACGGCCTGCAAGTCGATATGAGATGAATTGGCGGTCACTCGGTGACCACAGCCTTTACCAGATTTCGCGGGCGGTCTACGTTGTATCCCTTTTTCGTGGCCACATGATAGGCGAACAGTTGCAGAGGGATCACTTCGACGATCGGCAGCAATAGTTCGGGCGCGGCCGTCACGAAGAATACGTCATCGGCAACGTCGGTGACCTCGTGATCCCCTTTGGTGGCGACGGTCACCAGCCGTCCGCGGCGTGACTTGACCTCCTTCATCACCTCGAGGGTGCGTCGGTAGCGCAGAACCGAATCCGGATCATGCTGGTCGCAGGTCGCCAGCGCCACGACCGGAAGATGCTCGTCGACTAGCGCGTTCGGACCGTGCTTGAGTTCGCCCGCAGGATAGCCTTCCGCATGCGCATAGGAAATTTCCTTGAGTTTTAGCGCCCCCTCGCGCGCGATGGCGTAATGTACGCCTCGTCCCAGGTACAGGAACTTTTCCGCTTGAAAATGCTTCTGAGCGAATTGCTCCGCCAGATCGTCCCAGGCTCGGAGATTGCTCTCAATCGCCTCCGGCAGCCGCAGCAGCCGCTGCAGGTACGAGCGCGTGACCTCCGAGGTCATGCGGCCACGCTTTCGCGCCAGAAATAGCGCCATCAGATAAAGCACAGTGACCTGCGTGGTGAAACTTTTGGTTGCGGGCACAGCCAGTTCCGGGCCGGCGCCCGTGATCAACGCGGCACTGGCCTCACGAGGAATCGTCGCGTCAGCCACGTTGGAAACTGCGATCGTCTTCACGCCGCGAGTCAGCGCCTCGCGCTGCGCCGCAATGGTATCGGCAGTTTCACCGGACTGTGTGACCACCATCACGATGGGGTCCACGGCGGCGTGCGTGGAGCGATAGCAGTACTCGCTGGCGTATTCCACATCGACCGCGACGCCGGAAAGATCTTCGATCATGATTTCGCCGGCCAGTCCGGCATGGCGGCTCGATCCGCTGGCGGCGATGATCAGCTTTTCAAAGGTCAACAACGCACTTTCGATCGCGTGCAGTTCCCCGGGGAAAAGAATGTCGTTCTGCAGATGCTTCTCAACGGTCTTGGCGATGGCCTGAGGTTGTTCGTAGATTTCCCGGCGCATGGCATGGGTAAAACCGGCCGCAAGCTTGGAATTGGCGTTGGTTGGAATCATGGTCGACTGCGGCTGAGGGTAAATCATTTGCCGCGCCCGGAGCAAACCGGCTCCGCGAAAAAACCGCCCAAACCGTCAGTTAAACGGACGGCGATGCATCCCATCCACTTTGCCGGTAAGGCACAAAACTATCGCTGGCTGCCTTTCGTAACTTTCACTTTCCGGCAATTGTTCTCACACTAGATCTCTCCACGTTAGTAGTGTGTCCGGATGGGAATGAATAACGAACAACAAAAGCGACGCCGCGCGAAGCCGCTGCGACAGGTTGAGGCGCGCGAGTGGTGGCTGTGGGGATTTGCGGTCACAGTTACGTTAGTGCTGACGGCGGGCATTGTGTCGCTGACCTTCTCCGGCACTCACCTCCTGCAGAACGCCGAGTGGCTGGATCTCAAGGAATGGGTACGCGGGCTGGCGTGCCTAGTGCTTCTGTTCGACATCTACACGGTCTACCAGCAGTTTCAACTTCAACGAATCCGCCGCGAACTGACCCAGCGCAATCAGCTCTTTGAAGTCATCACCGAGAATGCCGCCGATATGATCGCGGTCATCGATGCCGCTGGGAATCGGCTCTACAACAGCCCTGCGTATCAGAAAGTTCTCGGGTATTCGTCGGAGGAGTTGAAGGCGACTTCGGCAATCGATCAAATTCATCCCGAGGATCGGCAGCGGGTGCTGGAGGCGGCGGAGAAAGCCCGGCTCACTGGCCGAGGAGAGCGGCTCGAATACCGCATACGCCACAAGGATGGAACCTGGCGCATCCTGGAATCAGTCGCGACCGCGATTCCAAATGAGATGGGTCAGACCGAGAGACTGGTCATCGTTAATCGTGACATCACAGAGCGCAAGCGGGCGGAGGAGGCACTTGCGCACAACGCTTTGCATGACACTCTGACCAACCTGCCGAACCGCAGCCTGTTTCTGGATCGCGTGCGGCATGTACTGGCGCTTTCCCAGAGGCACACCAACTACAAGTTCGCTGTGCTGTTCATCGATCTGGATGAATTCAAGGTTTTTAATGACAGCCTGGGCCACGCCGCAGGAGACGCTCTTCTGCTGCAGATCGCTCGCCGATTGAGTGTTTCCGTTCGAGGCGCGGATACGATTTCGCGCCCGGGATTAGCGGGAGGTACAACCACTTTCGCCAGTGAAGAGACTCTGGCGAGACTGGGCGGCGACGAATTCACCATACTGTTGGAGGACATCAGAGACTGCGGCGACGCCATTCGCGTTGCGGAGCGCATTCAGGAGCGGTTGGCCATTCCTCTTGTTCTGCAAGGACAAGAGGTGGTGACCAGCGCCAGTATTGGAATCGCCTTTTGCGCAACTTCATACACCAATTCAGAGGATTTGGTGCGCGACGCCGAAATAGCAATGTACCGGGCCAAGCGGGAAGGCAAGGCGCGCTGTCAGGTTTTCGATAGTGCGATGCACACTTCTGCCGTCAAGCGATTGAGCCTCGAAACTGATTTACGCCGGGCGTTGGAACTGGGCGAATTCCGCGTTCACTATCAGCCCATCGTGTCGCTGCAGAGCGGAAAGATTGCCGGATTCGAGGCACTCAGTAGATGGCAGCGGCCTGAAGGGCTCCTGTCCCCTGCTCATTTCATCCAGATTGCTGAGGAGACCGGAATCATCCTGCCAATGAACCGTCTGTTGCTGCGCGAAGCCTGCCTGCAGCTTCGGGCATGGCACACGCAGTTTCCTTGCGACCCGCCCCTGAGCATCAGCGTGAACGTCACCCCCAGAGAGTTTGCCCAGCCGGATTTGGCGGCGCAGATGGGAACTATTCTAGCCGAGGTTGGAATCGACCCGGGCTGCATCAACGTGGAGATCACGGAAACCATCGCGATGGCGGACCCGGCAAGATCGAGCCTCGTCCTCTCGGAACTGAAGACCCTGGGAGTTCACCTGAGTATCGACGATTTCGGAACCGGGTACTCTTCACTGAGCCGATTGCAAGGATTGCCGGTCGACACCTTGAAGATCGATCGCGCCTTCATTTCCAAGATGGAAACCGACGGCGAAACCGGCGAGATCGTGCGTATCATCATTATGCTGGCGGAAAGCCTTGGTCTGAAAGTCGTGGCAGAGGGCGCTGAAAATGCAGAACAGGTCTGCCTGCTTAGGGAACTGAAGTGCGACCTCGTGCAAGGCTACTTCTTCGCCCGCCCCGGAGACCACAACGCGGCTCAAGCGCTTTTGATGAGGAGCGCTTGGGTGGAAGCCCTGCCGTCACCTACAGTCATTTAACGCCCGCCGCCGGTGCAGCGCGGGAAAACTTGAACAGAAGCCGCCCGCGCGCTGCCTCTGGACACACCCGTGGCGACACCAATTCAGACTCATGGACAATGTTCGCCTCGGTAAACCAGCGTGAGATAATGACGCTACATTGCGGCCCCGTAGCTCAGTTGGATAGAGCAGCGGTTTCCTAAACCGTTGGTCGGCGGTTCGACTCCGCCCGGGGCCTCCATGATTTCGGTCATCGGAGAATACACCCCGGGGAGACCATAATACCGCGGGAAGAGTTAAGGCCACGAGGCAAGAAAATACCGCTCTTCCCAACCGGGAAGAGCGGTTCGAAGCACGGATTGCCAACAACTCAGGTTACATGCAGCCGGTGAACTTGAAAGACGCCATCCGGGTGTGCCAGTTGAATCCGTTGCTGGAGAAGTATTTCTGGGCGTACCAGATGGTACAGTCATCCGTCGGATCGATCGCCATGCTGCTATAGTCGCCCGAGCGGGGTCGTCCGCCAGTTTGAACGCCCGTGCCACTCTTGATGTTCTTGGCGGATTCCATGGTGTTACTATCGATTGGCTGGTTTCTGTTTTCAAGGTGCTGCACCGAATGTTGTGCTATAATGGTTTTCAACGCTACTGCCACGGTTTGCTCGTGACGCGGTGATCCTGTTGGATCAGATTCATCTCCGCTTTCCTGCCTGCCGTTTATTCAGCGTCAAATCAAATAACAAGAGCGGCATGGGAACTCACTACACGTGTACACATCAAGCCCCTCCAGAAAGAACAATTACGAATGACAAGCTTTACAGATCTACCGCTATCTTCTGCTCTGCAGCAGAGGCTGGCGACGGCTCAATTCATTATCCCTACGCCGATTCAGGCGCAGGCTATTCCTTACGCCCTTGAGGGCAAAGATGTGCTGGCTACGGCGCAAACCGGAACCGGGAAGACATTGGCATTTCTGATTCCGATCATCGAGATGCTGCAGCGCGAACCGTCGCAAAAAGTCCGCGTGCTGGTTTTACTACCCACTCGCGAGCTGGCGATTCAGGTCAACGAAGAGTACGAAAAACTTCGCGGGAAGGGACTATCGAAAGCGGCGCTGATCATCGGCGGCGTCTCCGAAAAGGCGCAGATTCAGGCCGTGCGCGCCGGCTCCAGCCTGGTCGTGGCGACTCCGGGCCGTTTGCAGGACTTCATCAGCCGCAAACTGATCGATTTGCGCGAAATCAAAATCCTGGTGCTCGACGAAGCCGACCGCATGCTCGACATGGGCTTTCTGCCCGCGATCCGGCGCATCCTGGCGATCCTGCCGCAACGCCGGCAGACCCTGTGTTTCTCGGCCACGATGGAACAATCGGTCGCAGGGCTGGTGAACGATTCCATGCGCGAGCCGGTGCGCGTCGCGGTTGGGTCCGTGCTGAAGCCGGTGGAGAGCGTCCGGCTGCAAGCCTACGAAGTGCGCCCGGCTGAGAAGCCCGACGTGCTGCGGCAATTGCTCTATGCCGAGAAAGGTCAGACGCTGATCTTTGCCCGCACCAAGCGCGGCACCGAACGGCTGGCCAAAGAACTGGTGCGTGAAGGCTTCTCCGCAGCCATGATTCACGGTGATCGCTCTCAGTCGCAACGTAATGGAGCGCTTAGTGGATTTCAGCAGGGACGCTTCCAAGTGCTGGTCGCCACCGACGTCGCCGCGCGCGGCCTGCACATCGATGATGTGGCGCATGTGATCAACTACGACCTGCCCAAGATGGCGGAGGATTTCATCCATCGCGTGGGACGAACGGGGCGTGCCGGTTCGGAAGGACTCGCCACAAGTTTAGTTGCGGGAGGCGAGGTTATCGAACTTCGGCATATCGAGCGCACGCTTAAGCTGAAAATCGAACGCAAGCAAGTGGATTGGGCCAACGCAGAGCGGTCCGAGCATGTGGTCCAAAACACGCTGGCCAGCCGGACGCTGACGAAGTTGCCGGGGGAAGTGTTCGCGTAGCGCCGCCCTCTCGGCGGCTGTCAGGCGGGCGTCGCGCTCGCCGCGCCAAGGGCGGAGAACCCCAGGGATGAAAATAAAAGGGCGCGTCTTAAAGACGCGCCCCTATTTTTTTGAAATGTAACTATTTGCGCGTTAGCAGGCGTTTTATGGCTCGGTTTTCTCCGGCTCGCGCTCACGCGGAATACTGGAAATATCGGCGTCGTCTCCCAGTTGGAACAGCGCCGCTTGCTCAGCGGCGTGCCTCTGCAATTCATCCAAATCCAGTTCGTTCGAATCGCCCGGCGTTGCTAACGGTTCGTCTTTGCGCTGGATGCGGCGTTCGGCTTTGTCGCGCTGCTTTTGCTGGCGCGTGTGTTCCTTCTGGCGTTTGGTGAAACTTGATCGACCTCTTCCTGGCATAGCAATCTCCAATCGTTCCTTGCTGATCGAACGTCCGCTCAGCGGCGAAAGCCGCTGTTGATTTTGCGGAGTTCACGGCGCGGCTGGAAGCCGCGCCCTGTCGAAACCGGCCGCAGGTCGAGCTACCAGCGGGGTTCCCGGGGCTGACGCGCATGCCCCTGATAATCGTCGCGGCTGCCGCCGCCTCCGCCACCAAAACGCTTTCCACCTCCGCCGCCGCGCGGCGCATCGGTCTTCGGCTTCGCCTCGTTGATCTTCAGCGCGCGGCCGCCAAGTTCCGTTCCATTCAATGCGGCTACTGCCTTATCGGCCTCCGCCGGATTGGTCATCTCGACAAAACCGAAGCCCCTGGCGCGGCCGGTCTCGCGGTCCGTGACAATGCTGACTTTCTCGACTGCGCCATGCGCTTCAAACAAGCCGCGCAGCTCTGGTTCGGTGGTGCTGTGAGGTAAGTTGCCGACGTAAAGATTCTTCATAGGAGTTCTTCTCTCTCTGTTTCCGCGGCAGATGTTTCTGCCGCAGCTATTGCTGCTGAGAATTGTTCTGTGACTGCTTCTGTTGCAAATAGGGGTTGGGAGGCGATGGGTGCCGGTGCGGAGTGCTGCTCGATGGCTTCCGCCCAACGGGAAGGTCTTGGGGTTTCCCGTAGCGCGCGCGAACGAGCCTCGCAGACCGCGCGGACGCTGGAAATTTTCCGGCAGGCTTCCAGGATTCCCCAGCGCTGCGATGTAGCTGCCGCCGACTGAGCGAGCAGCGCTGCGACCATCTCCTTGTGCATGGCATCCGCGTCCGGCTCCGGGGGTGCTTCGTCAGAATGGGGCGCAGCCGCCAGATACTCGGGGCTGCCAACGAAGAAAGCAATTCTCTGCGGAGGAGTGGCACTGCGCAGGTCCGTGCAGAACTGGTCGCGGCTGTCAGTTTCCCCGGCCACGTTGATGAGCACCAGATTGTACAGATCCGCCCGCCACCAACAGCGTGCCTCGAGAACGTCGGCCGCGCAGTCTACGTCGATGCCGAGTTTGCGCATCACGTCGGCCCGCAGATCGCGTTTCGTCTGCGAGGTATCCAGCAGCAGTACGCGCTTCTTCTTAGTCGCAATGGTAACCGGGGGCTGCGACAATGTGACGACGGAAGTGGTCATGCTACCTTCCCTTTGGCGTTGCTTTGCGCTGCCGGGGCCACCAGGTTTTTCTCAGCCAGGGCCTGCAACATTTTCTGGTTGCTCTGGCGGCGGCTGATCTTCTGTCTGCGCCGCCGGTTAAATCGGGCTTTGTCGCCGTTGATTCCGGACATGTTTATCTCCCGCCCTGTGGGCTGATTATCGTAAACGCCTGGCGCCAGGATGTTCTTGATCCCGCCCAGGCGTCGAAGTTGTGAGCACGCTGGAGATCCCGCTACGAGCGACTTGCCGAATCGGCCAGCCCCCCTGGCTGTTCCTTGAAGCCGATGCTTTGGGATTGAAGGATCTCTCTTTCGCAGGTTCTCAGATTCGACACGTCGTTCGCCTTTCAGAGAATTTCTCAATCGCGAAGGCGCAACGAGCTGTTAGGGTGTCTTCGAGGTTAAGGTCTTTAGTATACGCTGCCTTCGCGGATATTGCTCAGGTTTTGCCCAAGTGGAAAGCACTGAAGGTCAGAGAATTCACCACCCCGCCGCTGATGAACCTAGGGCTGCGAAGGGCTGACGCTACCGGGCTTGGAACCTTTGCAGAGCAGCAGGCAGAGCGCTACCGTTCCTCCAACAGCGCCGCCAATCTCGAGCCACTTGGTATTCAGCCCATTGCTGGCCCCTGCGGGCCGCAGCGGCGATCCGCAGGTTGCCGCCTCGTTGCGGGTTACCTGCTCTCCCTCATGAACCACGGCCGATTGAGAAGAGTTGGTATCTGGCCTTGCTGCCTTTCGCAACGCAATGGTTTGTGTAATATTCACATCGTACTTGTGGGCGGCAACCTTCACGGTGCCGCTCACGTCGGCCGTATCGTACTGCGTCCGTTCGTGCGAAGCGGGTTCAACCTTGATGCAGTTCACCCGCACGCTCATCGCCGTGGAGGTGCCCACGGAGACGCTCCCGTGCTCCAGATTCAGCGAGTTGCCTTGGAACTTCACAACCGATTCCGGCTGAATCAGAACCGACGACCCCTCGGCATCGAGGTTGGCGAAGGAGCCGGGCTTGGTCTCCAGCAAATCGCCGGGAAAGACGGCTGTGGAGTCCGCCACTTCATTGCCGTTCACCCATACTCCACCCTTGCTATGCACCATGGCAGCGCCGTTGGTGGCGTCCCCCGCCACCAACGACAGCGGACACAACACAACCATCACCCAGCAAAAAGAATTGTGTAAAGCAGGCACACGCATAGCCGAACCAAATTTCCACAGCAGACTTCAATTTGATCGTAGCGGGGCGGAGTGAGGTCGTCTATTAGCTCTCTGGATGCGGGTCGCGCAAGGATATTTGCACCCCGCTGCGGAGCGGGCTGTGTCCCGCTCGCGAACTCCGGTATGCTGGGCGAACATATTTTGAGGAAGCTGCCTAAATGAACGGGTGTAGCCGAACATGGGGGTACGGAACATGGAACCAGATCTCGCCGCTGGTCCGGTGATTGAATTTCGCGACGTAGCCTACGCGCTGCCCAACGGTCAGCGGCTGCTTTCGGAGCTGAATCTGCAGGTGCAACGCGGCGAGACGCTGGTCCTGCTGGGGCGCAGTGGTTCGGGAAAAACTACCACGCTGAAACTGGTCAATCGGCTGTTGACACCCTCCGGCGGGGAAGTGCGCGTGAATGGCGCACCCAGTGCGGAGGGCGACGTCATTCGCTTGCGGCGAAGCATCGGGTACGTCATCCAGGACGTGGGCTTGTTCCCGCATTACGACGTGGAACGAAACATTGGTCTCGTTCCACGAATCGAGGGCTGGCCCGCCGAGCGGATACATCGGCGCGTCGAGGAATTGTTGCAGATGGTAGGGCTTGAGGCGCACCTGGCGTCACGGTATCCTCACCAGCTTTCGGGCGGGCAACGGCAACGCGTGGGAGTGGCTCGGGCGCTGGCCGCGGATCCGGCGATCCTGCTGATGGACGAGCCCTTCGGCGCACTCGACGCCATTACTCGCGACCAACTGCAGCGCGAGTTTCTTCTGCTCCAGCAGCGGTTGGGCAAGACAGTGGTCTTCGTCACCCACGACCTGCGCGAAGCTTTGCTACTCGGTTCGCGCGTCGCCCTCATGGAAGCCGGAAAGCTGGTTACGGTTCTTTCTCCAAAGGATTTCTTGCGATCAACTGACCCGTTAGCCGCAGCTTACGTTCGGGCTCTCGGAGGCGGACTGGACTCGGCAACAAATCGAGGCGCGTCATGAACCTCTTTCACTTCCTCTGGCAAAACCACGAGCAGGTTCTGGAACTCACACTGGAACATCTCTGGCTGGTGGGGATCTCCACGCTGCTCGCGGTGCTGATCGGTATCCCGTTGGGGATAGTGTGCGCGCACTGGCCGGTATGGAACAAGCCGGTGCTGGGAACCGCGAACATTATTCAAACGATCCCGAGTCTCGCCCTCTTTGGATTCCTGCTGCCAGTTCCCTGGCTCGGCGATCGTGCCGATCGCCTGGCGATTCTCGCGCTGACTCTCTACGCGCTGCTGCCTGTGATTCGCAACACTTATACCGGCATCCGCGGCGTCGATCCCGCGGTGGTGGAAGCTGGGCGCGGGATGGGGCTCACCGACCACCAACTCCTGTTTCAAGTCGAACTGCCGCTGGCGGTGAGCGTGATCCTCTCCGGCGTACGCGTGGCGGTCGTCGTTTCAGTAGGACTCGCGACCATCGCTGCCGCGATCGGCGCCGGAGGCCTCGGCGAGTTCATTTTTCGCGGCCTCGCCATGGTGAACAATCAACTCATTCTGGCGGGAGCGATTCCCGCCGCCGTTCTGGCGCTGTCGGCGGATTTCGGCTTGGGATGGCTGGAGAAGCGTTTGCGCCCAAGATGAGACGCGACAAGCTCAAAGGACGTTGCGGCAGTTTCCAAGCAGGGCGCTGTGCTCCAGTCTGCCTTGTTTTCCTGGCCCTGCTGTTGTCCTCGTGCTCGTCTTCTCGCTCCGATCACATTGTGGTCGGCTCCAAGAACTTTACCGAGTCACTGATCCTCGGTGAACTTCTTGCCCAGCAGCTTGAGGCGCGCACGCATTTGAAAGTGGAGCGCCGCTTTTATCTCGCCGGGACTTACATTTGCCAGCAGGCTTTACTGGCCGGGCGCATCGACATGTATCCCGAATACACCGGGACGGCGCTGACCGCCATCCTCAAGCAGAAAGTTGGCGGCAACAAGGCCGAAGTTTACCAACGGGTCAAGAGTGAATATGAAGCGCGCCTCGGCCTCACGCTCGGCCCGCCGTTCGGTTTCAACGACACCTTCGCCATGGAGATTCGTGGAGAAGATGCCCGCCGCCTGGGGGTCAAAACTTTATCGCAGGCCGCGGCATTCGCTCCGCAATGGCGAGCCGGCTTTGGCTACGAATTCATGGAAAGGCCGGACGGTTACGCCGGACTTGCCGCCGCTTATGGCTTGCATTTTGCAGCGGCGCCACGAGTTATGGATCTGGGCCTGCTCGCCCCTGCATTGAAGGATCATCAGATTGACCTGGCCGCCGGCAATACTACCGACGGACTAATTCCCGCGCTGGATTTGTTTGTGCTCGAAGATGACCGCCACTATTTTCCACCGTACGAGGCGGTCGCGGTGATCCGCCAGCAGACCGAGCAGCATTATCCCGAAGTGGCCCAGGCCATTGCCGAGTTAGGCGATAAGATTTCCGATCGGGAGATGCAGCAACTCAATTACGCCCTCGATGGCCAGCATCGCGACGTCAAGGATGTCGCGCACGAATTCCTGCGAAGCAAGGGACTAGTCCACTAGCCCTTGTCTAAAACCTGATTTTGGGTGGCGCAGCTTAAGCGCTGCGATTAGGACATGGCATGACTCGGGCTTTAGCCTCTGAGAGACGTAATGTTCAACCGCTGCTGATTCAAATCAGCAACTCGCCCCGCAAAGTAAGCACAGCGTCTCCCTTGAGAATCACGCGCCCGCCTCTGACTTCGCACCACACTTCGCCGCCGCGCTCCGAGACCTGGCGAGCGTGCAGGCTCGTCTTGCCCAGTCGCTGCGCCCAATACGGCGCTAATGAACAGTGAGTCGAGCCGGTCACGGGATCTTCCAAGATGCCATAACTGGGCGCGAAATACCGCGACACAAAATCCACATCGTCGCCCGGAGCCGTGATCGCGACTCCCGCGGGATGAAGTTTTTCGAGCAAACGAAAGTCAGGACAGATACGCCTGACCTCTTCCTGCGACTCATAGATTGCGAAGTAGTTGTCTTCGATCTGCATCACCGCAGCGGGAGCTTTTCCCAAGCCATCGATCAGCGCCACAGGCGGAACTGCGCACGTCCAGGGCGCGAGCAAGGGAAAATCCATGGCCAGCAGGTCCCCGTCGCGGCAAACGGTAAGTGCACCACTGAAACGTGTTTCGAAGCGCACCGAATCACGCCCAGCTTCCAGAATCTGCAAAACGACGAACGCCGAAGCCAGCGTCGCATGTCCGCAAAGCTTCACCTCGCAACGCGGTGTAAACCAGCGTAATTCGTAGTGATCGCCGAGAGGCGCGAAAAATGCCGTCTCCGAAAGATTGTTCTCGGCTGCGACCGCTTGCAGCAACCCGTCATCTAACCACCCTGCAAGCGGACAAACCGCGGCCGGGTTGCCTCCGAAAGGCCCGGCGGTGAAGGCGTCAACATGAAATACCTGTAGGGACATTACCCTATGGTACTCGGGGAGCCTCGGGGAATAGAATTCGACGCTCCTGCGCCAGCCACCGCTAAAACGATCCGGTTGCCGTGATGTTTTTCGTCAGCTCACCATGAGACTGGGAGATCCGAATGCCAGCCACACAGACCGATTCCGTCATCCGCCACGATGTGATGGAGCAACTCGCCGACGCCCGTCAACGTACCGACGACCTGTTCGCTGTGATCAACCCCGATGCAATCTACGATCGGCCGATCGCCGAGCGTCACCGCATCGTCTTCTATATCGGACATCTCGAGGCCTTCGATTGGAACCTGTTCCACGAACGCGCTCTTGGACTGAAGAGCTTTCATCCCGACTTTGACCGGCTGTTTGCCTTCGGCATCGACCCGGTTGGCGGCG
>Ga0185299_10002348_pt1 | contig 29747 bp, 27 predicted proteins | sample PaiPotPPA55metaG_FD_128002 | JGI IMG/M metagenome (GOLD analysis project Ga0185299, IMG submission 128002) | Iron sulfur acid spring bacterial and archeal communities from Banff, Canada, to study Microbial Dark Matter (Phase II) - Paint Pots PPA... ...
GCTAGGAACCAGCATAAAAACTAGCGATTTGTTGGCGGAGGCGTGTGGGAGTCGAACCCACCATTCGATCCGCGAAGGGCCGAATCGGCGGCTTTGAAGGCCGCGACAGTCACCGGACCATTTTCGCCTCCTCATGAAGTATAGACCACCACCATCGGGCGTCCGGTCTACTCGCTCATTTACTCGCGCCGACCCCTTGTATGGGAACTTTATTTTCGCGCTCGCGCTTGGAGCACCCTTAGTATTTTTCTGAATTGACTTGAACGCATGGACGGGCCGAGTTGATTAGCGCGCAATTACTCACCTTACGAGAGAGGGTTGCCGCACCCTTTGTGATTTTCAAAGGGCACGGCTCTTCTCCTTCATGAAGACAATCCAACCAGAACCAACTCTAAGCGTGCGCCCGTTTCTTTTTTCTCGCCGACATCACCACAAACGTAATTACGCCCGCAACCACCGCTACTCCGAAAGCCACATACCAAGACGGATGCGCGGGATGCGCGATGAAATTTATAATTTGCCTGCCATACCGGGCCGCGAGCAACGCGAGCAAGCTATACCGAATCACCCGCCCCAGCGTCAGCGCCGCCAGAAATTTCTGCGTCGAATACTGTGTCGCTCCCGCCGCAATCACGAAGGGCACCATCGGCACCGGCGGCGGCAGCAATGCCGCTATCGCAATCGACCAGAATCCCCAGCGCGAGAAAATTTCTATGATCCTTTCCGCTCGTGCCGCCGAAACTTTTCTCTTTAATGTTTCTTTCCCGCCTTTGCGCGCCAATCGGAACGTCACCAGCGCCCCGACCACCGAACCCACGGTCGCCATCCCCGCGTAGTAAAACCACAGCTTCGAATCCCGCGCCGCCAGCACAATGGTCAGCACATCCATGCTGCCGGGGATCGGCACCAGCGAAGCGTCCAGCAGTCCCAGCGGGATTAGACCCACACCACCAAGCTGCGCGATCCAATGACGAACGTCATGCGCGACGCTTTGCGTCGCGGCCGCAGCTACTACCCGATAAACACCGGCCAAAGCCATGGCACATTCTACTGTGTGGCTGCCACGCCGCCGACAGCTTTCTAAAATGTTTTGCTGGTGTTTGCTAGCGAAGGAAGAAATTCACTTCAACGGCAATCGCCGGCCGTTCACTTCCCAACCGTCGCCACCTGCTGGCTCCGTATCAATGCCGCAACCAGCTCATACAGGCCCGCGCTGGTGCACACCTCATAATAAGGATGCGACGACACTTCACCCACTTTTCCATCCACCAATAGCTGCCGCGCGAATCCCTTGCGCAGCACCAGCAATTCCACGGACTCCCCCATCGGCACTTCCCCAAAAAACAGCGTCACATTCTCTTTTCCCCACGGCATATCCAGCTTGGTCTCGATCGAATCCAGCGATATTTCCTCGCTCAGCTTCTGAAATCCTTCATCGTTCAGCTCGATACCATTCATGTTGTAGCGCACGAGAAATTCATCCAGCTCTTCAGAAGACGCCCCTTCCAGTGCGGTTAAAAATTGAAATAACGAAAAATCCGAAGTTTGATTCGTGAGGAGCCGCTTTGCCAATTTCGCGCATCCCGACAATCGGTCGGACAGATTCAGTGCCTTCGAAATCGTTATTTTCGAATCCCCATCCGTCCAGTACGTCGGCGCCGATCCCTGATACGCCACGCCCACGCCAAGCTCGATGGCCGGCAAATCATTCTCAGCCGCGCGCTCGTTGTACGTGCCGCACACCGATAAAATCTGCCTCGACAGAATGCACGCCTTGGCCACCGCCCGCGCGTAAGTCAGCGTCGCTTCCGTTTCGAATATCGCCAGCACAATCGCGTCGCCTTCAATGAATACTTTTTTCGCCCCATAACGATCCAACAGTTTTTTCACCGGCTCGTGTAGGTTCAAGCTGAAGTGCGAAGCCGGACTTAGTCCCCTCGCCAGCAAATCCTGCGTCATTTTCGTCGATCCGCGCACATCCGCTTTAATGATCACATGCGAAACCACATGGTCCTGCTTGGGTTTTTCTTCCTCTTGCAGCACGCATTCGTACAGCTTGTTATTCAACCGCGATAATTCCCGTATCTGTTCGGTAGTTACCGGGTGAATGCGCTCCATGCAGGTCGTCAAATGCTCCGCATTCCGCAGGTCCCGCCGCAAGCGCATAAAATCTCCTGCAAATTTCAGCACCAGCGCATGCACTTCTTCCCGCGAGTAGCGATGTATTTTCCTGGACAGATCCTCGATCGGCTTCAGCGAAAGCTTCCGCGCCGGAACATGTTTCAATACCTGCTCCACGCGCTTCAATTCTTCCTTCGAGACCACCGCCTTGCGCAGTTGCTGCAAATGTACCGGCGGGCTGTAGTCCGATGCCAGCGATCGAATCTCGTAACCCGCCAAAATCTGGTAAAGAATGTCCTGCTCTTCCAGCCTGCTCACCAGCTTCGCGAGTAGCCGCGTCCGTTCCGCTGCCTCCGCCTCTCGCGCGCCAGATGCATCGAACAGCAATTTGGCATTGTCCGGGTTGTTCAGGTAATCGCCCAGATCCCCCTGAAATTCCTTATCCCAGAAATCGACCTTCTGCTTCGCCGCATCGATTTTGGGAGCCATTTGCTCCAACTTGCCTTCCTGATATTTCAATCGCGACTCAACATCGGTCAGAGACGCTCGCAAGTCCGACGGATCGGCGGAGCCAAGCAACTTGGTCATAAATCCGTCGCCACGCTCCAGCTTTTTTCGCAGCGCTCCAGCTTGCAATTCGAGACCACTCAAATCATTCCGTGTCGTTTGCTCTTGCTGTAAAAGTTCTTCAAGTTCCTGCTTCGCTTCCACGTGCGCCGGATTCTGTTCAATGGTCAGCCCGGCATTCCCCAGCAGTTCCAGGAACAGCCTATCGATACTCTCGAAGCGGTCCGGGTCCCGGGTGTAGTTCCCCAAAAGAACATAGTGATCCAGAAAATATGTATCGTCTTTCCCGCCGTCCAGAAAAATCAGCCGGTTCTTCAATACCTCGTACAGCGGCGCGAAATCATCCCCAAACAAGGCACGACGCGCCTTCGAAATCACATTGTCTTCCACATCCATGTGGATCTGCGCCACCTGCTGACCCACGGTTCGAATCACTGCCCGGCGCGCCGATTGCAATTCCGACAGCCGCGCTTTAATAACGTGCGCTTGTTGGCCGCGTTCAAAGTGTTCGCCACGCTGCCGGATCCACGCCTTCACTTCCAGAATCACATTTGCGAATTGATTGCCTAGTTCCCCCATCAGGAATTTCAGCAGCGTCAACCGGAACAGCAGGTCCATCTCGATATTTTTGTGGTATTTCGCCTGTGTCAGCGCGCTTTGCAGCAGCTCCACTAGCAGCTTGCGGTATGCAGCGCTATCCGGTCCGCGAGTGGCTCGCAGCTCAATTCCCGGAAAATATGCCGCCTTGGTGTTCTGGCGAACCAGGTCAAACAAATAATCACGCGTCGCCTGCACGAATTTTGGACTCAAGAAAACATCGTGGTGAATGTTATCCACCCCGATGGATATCGACCCCATCGGCAGGGTGACGTTGTATCTTTTGAGTTCCGGCGACGCCGCTTCCGTCGCAACGGGCATTAGGGACACATTGGCCATGCACTCCCACCAGAAGGGACTGCTTCCAGTCTAGCCCCACGGCCCGGCACCGCAAGAAAGCGGGATTTACGCGTAGCCAGAGAGTTAGCTACAAATAAGCAGCAGCCTCGGTAATTACCGTCAACCGCCGCCTGTCCCCATCCAGATGTTCCAATCGCACCCGTATTTGCGGCCACGGCGACTTCAGCGGAAACCGCTCCGCCCACTCCACGATCAACACCCCTGGCTGCTCGAAAACATCTTCTATTCCAAGTGTTTCGAAGTCATGAAAATTCTCGATGCGATAGAGGTCCACGTGGTACACCTTGCTCACAGCCCTCTGCGACTGCCCGTAAACATGGACCAAAGTGAACGTCGGACTGGTCACCTCCTCCTCACTCGCCGCCCCCAGCCCGGAAACAATTCCCTTCGTCAGCGTCGTTTTCCCGCTGCCCAGTTCACCCGAAAGCAGCACCACAATCGGAGGCTGCAATCGCGCGGCAAATTGCCGTCCCCAACTCGTCGTCTCTTCCGCCGAATGCGTAATCACTTCTTCAGCCAATCTTTTGCAGCTCCTGTAGCAGGTTCATGCGCGCCTCGGGAATCAGCGAAATCACATCATCGGCAATCAATCCCGATGCATCCATTCTCATAACTCCGATGTCCGCCGCCAGCCCATGCAAATACACGCCGAGCGCCAGCACCCGCAGCCACTCCCCGGTTTTGAACTGCGCCGTAAGCGCCGCCAAAAGTCCCGTAAGCACGTCCCCGGTGCCACCCTTTGCCAGACCGGCATTCCCCGTGGTGTTTACAAAAACAGCTCCTTCCGGTGCCGCAATCAGCGTGTGAAAGCCCTTCAAAATCACATGCACGTTCCATCGCTTGGCCGCTTCTCGCGCAGACTTCAACCGGTCACCCTGCACGTCGCGTATCGATTTACCTAGCAGCCGCGCCATCTCGCCGGGATGAGGCGTAATCGCCAAAAATTTGCTCTTCCGCTGCGCCAACTCGTCCGCGCGCCCGTCAAACGCATTCAATCCATCGGCATCCAGAATCACCGGCAGCTCTGTGGAGCGCACCATCGTTCGAATGCATTGCTGCGTTTGCGCTTCAGTCCCCAACCCCGGGCCAATCGCCAGTACGCTCTTCCCTTTTTCAATTTTTTTCCACCGCCCAGCCTGCACATTTTTCAGCGCCATCGTCCCCGCGCGCGTCGCCTGCAGCGGCACGGTCATATATTCCGCTTGCGCTGCGGCCACCACCGGCAGAACCACCGCGGGCGTGGCAATCGTCACCAGTCCCGCGCCCGCTCGCACCGCCATTCGGCCGCCAAGCACCGCCGCGCCACTCTTTCCCAGCGCCCCGGCCACCAGCAGCACATGACCAAATGTCCCCTTGTTCGAATCCGCCGCCCGCACCAACGGCAACTCCGCGAATTCTTCCGCCGAAGCCCATCGCAGCTCGCTTCGTCCCAACTCCTCCACCAACTCCGCCGGCGAACCTATCTGCTTCACCTCCCAGGCACCGGCGCACGCCGCATCAACGCTGACCAGTTGTCCGATTTTTGGCGCTGTGAACGTCACCGTCTGGTGCGCGCGCAAAACCGGCCCCTCCGCCGCTTCCCCATCGGAAGGCAATCCCGAAGGCATATCCACGGCAATAATTAAGGTGGGACGCGCCGCCGTGGCATTCCGCGAAAATTCATTCACCGCCGAAATAGCTTTGGCCGTCATTCCTGTGACCGCCCCGCGCAATCCGGTCCCCAGCAAGGCATCCACAATCACGTCGGAACGCGCTATCATGCTGCTAAATTTTTTCCACTCAGTCTCGGTCTCCACCACATTCACGGTGCCGCCCGCGCTGCGCCACCGCTGAAAATTCTCGCTCGCATCGCCCGTCAATTTCGTCGGATCCCCAAAAAAATAAACGCGCGGCTCGATACCCGTCACCTTCAAATGACGCGCCACCACCAATCCATCCCCGCCATTGTTCCCCTTCCCGCACAGGATCGAAATCTTCAAATCACGCCGCGATTCCGGCGCGCGCCCGCCGGCCAGCCATCGCAGCATCACCTCACAAACCTGCTGCCCCGCGGACTCCATCAGTTGTAATCCTGGAATACCAAAGCGCGCCGTGGTCTGTCGATCGACCTCGCGCATTTCCGCTGCGGTAAGTGCTTTCATGATTGATTTACTTCGTTACGCGGCTAGAGCATCCACCCGCCGCTGACATTCATCACCTGTCCCGTGACGTATTCAGCTTCTTCGGATGCAAAGAACGCCACGGTCGCGGCCACGTCTTCTACCGTGGGTGGCCGCCCAATCGGAAACCGCGCATCACGCATGCTGCGCGCCTCGCTCAGCGTCAACTCATTCTCATCAATACTCGAAGGGTTCACCACGTTAACCGTAATCCCATTTTTCGCTTCTTCCAGCGCCAGCGAACGCGACAACGCCACCACCGCCGCCTTGGCCGCCGCGTAAGCAGAAATCTTTGCCTGCCCAAACGCTCGTTCCGCTCCCACCGCACCCAAATTTATAATTCTTCCCCAGCGGCCTTTGCGCATGTGCGGTAGCACCGCCCGGCACACATAAAGCGCCGTGAATAAATTTGAAGTAAAAATCCCGTGCCAGTCTTCCAGTGAACTCTCCGATACCGTGCCCCAGCGAAAATCCCCCACGTTATTCACCACGATATCGAGCCGCCCAAAACGCTCCACCACCGTCTTCACCAACTGACCCGCGCGTGCCGGATCCGAAATATCCGTCTCCACCGCCACGCATTCCACGCCCACCGCTTGAATTTGCCGCAGCGTCTGCTGCGCCGCCGCCTTGTTCGAACGATACGCGATTGCTATGCGCGCGCCATTCCGCCCCAGCCGCGTCGCGATTCCGCGCCCGATCCCGCGACTGCCCCCAGTCACCAGCGCCACTCGATTGCGAAGCGACATTCGTCTCCCATGCCCACCAATTTTCGAAAGCTAGCCAGTATAGCCCACGTCCTACAAATTTCCGCCCCCATACGTGCCGTTTCCCCATGCTACGCATCCACACAGTAGGGTGCCCCGAGTTCGCATTTGAGTTATGAACCCGGGTCTTGGGGTTGAATCGGGTGTTAGGATCAGCCAATTACGTCCGCCAAGCCACTATGACGCTCGGGTAACAAGTGATAAACTCCGCGCGCTAGTGCTCAGGCCTTTACAGCGTCCAAAAGTCTTCCCTGGCAGTCGCTAGCGTTCGCCGTGTGAATTTGGTAACGCAACCGCCGGTGTGTGGCGCCTGACAGCGGGCCCAAGTTTCTCCAATTGGTGAAGTTTCTTGCGTGCGTTGTGCCGTGACGACATTGAATTTTGTAACGAAAGAAGGAGCCCATATGAAGCGAAGCAAATTCCTGGTTTCGCTCGCGATGGCCCTGGCATTAGCCGGACTTGCGACTTGCAGTGCCAGCGCGCAGCAGACATCCAAGCACCCCAACGCTATCGCGCTTACCGGTCTCACCGGCGTTAAAGATGACGCGAAAGGCACCCTGACAGTCGAGAGCGGAAGTTTGCATTTCACCCATGCCAAGAAAACTTCGGACCTGAGCGTGGCCAGCATCGAAGACGTGGTCACCGGCGAAGACACCCAAGCCTCGGTAGGAAAAACCGTCAGCACCCTAAGCATGGCCGCTCCGTATGGATCAGGGCGCTTTCTGGCCTTGTTTCGCAGCAAGTTCGACACCCTGACGCTTCGCTATCGCGATGAGAATGGCGCATTGCACGGCGTCATCTTCGCGCTGCCCGCCGGCGGCGCCGAGCCCATCAAGAAAGAACTGCTGGCTCAAGGAGCGCATGCCTCCGTGGTCGAGGAGCAAGCGGTCGCGTCGCCCGTCCCGGCCAATTCATCCAGCAAGGAGCAAAAACAATGAAGCGCTATTCGCATGCAATTTTCTGCTTAGCTGTCGTGGCTCTCGGTTTTGCCGCGCGTCCCTCGTCGGCTCAGCCCGTCAAAACCAAGGCCTCCGCGATTCAAGTGGAAATGATCCGCTCGGATGAAATCAAGCTCCCCGCCGAGTTCCAGATTTCGCTTTATGAAAATTTGGTTCGCCAACTAGAAAAGCAAGGCGGCTTTGAACACGTCTATCGTGACGGTGACCGTAGAGCTGCGGATGCTCCTGACCTGGTCGTTCTGCATAGCACGGTTCGCGGTTTCAAAGCAGGCAGCGAACGTGCCCGCCACGTGACGACCGTCGCCGGAGCCACCTCCGTCACCATTCACTGCGAATTCAAAAACGCCGATGGAAAACTCCTGCTGGAAAAAGACGTGAACGGCAAGGTGCGGTTCTTCGGAGACAATCTGCGAGCCACCTACGATTTCGCCAAGAAAACCGCTCGCGTAGCACACGACAACTTCAACTCCTCTGAACACAAATCTTAACGCGAGCCTGAATTTTGCTCGTTAATGCCGGGTGCTCTGGGTTCGCAGTTGAACCCGGGTCTTCGGTTTTCATTTCATCCGCGCCACAATCACCGTCATATCATCTGCCTGTTCCGCACTCCCCGCCCATTCTTCCGCCGCCGTCATCAACGACAACGCCACACTCTTCGGTGACGACGCCTGTACCCGCATTGCCGCCTCCTGCAGCCTTCGAATTCCAAATTCTTCCCCATACACATTTTCCGGCTCCACCAATCCGTCACTATAGCCAACCAACACCGCATCCCGCGGCACCATCAGCGAATTTTCCTCATACGTGCAGTCCTCATACACACCCAACACCATGCCGCCCTTATCCAGCCGCACCACATTGCTCTGGCTCAGCAAAAAAGACGGCAGATGCCCCGCGTTCGTGTACCGCAGCGTCCGCGTCTCGCTGTCGTACACGCAAATAAAAAACGTAGCAAACCGATCGTCCGCGGTGTTTCGCACCAAGTGCTTGTTCAACCGCGACACCAATTCATCCGTCCCCAGATGTTCGCTGCCGCCCATCAACAATTGGCTCCGCAGCGCCGCCTGCAAGCTGGCCATCAACAACGCCGCCGAAATTCCCTTCCCGGAAATGTCCGCAATCGCCACCGCAATATGCGTCGGCGTCAGCTGAATAAAATCATAGTAATCGCCGCTCACCGACCGCGCCGCCTTGCATATTGCTTCCACTTCCACTCCCGGAACCGACGGCAGCCGCTTCGGAAACAACTGGTTCTGCACTTCGCGCGCGATGGAAATCTCATTCTCCAGCCGCTGCCGCTGCTTTTGCTCTTCGATTAGCCCGCTGATCGACCCGGTCATCAAGTTGAACGATTCACCCAAAACACCCAACTGATCTCGACGGTCCACCCTCACGCGATGCGTCAAATCCCCGGACTGCACGTATTGCGTCGCGCGATACAGGTCCGCGATGGCCGTGGTTATCGTGCGCGTCATGCTGATCCCGGTAATCAAGGCGGCCAGCTCGATCAGCAGGAATACCACGCCCACAATAATAAACAGCAGCAGGTACGAATCCCGCAGCTCCCCAAGAGAATTGAATATGCGCGCGCTCAAGCGCGATGGCCGCGCATTGGTGACCGCCAAAACCGGCCGGTTATGCTCCACCGTGCCGTCACGCCCGACGTAAACCGAATTAAGCCTCGACACCACGCCGACCGCCGGATCGATCCAAAAACTTTGCGGTTGCAAGACGCGAGCACGCGCGTTTATAGGTACGCCAGCCGCGTACTTTTCGCCCGCCGACTGGTAAATCGCCGTCCTTTGATCTCCGCCAGAAATTTTCCGCATCAAATTTAATTGAATCGCCCCCACGTCTGGCGCGATCGCTGAAAGAAGTTCCGGCGTCACCCGCACTCGCAACTGCACAACCCTTACGGCACCGTTTCCGTGAATCGCCCGGATGCTCATCAGCCACAGCGTGTCCTCCTCTTGTAGCAATCCTGCAAAGGAATCACCGCCGCGCGCCACGTTGTGGAGCAACGTCGCGTCATCAGAAAACTTAATTTCTAAGCCAGGCATTTCACGGTCATGTACCGCCTTCGATTGCGAAGCAAGAATGCTTTCTAGCTCTTCCTGGCTGCTTCCTTTTGTCGCGGGCCCGTGCGCCGCGGCAATGTGCTCAGCCATATCCGCGATGGAATTAATGCGCGCCTGTATATCTTCATAAAGCAGGTAAGCGCCCAGTTGCGAATATAAAATCCGCCCGGCAAGCGCCACCAGCGTAACAATCAGCAAAATGGGAACCAACGCGATGAACAGGTAAGCCACAATCAAGCGGTTGCGCAAGCTCCACAACAATCGCGACCGCCACCATCCAATGATGCGAAAGAGCAGGTAAAACAGGCAGAGAACCGCTAGAAATTTCAGAAAATTGAAGAGACCACCACTCAGTTCCGCAACGGTAGCCACGGCGCCCAGCGCAAAGATGACCAGCGCAACAATGTCAAAGCCGGATAGTCGCCGCCAAAACGATTGCAAACTGGAAGAGAGAGGATTCATCGGCAAGTGTAGACCAACACTTTACCTGACTTTCGCACGCCATGAGAACGCACTAACGCGAACGCACTACTAGGGGAGATGGAATTTTAGCTTGACCAACACACCAGCGCTTATTTTTAAGGATTGGGGACTTCTACTTCCACTCGCTCCGGATTACTCACCCGGCTATGATGCCGGCTATACGCAAAATAAATCACCAGCCCGATCACCAGCCACACAATCAACCGCGCCCAGTTCACCCAGCCCAGTTTGTACATCATGTAGCCGTTAAAAAGAATCCCCAATATTGGCACCACCGGCACCCAAGGGGTGCGAAACGGCCTGGGCTGACCGGGATTGGTATGGCGCAAAACCATCACTGCTATGCACACAATCACGAACGCCAGCAGCGTCCCGATATTCACCATTCGCCCAATATCGTCGATCGGTGTAACGCTCCCCACGATCGCCGCCAGCAGGCCAACCAGGATGGTGTTTTTATACGGCGTGCGGTATTTGGGATGCACCGCTGCGAAAAATCTTTTTGGCAGCAGGCCGTCATTGGCCATCGAGTAGAGCACTCGCGTTTGCCCGAGCAGCATTACCAGCATCACGCTGGTCAATCCCGCGAGCGCCCCCAACGTAATAATGTGCGACGCCGTGGATAGTCCCCGGTCCATAAACGCCCGTGCCACCGGAGCCTCAATGTTGATGTCCTGCCAATGCACCATGCCCGTCAGCACACCCGCTACCGCAATATACAGAACCGTGCACACCAGCAACGACGCAATGATCCCGATCGGCAAATCCCGTTGCGGATTTTTCGCCTCCTGCGCCGTCGTGGATACCGCATCAAATCCGATGTACGCGAAAAAAATGTACGCTGCTCCGGCCCCGATGCCGCTGAATCCCATGGGCGCAAAAGTGTGCCAGTCGCTGCCCCAGTTCGCCACAGAAACATACCGTGAGCCTAATCCAATGACGAACAGCACCACCGAAACCTTCATCACCACGATGGCCGAATTAAACCGCGCGCTTTCTTTAATGCCCACTACCAAAATCGCGGTGATCACCAGCGCAATAATAAACGCCGGCAAATTAAAACCAATCTCCATACCAAAAATTCGCGGCGCGTTCATCAGCTCGTGCGCGCGCTGCAACAAGTCCGGCGATTGCGTGGCCATGATGGAGCTGACCTTATCTAGAAAAGCTTGCGTCCCGGGCACCAGCGTCGAATCGGAGCTTATTGCCATCTGTCGCGCCACTTCTTTTTCTGCCGTCGATAGCGCGGTCCAGTGATCGTAGGCCAGCCACAGCGGCATGCGCAGGTGGAACATATTCAACAGTTCAATGAAGTGGTTCGACCACCCCGAAGAAACCGTGCTCGCGCCCATGGCGTATTCCAGTGTCAAATCCCAGCCGATGATCCATGCGATCAATTCGCCGAGCGTGGCGTACGCATAGGTGTATGCACTCCCCGCCAGCGGAATCATTGCCGCGAACTCCGCGTAGCAAAGTGCCGCGAACGCGCAACCCATTCCCGACAGTACGAACGAAAGCATCAGCCCCGGCCCGGCGTAATGCGCGCCCAAACCGGAAAGTACGAAAATACCTGCGCCAATCACCGCCCCGACTCCCAGAGCCGTCAGTTGAAAAGGCCCCAGTGTTCTTTTCAAACTGTGCGTGCCGGCCTCTTTCGCCTCCTCCAGCAGCATGCTCATCGGTTTTTTTGCGAATAACGGGTTGCCCATGCAGACAGTCTCCCGGAGAGGTCATCCCCAACTCAGGCCAATTTGGACTAGAACTGTGACATTGTAGGTTGCCTACATCTTTTGCCCTACAACAAAATCACTGGCAAATAAAATTCTGGCTGCTTTGGAAGCCGTCGCTTCTTAACAGATTTTCATCAGCGTCATACGCGGACAAAAATTATTCCGCCGTCCGCTCGGTTCGCCCTCGCCGCGACCACACCAGGTAAACCGGCACACCCAGCAACACAATCAATAATCCCGGCCAGGTTGTCTGCGTCTTATACAAGAGCAGCACAAACATGATCGCCGAGGCCGCCACGATATAAAGCAACGGCACAAACGGATAACCAAATGCCAGATAAGGCCTCTCCGCATCAGGACGTTTCCTGCGCAAAACAAAAATTCCCGCGATCGTCAGCGCATAAAATATCAGCACCGAGAAAACCACGTAGTCCAGCAAATCGCTGTACAAATTCCCGTAGGTGATCACGCCAGCGGCATCCACATGCCTCGTGCGCAAAAGGATCAGCACGATGATCCACCCGCACTGATAAATCAGCGCCACTGCAGGCACCCCGCGCTTATTCAAATTCCCCGTCGCCCGAAAGAACAACCCATCCTTCGCCATGGCGTACGAAACGCGCGCGCCCGCTAGAATCAACCCGTTGTTACAACCAAACGTGGAAATAATAATCGCCACCGCCATGATCGACGCGCCCACCGGCCCAAACACGGCATTCAGCGCCGCCGACGCCACTCGATCATCCGGCGCATGTTGAATCCCCGCCAAAGGCAGCGCGCACAAATAGGCCACATTCGCCAGCACGTACAAGGTAATAACAATCATCGTTCCAAACGCCATCGACAGCGCCACATCCCGCTTGGGATTCTTTACTTCCGCCGCCGTGAACCCAATGTTGTTCCAGGCATCCGCGGAAAACAGCGACCCTACCTGCGCCACCCCAAAAGCGATAAACAATCCAAACGCCCCGCTCGCCGCGGTAATGGTCGGTACAAACCCACGCAGAAAATCTGCTCCCGGCTCAATTGCCTGCGCGCCACGAATAGCCCACAAGTGCGAAAAATTGTCGCTGATGGCCGCCGAGTTACGCCCCACAAACACGCAAAGAAAAATCAGCCCCAGCAGCGAGAGCGTCTTCGCGCTGGTAAAAATATTCTGAATGATCTTCCCTAGTTGCACGCCCAGCGTGTTCAAAAACGTCAAAAAAATGATCATCAGCACCGCCACCAGTTGCTGCACCGACAAGCTGATGGCGTATTTCGAAGATATAGCCAGCGGATGCACCACCCAAGTCTGCGGCGAAATTGCCGGCGCCAAAACTCCCAGGTACCGCGCAAATCCGATAGCCACCGCCGCGATCGTGCCTGTCTGGATCACCAGAAATAATGTCCACCCATAAAGAAATCCCCACAGCGGCGAGTACGCTTCGCGCAAATAAATATATTGTCCGCCGGCATGCGGAAACATCGCGGCCAGCTCCCCATAAGAAAGCGCCGCTGAAACCGTCAGCAATCCAGTAATGATCCACGCGGCAAGCAAACCGCCCGCGGATCCCGTCTGCCGGGCAATATCCGCAGCCACAATAAAAATTCCCGACCCAATCATCGACCCCACGACGATCATCGTGCCGTCAAACAATCCAATGGCGCGCACAAATCCGCCCTCACTTCGCGCCACGCTCGGTGCCGTCGCTGTCTTAACCTCTGCGATATCCATCATTCTTCACAGCACTCCCGGAGCTCACCTCTCCAGCAAATCCACGTAATCCCGCGCGCGCTTCCCCACATCGTCCGCGCGCAAAATATCGCTGATAATCGCTACCGAGTTCGCCCCCGCCTCAATCACGTCGGCCGCTCGTTCTAGCGTAATCCCTCCAATGCCCACAATGGGCCTGTCCGTCATCCCGCGTGTCTCCCTTACAAACCCCACGCCAACCACTGGATCGGGATTCTCCTTCGAGCCCGTCGCGAAAAGCGGTCCTACCGCGATGTAATCCGCCGAAGTCTCCAGCGCGCCGCGGAATTGCACAGCATCGTGCGTAGACATCCCCACCAATTTCCCAGCGCCCATCACTTCGCGTGCCTGCTCCACTCCCAAATCATCCTGCCCGACATGCACGCCGCCCGCGACTGCCAGCGCAGCGACATCCGCGCGGTCATCCACAATAAATTGCACTCCCAGGGGATTCAGATATTCGGCGAGCTCTCGAGCAGTCTCAAACAATTCGCGCCCTGTAGCACGCTTGTTCCGGTATTGGATCAACCGCACTCCAGCGTCAACCAGGCTTTTTGCGCACTCTTTTGCGGGAATCTTTAACAATCCGGCGTCTAATATCACATACAATCGCGGCAGAACAAGGCGCATCGCCACCTATTTCCCGTTGGTCGCCAGCAATCGATCGATGAAATGCGTATCGAAGCGCCCCGCCGCAAAATCCGAGTCCGCAAGAATTCGCCGGTGCAGTGGAATCGAAGTTCTGATTCCCTCGATCACGAACATTTCCAGCGCGCGCTTCATCCGCCCAATGGCTTCGCCGCGATCGCGCCCCTTCACAATCAATTTTGCAATCATCGAGTCGTAATATGGTGGAATCACCGCATCCGCGTGCGCCGCCGAATCCACCCGCACTCCGGTTCCCCCCGGTGCCTGAAAAGTTGTAATGCGCCCCGCCGAAGGAACAAACGTCTCCGGATCTTCCGCGTTAATACGGCACTCAATCGCATGCCCCGAAAAATGAATCTCCCCGGTCGCGTCCTGCAAACGCTCTCCCGCGGCAATTCGAATCTGCGCTTTGATCAGGTCCACCCCGGTAACCAGCTCCGTCACCGGATGCTCCACCTGTATGCGCGTATTCATCTCAATAAAATAGATGGACCCATCTTCATCCATCAGAAATTCCACCGTTCCCGCGTTGGTATATCCAATCTTGCTCAACGCCTTGACAACTTTGGCGCCCAGTTCCCTGCGCAGCTTCGCATCCATTGCCGGCGACGGCGACTCCTCCACTAACTTCTGGTGCCGCCGCTGAATACTGCACTCCCGTTCGCCCAGATGAATAATGTGTCCATGCTGGTCGCCCAACACTTGGTACTCGATATGCCGCGGGTGCTCAATAAACTTTTCCGCGTACATATCAGGATTGCCAAACGCTTGCTGCGCCTCGCTGCTCGCCGCCTGAAACGCCGCCAACAAATCTTCCACGCGCCGCACGATGCGCATCCCGCGCCCGCCGCCCCCGGCCGAAGCCTTCAAAATTAGCGGGTAGCCAATTTTCCCCGCCGTAGCCGCAAGCTGTTCCTCGCCGTGAATAATTCCGTCGCTGCCCGGAACGGTCACCAATCCCGCCGTGCGAACTTCCCGACGCGCGCGGTCCTTATCCCCCATCATTTCGATTATTTCCGGTGTAGGCCCGATAAACGCGATTTCCGAAGCCTCGCAAACTTTAGCGAAATTGGCGTTCTCAGAAAGAAACCCGTAACCCGGATGAATCGCATCCACGTTTGTGATTTCCGCCGCGCTGATGACTTGTGGGATGTTCAGGTAACTTTCACTGCTGCGCGCCGGCCCGATGCAAACCGCTTCATCCGCAAAGCGCACATGCAACGCATTGCGGTCCGCCTCGCTATACACCGCCACCGTGGAAATGCCCAGTTCCTTGCAGGCACAGATGACCCGCAGGGCAATTTCCCCTCGATTAGCTACAAGGATTTTTTGGAACATGGCTCTGGGATGCGGCTATTTCTTCCTGCCCGGCCGGATGCCAAACAACGGCTGCCCGTATTCCACCGGCTGCCCGTTTTCGACATATACGCGTATGACCTCGCCGCTGGCGTCTGATTCAATCTCGTTCATCAACTTCATCGCTTCCACGATGCACAGTGTCTGCCCCGCTTCCACCTGCGCTCCAACCTTGACAAAAGCCTCCGCGCCCGGGCTCGGCGCTCCATAAAACGTTCCGACAATGGGAGATTTGATCAGATGTAAATCTTCGCTGCTTCGCCCGTCGCCGCCACCTGAGGAACCCTGCGGGGTGCCGCTCCCCGATGTCCCCGGCCCGCCGCCCGGCACAATAATTTCAGGCGCATATCCGCCGCGCGACTGCTGCAATACCGCCCCGCTCGACGGCTTGCGCAAACGGATACGCAGGTCCCCTCGCGAGTATTCAAACTCTTCAAGGTTATGCTCCGTCATAAATTGCAATAGCTGCTCGATTTGCTTCAATTCGGGGTTTGCGAAGCTGTCGGCGGCCTTGTTGGCGGCCCGATCGGAAGCTTCTTTCGAAGTCTTTTTGCGCGTCATGCCTGTGGTCAAATCTCTATGAGATCCCGCGTAATGCGGGTCAATACTTCTACGCGATCGGCGTGCACCGCAACATCGTCTTCAATGCGTATGCCGCCCACGCCTTCCATATAGATTCCCGGTTCAATGGTCACCACGTTCCCCGCTTCAAGCCGCTTCTTTTGTCCACGCGCGATGCGCGGCTCTTCGTGAACCTCTAAACCCAGCCCGTGACCGGTGCTATGTACAAAATATTTGCCTAGTTGATGCCGCTCTAGTACTTGCCGCGCCGCCGCGTCTACGTCCCCGCACTTAACACCGTTTTTTACCGCCGCAATCGCCGCAACTTCCGCATCCTGAACAGCCTTATACCATTGCCGGACACGTTCCGGAGCCTTCCCATAATAAAATGTGCGCGTGATGTCGCTGCAATAGTGCGCGAGTATAGCACCCAGGTCCAGTACCACAAACTCATTTTTCTTCAATCGCTTGGCGGTCGGACGCGCATGCGGAAGCGCCGCTCGTTCCCCAAAAGCCACGATCGTTTCGAACGCCGCGCCCGATGCTCCCCTCTTGCGCATCTGGTATTCAATCTCCGCAGCAACTTCAAATTCCCGGACTCCGGCCTTTAGCAACGGTACCGCTTCTTCCATCACTCGGCCCGCCAGAATGGCCGCTCTGCGCATCACCGCCAGCTCCTGCGCGTCTTTATGCATCCTCAAGGACGCCACAAGCCCAGTGGCCGGCTTCCACTTGCAGTCTCTTCCCGCTGCTTTTCGCAACGCCCGGTACTGGCTCACGGACAGTTGCGTTGCTTCGAATCCCACGCTCTTCGCTTTGCTGCCGCCCAGGAATTCCCCAACGGACTCAAACAGTGAACCCTTCTGCTGCACCACCGCTACCCCAGTCGTCTCCACCTTGGCTTGGCCGACGAATCTCCCATCGGTGATGAGTGTCGTCCCTCGCCCCGTAATCACCAATGCGCCTGACTCGCCCGTAAATCCCGTCAGGTAATACCAATCCGCAGGGTGGGTGACCAGCATGCTCTCGACTTGCAGCGCTTCGAGCTTCTGCACCAGCGCGCTGCGCCTCTCTACCAACCGCGTATTCATAAAAACGAATCGAGGAGACCGTAGTCTCCTCGATGAACTCCCTCTTGGGAAAGGTCCGCTTAACCCCGCCCGATTTAATTTAGTCTGTCCACTCCATCGCGCCCGACCGTACTTCTCGGCTAGATTACCAGGGCCATTACCCCGGCCCCGATTACCCCGGAATGATGCGCGGCGTCAGGAAGAACAACAGTTCCTGCGACGTCACCGAGACGTTGGTGCGCTTGAACAAATTTCCAATCAACGGAATGCTGCCCACCACCGGCACTTGCGTGATGTCCACCCGCTGGTTGGTGATAATGATTCCGCCGATGACCACCGTGCCGCCGTCGGCAACCGTCACCTTGGTTTCCGCCGATTGCGTGTCCAGCGCTGGAACGCCCTGCACTCGTGGAATACCGGTGTCGATCTGCGTGTTTTCCACCAGCACATCCATGAACACTGTGCCTTCCGCGGTTATTTGCGGCGTCACTTCCAGTTTCAGCACCGCGTCGATGAACTGCACCGAAATGGTGTTGTTAATGGTCGTCTGTATTGGAATCTTGGTTCCCTGTTTGATGATCGCTTTCTCGTTGTTCTGCGTGATGACCTTCGGCTTCGACAGCAGCTTCCCTACGCCCTTGGCTTCCGCCGCGGTGATGAAGAAGTCCACCGCAAAGTTAGGTGAACGGTGACTGAATCCGAATCCGCTGGTCGGAACACCCGCGCTTAGTGAAGTAACCAGCGGAATACCGGTGGTGATGCCGTTGCCCGACGCAGACCCCTGGCCGATCGAGACCGGCGATGGCGGGATGCCCGCGCCGCTGGTCACACCGCTGCCGCCCACCGCCGGCGTACCGCTAAACAGCGAACGCCCGCTGGTCGTCGAGCCTGCAAAACCAAGCTCCGTGCCGATGTCCTGCGCAAATGAGCGCGAAGCCGAAACCACCCGAGCTTCGATCTCCACTTGCTGCGACTTGCGGTCCAGTTGCCGAATCAAATTATCGATCGTCGGAATCACCGATGGAATGTCGCGAATGATCAACTGGTTCGAGCGGTCATCGGAAAGAATATCTCCCCGCGCGCTCAGGAATTTCTTCAGCGTATCCTTCAGTGTCCCGGCCTTGCTGTAGCTGAGCACGCGCGTCACGGTAACCGGGGCCACCGCTTCCGCCTGCGCTTTTTCCAGGTCGCGCTCCGTCTCTGCTTCTTTCTTCAGCGTGTCGCGCGTGGCGATGCGCAACACATTGCCATTCAATTGTTTGTCGAGACTATTATTCTGCAGCACGATGTCCAGCGCCTGGTCCCACGGCACTTCATCCAGCACAATCGTCAGCGTGCCCTTGACCGCCGGGTCCAGCACCACATTCAATCCGCTGATTTCGTGAATCAGGCGGAAGAAATCCCGCAAGTCCACATCCTTCAGGTTTACCGAAATCGGCTCGCCCGTGTACTTACCAGGCGGTGCCGCCACCGGAGAAACCTGCGTCGATTGCGCCATCGTTCCGGCAGCAGCGTTAGCCTGTTGCGCAGCCTGCTGCGATGCTTGTTGTGCTGAATTTGCCGTCGGCCGCGACGCTTCGCTCTTCGCGCCAAATGACGCCAACCTGACTGAGGACTGCGTCAGTTCGCCGGGCAACGCAAACCGCGGAGAGTTAATCGCTGATTTCTTGCTGTTATTCGCGCTCAGCGCCCGCTTCGCAGCATTACGACCGGTCGCATTGCTGGCCGAAACCCTGCCCGCAGCGCCCGCTTGTTCGTCGAAAAGTACAACCACCGCCGCGCCATCATGGGTAAGCTGGAAATGCGATGCTTCCGTCAGATCGATAACCACCCGCACCACGTCATCGCGAAATTGTGCCAACCGCACTCCCAATATCGGAGCCGCCGCGCCCGCGATCACCGTCTTCTGCGACCCTAGCCGTGCGCCGCTGAAATCCAGCACCAGTCGCTCTGGATTTTGCAATCGCGCCGCGCGCGCTTCCAGTTTTCCTTCGCCCTCCACTCGCACGCTCGCTCGCTGCGATGCGTTTTGCAGGATGGCCACGCTGGAGATCACTGCCGGCGTAGTCGTCATCCTGGCGATTTCCTGCGTCTGCGCAGGCATCACCGTGGCGCCCACGGCCAAGCTCGTGAGGATCATGAAACCAGACCGTAACACCGGCCAATTCGTCTTCATTGCTCTTCTCCTGCAGTCGAGTAAATTCTCTTATTCACTGACCGTTCCACTGGTTTGCCAAACGCGTCTTTGCTCGTTTCATGGAACGACACTCCGTCCATCGCAATTTTCTCTACGCGCCCGTCGTACAACTGATCCCCTTCGTGCAGGAAGTACGTACGCTGTTGCGGATTGCTCACCACCGCAATCATCCCGTTAGGGCCGTGCACAATCCCGTCTATCTTTAGCGTGCTCACCTGCAGTCCGCCCTTCCCCGGAGGAAGATTCTTCACGTCTCCCCCTGTTTTTTGGCGTCCCAGCATTGACTCAAACGGATCCCGCCGCGCAATCCTGGCTTGCGCCGCTATCAAATTCGCGCCGGCACCTTCAGTGGGAGTCTTGGCCGCGTGCTTCTTCGCTACTCGTTTTGCCACTGGCTTCGGAGCAGGCGTCGCCGCGGGCCGTATGGCCGCTTTCGCTGTAGGCGCCGTTGCTGCTGGTTGTGCTTGCGCGTGCGCGCACGTCGCCGCCGCTGTCAGTAAAATCGCGCTTACTAGTGTGGTCACTGAACGCATAGTTCGCTCATTCCCGCTCAGGGCTTTCCAGCCGCTGCAGGCTGCGTCTTCGCTCCAGTTGCGGGAGCCGCAGTCGCATCAGCAGGCTTAGTAAAAAAGGTTGTTGCCGTGAATACCGCGGACACCGTCGTCCCCGGGCGCATCGGGTACTTACCTGCCGCTTTCTCCGGATCGTCAAACTTCAAATCGCCCACGTTGATAATTCGCGATAACCGGCTCATGCGCCCAAAGAAATCCAGCAGGTTGAAATATGGTCCGTCGGCTTGCATCTCGAACGGCATCTCGTAGTGATATTCCCGCGGCACCACGGCTTGCGCCGTGAATCGCCGGATGGTTACGTTGGACGACGACGCCGCACCTTGTACCAGCCGTATAAACTCATCCACTTCTTTTTCTTCCGGCACGATTGCCTTCAGTGTCTCCAGTTGCTTCGAAAGCGCATCCATCTGCTGTTTCAATTCACCGTAGCGCTGTTTGTAAACCTGCAATTGCGTCACTTCGTCATTCAAAGCTTTTCGCTGGTCCACTGCCTTATCCACCGCGCTGCGCTCCTGCGCCACCGGTGAAAAAGGTAGATATACGCCGATCAGCACGATCACCACCGCAAGCGCCGCCGCTACCAGCGCCTGCACGATTACGGACATGTCGCGTAATGGATTCTCCATCGCTTACCCTTTCCTCGCGGGGGGCGCCGCTTGCGCCGGAGCATTCGCCGGCTTCGTCTGCGCTGCTTGCGGCGGACTAATTTCAGCGGAAATCTCAAACGTGTACGTCTGTACCGCGGTGTTTTTATCGTCCTGCTTCGATTCCTTGATCTCCACCTTTTGGAAATATCCCGATCGTTTCAACGCGGTAATGAAATTTGCAACCGCATTGATCGAAGCCGACGAACCTTGGAACGTCAGGTTGTTGCCCTTGCGCGTTACATTCGTCAGCCACAGGTTTTCGGTCCGCGAAACGGTGTTCGCCACCATGTCCAGCAATTCCTGCCCGCCGGTGCGATCCCGCTGCAGCTGCTCGATGGTCGCAACCCGCTGCTGCAAAACGCCCTTTTGTTTCTGGAACGAGTCCACCTGCTGCTTGATTTGTTCCAGCTGCGTTTTTTCCGCGCTCAATTGCGCGATCCGCCGGTTCTCTTCGTTCACCTGTTTCTGCCAGGTGAAATACAGAAAACTTAGGAACGCCAGCCCCAGCAGCACGCCTGAGAACAGGAAGATTGCCGGCATTGCTGACCCGGTATCCACCTGCCGGCGTCCGGCTTTCGGTCTGGTTTGTCCGAGAAGGTTTATTCGAATCATGGCTAGTCGAAGCTCCTCAGCGCTAGACCCACGGCAATCGCCAGTCGCGGTGCCAACTCGCGAATCTGGTCGTCGCTGTGCCGGCTCGGATTGATGATTACTCTCCGGAACGGGTTTAATTCCTCCACCGGCATCGCGAACTCTTCGCGCAACAAATCCACCAGCCCCGGCACCCGCGCCGTTCCGCCCGCCACCACGATGCGTTGAATGTTTTCGCCGCTCGCGGTAGCCCGGAAAAAATCAAAAGTCTTCTGTATTTCCAGCGTCAAAATGTCTGACACGCTGCGTAAAATCTGCTGTTTTTGATCGTCGGTCACACTCGGCAGGCTCTCGCCCATCTTCAATTTTTCGGCGTCTTCGAAACTGAGGTCCAATTCTTTTTGCAGCGCGTCCGTGTATTGGTTGCCGCCCACGCTCACGTCTCGCGTAAACAGCGGAATGCCGCCGCGCACGATGTTGATATTCATCACAGACGCGCCAATATTCAGCAGCGCCACCGTTTGGCCCGCGTCCGGCTCGTAATTCATTTCAAAACAATTCTGCAGCCCGAACGCATCGATATCCACCACCACCGGCGTCTTCCCGGCCTGCGCCAGCACGTTGGTGTGGTTCAGAATTTTGTCTTTCTTTACCGCCACCAGCAGCACGTCCATCTGCGAATCCATTGATTCTAGTAGCTGATAACTCAGGTTCACGTCCGCGATGTCGAACGGGATATGTTGGCTGGCTTCCGACGGGATGCGGTCATAGAGCTCTTCTTCGGTCATCAGCGGCAGCGGAACTCTTTTCACAATCACGGAATGCCCTGAAACCGAGCTGCCCACATTCTTTGTTTTTATCTTTTGCGTATCGAAAATCTTTGAAATGGCGTTGGCAACTTGTGGCGCATCCATAATCGCGCCGTCCACCACGGTGTCCTGCGCCAGCGGTTCCATTCCAAAGCTCACCAGCTCATATCCCGCTTTCGTCGATTTCAACTCCACGGCCTTTATCGAGCTGGAACCGATATCCAGTCCCACCAGCTGCTTACCTTTTCGTCCGCCCAGTGAAAACATTTCGCGGCCTCTTTCCCGTGTCCCTTGCTGCAATTCCAAACTACCGGCGCCTCGCGTGCGCCTGGCTCATCTTCCGCTCCATCCAGCGGTCCAAAATCGTTTTACGAAGTTTCCAGCGGTTGCCCAGCTTGAATGCCGGTATTTCGCCTTCTGTGATGTAGCGATACAGCGTATCCGGAGAGATCCCCAGGTACTGTGACGCCTGCCTCACATTCATCACTTCTCGCGATTCATTCACGAGGAAAGCCACCCCGTCATCCGCTCGAACACCCGAACTTGAAATCATTTTTTGGAGCATTGCGCATCGCGCTGCAAAATGGCGGCATGCGCTTCGTGAATTCGTTATCCCACCTCGTTGCGCGTAGCGTCAAGGAATTCTCTGCCGGAGTTGTCCTAAGAATGGGGGTAGTTTTAGGCAGTTAAAGGGTATTGCAGGTATGTACTACTACATATTGCGTTATGTAAGTCACAGTACCACTAGATGAAGTGCTCGCGCCCAGCTCAAGCCTGTTCCCGCGACCGGTTATTCTTTCACTCCAAAATCCCTCACGCAAACCAAAAAAATCCCACAATCAAAATCCTCAAATTTTTCCCTTCGATCACAACCCTCTTCTCATCCCCAAAAATGCGAAGGGTGCCCCACCCTCGATTTTTAGGGTGGGTCTTTCCTTAATTTTTTTTGCGTTTCCCGATCGCAACGCCTCTTCGCATCCAACATCCCAAATCAAAAAAACGCGGCGGGTACGCCGGGTTCGCCGTCGAGGTATGAACCGGGGTCTTGGGTTGCAGTTTTGATCCCATAATTTTCGCAGCTATTTTTTATCCTTAATTTTTTTGCGTAGCCACACGCACTTGGATTTTTTCATCCACTCGCGCCACACACGCAGCTCTCCCATCACACATTTTCCATGCTATCTTTCACGAGTCTCAGGCTGCGAGGCCACGTGCCCGTCTTCAACCGCATAATCTGGATCGTTCTCGACAGCGTAGGCATCGGCGCGCTCCCCGACGCCGCCGACTACGGTGACGTCGGCCGTAACACACTAGGCCACATCGCCGAATCGCGCCCCCTAAATTTACCCACGCTCGTGAACCTCGGCTTCTCGAACATCGCGCCTCTAAAAAATCTTTCTCCCGTCACAGCACCCCTCGCCGCCCACGGAAAAGGCGCAACCCATTCACCCGGCAAAGACACCACCACCGGTCACTGGGAAATGGCTGGCATCTGGCTCCCGCAAGCCTTCCCCGTCTATCCCCACGGATTCCCCCCGGAAATTATCGCCGCCTTCGAAAAACAAATCGGCCGTGAAACACTCGGCAACAAGCCCGCCTCCGGCACAGAAATAATCAAGGAGCTAGGCGAAGAACACGTCCGCACCGGCAAGCCCATCGTCTACACTTCCGGCGACAGCGTTTTCCAGATCGCTGCCCACGAAGACGTCATCCCCATCGCCGAGCTCTACAGCATGTGCGAAATCGCCCGCAAAATATTAGACGGCCCTCATCGCGTAGGCCGCGTGATCGCCCGTCCATTCGCTGGCTCACCAGGTCATTTTGTAAGAACTCCACGCCGCCACGACTACGCCGTCGACCCACCCAAACCAATGCTGCTCGACGTCCTCGCCGAAAAACGCATCCCTGTTTTTGGCATCGGCAAAATTCACGACATCTATAACGGACGCGGCGTCAGCGACTACACCATGACTAAAAGCAATGCCGACGGCATGGAAAAATTGACCGACTCCGTTCGCCAACGCCCCAATGGCTTAATCTTTTGCAATCTGGTCGACTTCGACATGCTCTACGGCCACCGCAAAGACGTCGAAGGTTTCGCCCAATCCCTCGAAGAGTTCGACGTCTGGCTCGCCAAATTTCTCCCCACTCTAAAGAAATCCGATTTACTCATGATCACCGCCGACCACGGCTGTGATCCCGACCCCCGCTGGCCCACCACCGACCACTCCCGCGAATACGTCCCCATCCTCGCCTACACCCCCGCAAAACAAAAAGGCGCGTCCTTAGGCACACGCGCCACACTCTCAGACATGGGCCAAACCGTGGCCAAAAATTTCAGCGTCACCATTCCCCACGGCCAAAGTTTTTTAAGCGATTTGAAAACCTAGGCAGTCAGCAGCCACTCGCGCGCCTCTTTCTCCGAGCCAAGGAAATTTCCTTGGTCGGAGAAGGGCTACGGCGTTCGAATGCTCGATGTCGGCGCGTCGACAATTGCACTTGTCGACTCTGGGCGAAGTTCCATGAGGAACAAAAACTTCTTATTGGTCTAACGAAAATGTTGTTCCACGTGAAACGGATTTCATTCGAAAGGAGTGCGATTCGAATGGAGACTGGTTCGAATGGGTGTACCGTATAGTAAATATCTTTGCGTTTAACTCGCGGGACTGTAAAGGATGTCTGGGGACAAATCAAAACAACGTCACTTCCCCGAAGCCGTCCCACCGCCACTCGGAGCGTAATACCCATTCCTCGTCCGCGCCACCAGCTTCCCTCGTCCCCGCGGCGGAATAACTTCCACCTGCACCGTTCTGAAACTCCCATCCCGCTTCGTATTCGACGGATAGTACGCCAACGTGTACTGATTCCGAATATCCTTCGCCACCTGTTGGCAAATGTTGTGCACGTCATCCACATTCTCCGGAAAAAATGCCAACCCACCGGAAGCCAGCGCTATTTGCTCCAACGCTTTCTTAGCCCGCTTGGAATTTTTCTTACTCTCTTCGCTCAGCAACCCGATGGTATAAATCACCGTATCGGTTTTCTGTATTTCCCGAATCGTCCTGTCCAGCGAATTGTGGCTGGTATTGTCTTCCCCATCCGTCACAATCAGCAGCACGCGCTTATCCTTCGAAGCCTTCTTCAAATGATCCAGCGACCCGATAATCGCGTCATAAAGCGCCGTACTCCCGCGTGAGTCGATGCGTTCCAGCGCTTCTTTCAATTCCGGAATGCTGTTCGTGAAATCCTTATCCAGATCAAGATAAAAATCGTCGTTAAAATTCACCACGAACGCTTCATCCTGCGGATTGCTGGTCTGTACCAACGTCAGCGCCGCTTCGTTCACCCGCGGCCGCTTGTCCCGCATGCTCCCGCTGTTATCAATCACCAGCCCCATGCTCACCGGAACATCCTCGCGTTTGAACACTGCCAGTTTCTGTTCAAGTTTATCTTCCAGCACGCGAAAATTATCCTGTTTCAATCCTTCCGCGAACCGCCCACGATCATCCAGCACCGTGGTGTGCAACACCACCAGGTTAACGTCCACCTTGATGCTCTGCCCTTGCCCGCTATTCGACGTTTGCCCCGGCGGCACTGGCTGCGCATTGGGAATGGGAATCTGCGCGAACGATGCCAGTCCTACGGCACACACCAGCATCGCAGCGAAAAATGCATACTGAAATTGTCGAGGGAAATGCTTCGTTAAAGAATGCTTCGCAAAAAAATTAGTGGCTCGGCGCGTAGTAGCCCGTCTTGGCATACACACTAAGCGGAGGCAGTCCCTTAGGCGCGCGTAATTTAACTTTAACTTTGCGCCAGCGCGCGTCGTGTGTTTTGTTGCTTGGCCGGTATCCGATGACATATTGGTTTCGCAGCTCCATGCCGATTTTTGTCGCGATGTCCGGAAGCTCGTCGATTTTCTCGACGGCGAAGACTCGCCCGCCAGTCATCTCCGTAACTTCGCTCAAGAGCGACGGGCCGTTCAGTTCTTCCGGTGTGCGGTTGCGATATCCGAGCGGGTCAAAAATGCCGACGGCATAGAGCTGGGTGTCCGCTTCTTTTACCAGCCGCTTGATATCGTTCTCACTATATCTACTATGATTATCGCCTCCGTCCGATAAAATGAGCAAGGCGCGCTTGGCGTTTCGTGCACCCCGCATCTGACTCAGTCCCAGATAAATCGCGTCCAACAGCGCGGTGCGCCCCTTCGGTACCGTCAACATCATGCGCGTTTGCAGATCTTCGATGCTGCTGGTGAACGAACTAGTCAATTCCGCTCGCTCGTTAAAACTCACCAGAAAGAATTCATCCTGCGGATTGGCGGTCTTGAAAAACTGAATCGCCGCTTCTCGCGCCTTGGCAACTTTGTTCGCCATGCTCCCGCTGAAATCGAATATCACCCCGATGGAAATGGGCACGTCTTCCGATGAAAACGTCACCAGCTCCTGCTCCACGTTGTCTTCAAACACGCGGAAATTATCGTTGTCCAGCCCGGTCACCAGCCGGTTATAAGGATCCGTCACCGTCACATTTACCAGTGCCAGGTCCACATCCATGTGCATCGTCTGCCCGGGCTTAAAGGGCGAGCCAGGGGTGTCGCGCTTTACATCTTCTTTAGCTCTGCTGTCGTCCTTCGCGGCATTGGCGTCTTTTGCCCCTTCTTTGGCAGGAGGAGCGCTGTCGTTTTTCGCCGCACTGGCGCCATCTTTGGCAGGCGCAGCGCCGTCGTTTTTCTCGGGACTGCCATCTTTTACGCTAGCAGCGTTATTGTCTTTAGCTTGGTTTTCGTCTTTTCCATCGAACCACGGGTGCGCAGCTAGGCGGGAGGCGTGCGTGACGAAGAAGCCGGCAAGTAGCAGCAGTATGAGCGTTCGGTTAACAACGCAAAGTTCGCGTTTCACGGCACCCCCCTAAATCATCCCGGGCCTGCCGGGACGGCCGCGCGGTGGGACGAGAAGTTGAGTCTACCACTCGCGCTAATGATTACAAGCACGAAGGAGTCCTCTAAAGTCTCAGACTCGTAAAATATTTGCTGTAGATATTGCAGCCTTTGCGCGTGGTAGCATCCCTCTCGTGCCAATTTATTGCGGATAAAGTGCAATTTGGTACAGCCATTTTGTCTAACTGGGAAATTTTATGAGTCCAACCGACATCGTCATCGTAATTCCCGCTCGCTACGGTTCCAGCCGCTTGCCCGGCAAACCCTTGGTATCGTTGGCTGGTACTACCATGATTCAGCGCGTCTACGAACGCGCCAGACTTTCCAAGCTGGCCACCCGCGTCATCGTGGCCACCGATGACGACCGCATCGTCAAAGCCGTGGAAGCCTTCGGCGGCGAAGCTCGCATGACCCGTACCGAGCACCGTACCGGCACGGAACGAGTAGCCGAGGTCGCCGCCCACATCGATGGCCAGGTTTTTGTGAACGTTCAGGGCGACGAACCGCTCCTCGAACCAGAAGTCGTCGACGCCGCCATCAACGCCCTTCTAGAAGACGCGGCTACCTCCATCGCCAGCGTCGCTACCCCAATTAGACTCAAGGCCGACATTTTGGATCCAAACATTGTAAAAACAGTCCTCGATTTTGACGAAAATGCCCTCTATTTCTCCCGCGCCCCCATCCCCTGGCTCCGCGATGCCGCCGCCAAAATGGAAGTCCGCCACCTCAAGCATCTGGGCCTGTACGTCTTCCAGCGCGACGCGCTACTCGAATACCCCACTCTCCCCCAGGGCACCCTGGAAAAAATCGAGCAACTCGAGCAGCTCCGCTGGCTAGAAAATGGCTGGAAAATCCGCATCGCCGAAGTAGCCCACGATTCCGTGAGCGTGGACGTCCCTGAAGACATCCCCAAAGTCGAGAAGCTACTCCAGAAATAAGCACCTCTCTCGGCCGGTCATTATCCTCGGCATGGTTGCGTCTTCGCAGAGGCCGCTTCCGTTTCACCCGGCAAATTGGCACACATTAAAGGTGTTCGAATCTGAACGACGTGAGTGAGCACATCGTGATTAAATTAATCCGTTTTCGCTCCTTGCTTGCTCGCAGCCTTTTGCCTTTTGGATCCAAATGCCCGATCAAACTTTTGCGGAAAAATATGAAATGGGATTGGACGTACAAGCTAAAATTGGCATCGACAAACTGGCACTATTCGTAACGCGGCTGCACAGCAGCTCGCCGCTGGTCGGGAGAAATCAATGAGACATATGTCGCGATTGGTGACGGCGATTGTATCTATCGGTTTCATCACGCTGACACTGCCCGGCTTTGTTCGAGCGCAAGACGACGCCGAAAAGATATACAAAACTCACTGCGTTCTCTGTCATGCGCCGGACGGCAGTGGCAGTTCTCCCTCGGGTAAGGCGCTGAAGGCCGAGGATCTGCGATCAGACGTGGTGCAAAAAAAGCCAGATGCCGAGCTAACGGCGGCGGTCACCAACGGCAAAGGCAAGATGCCCGCTTTCGGTAAAAAATTGAAGCCCGATCAGATTGCGAGTTGGTGGCCTACATCCGTGCGTTGCCAAAAAAATAGATGACAGATTACAAAAGGTCCTGAGGCATCGCTGGGGGCACAGATGTTTTCGTGGCATCCACGGACGGGGGGTTGGCTGATGTACGCAGAAAATTATGAAGGCGTCACTCAAAACTCCGGAACCGCCGAACCTTCACTCCAAGACCGGCGTTCTTTTCTCGGCGCGCTGTTAGCGGTTGGTTCTGTATTCGCGGGTGCCGTGCTTTCCATACCTTTAATTCGCTTCGCGCTTTTCCGCTCATACGCCGAACCACCGACCTCAAGAGCTCGCCTGTCGGTTCGTTAAGCGAATTCAGTTCGTTGATCGAGCCGGCCATGCGCACTATTCAGATAGAGCAGATCGACGGCTGGCGCAAGACTATATCCGAAAAGGTTGTGTACATCACCAAGGGTCAACAAAACCAGCTCCGCGTTCTGACTTCCATATGTCCGCATCTCGGCTGCACCGTGCCGTGGAACAAAGAAAAGAAACAGTTCATTTGTCCGTGCCACGGCGGCACTTTTTCTGCGGATGGGTCTCGCGTAAGCGGGCCATCGCAACGAGGGATGGACGCTCTCCAGACTTCCGTTCAGGACGGACAATTGCTGGTGCGCTTCCAATATTTCCGCCAACTAGTGCCCGATAAGGAAATCGTCGGTTGAGCAAGGATCACGACCGGATGCAGGAGGCCCAGAAAATCGAACGCAGTGACGCAGCAACGCCCAAGGCGCGTTTATGGGGATGGCTCGATCGCCGCACTGGCGTCGATACGGCTCTTCGTTCCGCGCTCTACGAACCTATCCCGGGTGGGGCTCGATTCGCTTACGTTTTCGGATCCGGTCTCTTATTCATTTTTATTTCTCAGATAATCACCGGTGTTTTTCTCGCGCTCTATTACGTTCCTTCAGCGGATCACGCGCACACCACCGTCGCGTACATCACAAAAGCCGTTACAGCTGGCTCTTTTCTCCGTAGCCTGCACGCTTACGGCGCCAGCGCGATGATCATCGTGCTGCTTCTGCATTTGTCGCAAACCTATATTTATGGTTCCTATAAGGGCCCGCGCGAAATACTTTGGGTTTCCGGTTGTGTACTTTTCGCACTCGTTTCTAGGAATGGCCTTTACCGGGTATCTGTTGGCATGGGACCAGCGGGCATACTTTGCCACCGCAGTCGGAACCAATGCTGCCAGCGAAGTTCCCCTAATCGGCGAAACGCTGAAGCGCATGATGC
>Ga0185299_10002349_pt1 | contig 29735 bp, 23 predicted proteins | sample PaiPotPPA55metaG_FD_128002 | JGI IMG/M metagenome (GOLD analysis project Ga0185299, IMG submission 128002) | Iron sulfur acid spring bacterial and archeal communities from Banff, Canada, to study Microbial Dark Matter (Phase II) - Paint Pots PPA... ...
CGTAGCGGGCGCCCAAGGAGCGCAGCGACGCGGGCGGCCGCGCAGCGTACGGCCCGGAGGCTTCAAGGCCCCGAGGAGCGAAGCGACGTGGGGCAAGGGTTGAGGGGGTGGGTGGGCGGGCGAAGCCAGCGCAGCGACCTTCAGCGGAGCGTGGCCCGAACGAGGAGCCGGTGCGGAGCGCAGCGAGGCACCGGCGACGTAGGCAGGGCCGACTACCAACCACAGATAGAGCTCGGGGCCCGACACACGCGCTCGTGCCGGGCCCCCTGCCGTTCCCACCTCAGGATGCGGGCACGAGTTCCTGCTCGCGGGTGTCGTCGCCGCCGCTTCCGCTTGGCTCTCGCTGCGCCGCGTGCAGGGACGCGCCCTCGATGTCGACTGTTGGCACGATCCGGCCTAGCCACTTCGGTAGCCACCAGGCTGAGCGGCCGAGCACGGACAGGAGCGCTGGGACCAGCGTCATTCGCACTAGGAAGGCGTCGCAGAATACGCCGACCGCGAAGGCGAAGGCCATTGGCTTGATCGTCTGCTCGTTCGAGGCGATGAACGAGGTGAAGACCGAGATCATGATGAGCGCGGCCGCGGTCACTACGCGGGCGCTGTGTGCGAAGCCGCCGCGTACCGCGTCGCCTGGTTCGGACCCGTGCACGTACTCCTCGCGCATTCGGGAGACGAGGAAGACCTCGTAGTCCATCGCTAGGCCGAACAGGATGCCGAGGAGCATCGTCGGCAGGATGGAGAGCAACTGCCCGCTCTGCACGCCGACCGCGCTGGCGATCCAGCCCCACTGGAAGGCGGCGACGGTGGCGCCGAGTGCGGCGAAGGCTGAGAGGACGAAGCCGAGCATCGCCTTGAGCGGGACCGCGAGGGAGCGGAAGACCAGCAGCAGGATGATCATCGCGAGCAGTACGACCGTTAGGGCGTACTTCGGCAGCGCGTTCGCCAGTTTGGCGGATAGGTCGATGTTGATCGCGGTCTGTCCGGTGACGTCGATCGTCGTATGAGTGCTCTGTTCGAGGGTCCCTCGTTCGGCCCTGATGCCGTTGACGAGGTCGGTGGTGGCCTGGTCGTTCGGGCCGCTGGCCGGGGTCACGGTGAGCAGCGCGGCGTCGGCGGTCTTGGCGTACGCGGGCTTGGCCACCTTCGCCACGTCCGACGTCTTCGCGAGCTGCCCGGCCGTCTCCTCGGCGGCCGTCTGGACCTGGGCCTTGTCGTCGCCGGTCACCAGGATCAGCAGCGGGCCGTTGTAGCCGGGGCCGAAGCCCTCCGAGACCATCGTCGCGGCCTGAGCGGCGGAGCCCTGCTGGTCCTGCGGCAGGCCGAGCTGCATCTTGAGCGAGGGCGCGGCGAGAACGAGCAGCGCGATGATCACGCCGGCGATGGCGGGCCAGCGCAGCTTCGGGGAGGTCACCTTGCGGGCCCAGCGTGCGCCGACCGTGCGACCCGTCTCCGGGTTCGGCGCGGGCTTGCGGAAGACGCGGCTCTTGGCGATCCGCGGGCCCATGAAGCCGAGCAGCGCGGGCAGCAGCGTGATGGCGAGCAGCACCGCGATGACGACCGTGCCCGCCGCACCGAGGCCCATCACCGTCAGGAAGGGGATGTTCACGACGAACAGTGCGGACAGCGCGATCACGACGGTGGCCCCGGCGAAGACCACCGCGCCGCCCGAGGTCGCCACGGCGCGTGCCGCAGACTCGTGCGGATCCATCCCGCCGCGCACCTGGTTCTGGTGCCGGGAGACGATGAACAGCGAATAGTCGATGCCCACGGCCAGGCCCAGCATCGAGGCGAGGATCGGGGCCGTGCTGCTCAGGGTGATCACACCGCTCAGCGCCCCGATCGCCGTCGTGCCGATGCCGACCGCCATGAGCGCTGTGGCCAGCGGCAGGAACGCGGCGACCAGCGAGCGGAAGGCGATGATGAGCACGAGCAGCGCGAACAGCACGCCGATCAGCTCCGTCGAGGAGCCGCCGCCGACCGAACTCGTGGTCGCCGCGTTGCCGCCGGCCGCGACCGTCAGCCCCGAATGCGAGGCCTGTGTCGCGATCGACTCGAGCTGCGTCTGAGTCGCGGCGGGCACGTCCGTGTCCGTGGTCGCGTCGAAGGTGATCGTCGTGTAGGCGGTGCGGCCGTCCGCGGATATCGTCTTCGCGGCGAACGGCGTGCTGGCCTTCTTCACCCCCGGCAGCTTCGCGGCCTCGGCGGTCGCCTGGTCGATCGCGTCCTGGTACGCGGTCGCGGTCACCTTCTGCCCGGACGGCGCCTGGAAGACCAGGCTGCCGGTCACGCCCGCGGAGGACGCGAAGTCCTTGTTCGCGGTGTCCATCGCCTGCTGCGCCTCGATCCCCGGAATGGAGAAGGAGTCGCTGGTGGCGCCCGAGAAGGCCTTGTCCGCGCCGACCGCGCAGAACAGGATCACCAGCCAGGCGATCAGGACGGTCCATCTTCTGCGATAGGCGAAGTGCCCGATCCGGTAGAGCAGTGCGGCCACGGCGGCCTCCGTTTCGTCCGAGGTATTGCGGGTTCAGCGAACCGTGCCAAGCGGGGCACGCGAATCTCACGCTAGGCCGACGATTCCCGCGAAAGCCCTGATCCGGGCCCTCGGACGGGCTATTCACATGAAGCTCCCATGCGGGGGAGGCAGCGATCCGGGCTGCCGCCGTGGTCTGATGGAGGCCGTGGAGAAGGCGATGGATCAGGTACCGGGGACGACGCGGCGTACGCGGCTGCTGCTCGTGGACGACGAGCCCTCGATCCGAGAGACCGTGTCCCGCTACCTGGGCCACCTAGGCTTCGAGGTCCATACCGCGGAGACCGGCGTGCAGGCGCTCCGGGCGGCGGGCGAGCATCTGCCCGAGCTCGTACTCCTCGATGTGATGCTTCCGGACGCCGACGGCTTCGAGCTGCTCGGCCGGCTGCGGGCGGACGGGCTGGCCGTGCCGGTCGTGTTCCTGACGGCGCGCGATACCCGGGCTGAGATCGTCCGCGGCCTGCGTGAGGGCGGCGACGACTACATCACCAAGCCCTTCGGCCTCGAGGAGCTCGCGGCGCGAGTAGACGCGGTGCTGCGCCGCACCCGCAAACCGGGGGCTGATGTGGTGCTGCGCGTCGCCGACCTGGAGCTGGACACTGAGAGCCACCGCGTGCGACGTGCCGGGCAGCCGATCGAGCTCTCACCTACCGAGTTCCGCCTGCTGCGGTTCCTGATGCTGCGCCGGGACCGGATCGTCACCCGCGAGCAACTGCTCGAGCACGTCTGGAACTACGACTTCGGCGGCAACGACACCGTCGTGGCGACGTACATCAGCTATCTGCGGAAGAAGGTGGACGCGCTGGGCCCGCCGCTGATCCACACGCAACGCGGCGTCGGCTACCGGATCGGCGAGGACTGAGGACTGAGGGCTGAGAACTGATGCGCCGGAGAAACTACCTGCAGTGGTGGCGCGGCAAACCCCTGCGCTTCCGCCTGCCCGCCCTGCTGCTCCTGGTCTTCGTGGTGGTGAGCGCGGCCGCCTCGCTGGTCACGACGGTCGTCCTGCACGACGAGTACTCGCAGGACGTCGACAGCCAGCTGTCCACGATCGCCGACGGGGTGGTCGCCGCGTCCAGCAACGAGATCGCGAATTTCCCGGGGAACAGATGGGTGCTCTCGGCGCAGAGCCTGTACGTCGGGCAGTTCGACGGCGTTGCCGCCTCGACGGGTTCGGAGCCGGAGCTGCCCGACCCGCTGCCGGACCACTCCTTCTACGCGACCGTGTACTCGGCGGACGGCGGGTCGGGCCCCTACCGCGTCTACGGCGACCGGATGGCGGACGGCTGGACGGTCGTGGTCGCCACCAGCATGGCGGGCCTGCGGCAGGCGGCATCCGTGGTCAGCGTCATCATCAGCACCGACGGCGTGGCGGCCGTGATCTGCATGGCCCTGCTCGGCAGCTACCTGGTGCGGCGTGAACTGCGGCCGCTGGCCCGGGTCGCGCAGCAGGCCGACACGCTGGCCGCCTCAACCCACGCCGACGTGGGCGACGTGCTGCCGGACCGCCTCGACGTGCCCGAGTACCCGAAGACCACGGAGATCGGCCGGATGGTCGGCGCCCTGGACGGGATGCTGGGGGAACTGCGCGTGGCCCTATCCGAACGCGACGCCTCCGCGGCCCGCTTACGCCAGTTCGCCGCCGACGCCTCGCACGAGCTGCGTACCCCGCTCCAGTCGATCCGCGGCTACGCCGAACTGCGCACAGCCGGCGTGATGCGCGACGGCGAGGAGGTCGACGAGGCGATGACCCGCATCGCAGCCGAGGTCGGCCGGATGACGGGGCTGGTCGAGGCGCTGCTCGCGCTGGCCAGGTTCGACGCGGAGCAGGACCACGACACGTACCGCGAGACGGTGGATCTCAGCACGCTGGTAGAGGAGGCGTGCCGGGACGCGGCGGCCGTCCAGCCGCAGCGCCCGATCGCCGTGAACGTGCAGCCGGCCGTCGAGATCTCGGGCGACCCGGATCAGCTGGCGCGCCTACTGGCGAACCTGCTGGGAAACGTCCGAATGCACACGCCGGCCGAGACGCCGGTTGAGGTCGGCCTGCGCGTCGTCGGGAACGTCATTGAACTGACAGTCCGCGATCACGGCCCGGGAATCCCCAAGGCCGCGCTGCCGCACGTATTCGACCGCTTCTACCGCGTAGACAAGGGACGCAGCAGGGCGGCGGGAGGCAGCGGTCTCGGCTTGGCGATCGTCGCCGCCACGGTGTCCGCGCACCAGGGCACGGTCACGGTCGCGGCACCGGAGGACGGTGGTTCCGGCCTACTCGTCACCGTCCGGCTGCCATAGTTCGATCTTGTTGCCCTCGGGGTCGGTGACCCAGCCGAATCGGCCGACACCGTCCATGGCCTGCGTTTCCGCGGCCACGTCCGCACCCTTGGCGCGGAGCTGCGCGAGCATCGCGTCCAGGTCGCGGACCCGGAAGTTGAGCATGGCCTGCTGGGCGCGGGACCCGAAGTAGTCGGTCTCGGACTCGAACGTCGCGAACACCGTCGGCCCGGTTTCCGGACGCCACAGGCCGTTCTCGTCGGCGTCCAGGCCCAGGCAGTCGCGATACCACGCACTCAGCGCTGCCGGGTCGGAGGCCCGCATGAAGTACCCACCGATTCCAAGCACACGTTCCATGCCGCCATCTTGCCAGGACGGCGGCCGATACACGGCAAAGCGGTGTCTAGTAGAAGTAGTAATTCTGCATATAGCAATGCTCAGTGCCGGATGCATCGGGGTTGCCGAGGGCTGACGACGTGCACGAGGTGCCGTTCGTGTAGTTGCCGTACACGTAGTGGCCGTTAGAGCCGTACGCGACTTCGTCGGTGCCCGAGAACTTGCAGGTGCCGCCGCTTGTCGCGCATAGGTCCCAATGGGTGAACTGGGGCGGCGGGGCCATCATGTAGCAGGTCTTGACCGCGCCGTAGGCCGGGTCGCCGAATACGGCGTCTGTGCACGCGGTACCGCCGCCGCCGAGCGTTGCGTAGTGGTAGTCGCCGTTGGCGCCGAAGGCTACGGTCATCACGCCGGAGAAGCTGCAGGTGCCGTTCTCCGACGCGCACTGTGTCCAGACGTCGGAGGACGCCGTCGGGGTCGGCTCGCTGTAGCAGGCGACCTGTCCGCTGGCGTTGGGGTTGCCGAAGACGCCGTAGGTGCAGGCGGTCGAGTTACTGAACGTGCCGTAGTTGAAGTGGCCGTTCGCGCCTATGGTCACGACGGACGGCAACGAGACCCCGCATGTTCCGTTCAGGAGCGCGCACTGGCCCCACTGGTCGGAGAAGGCCTCGACAACGCTCGGCACCGAGGGGGTGGTGACCGGTTGGGCCGCGGCGGCGGAGGACTTCGGGCTCGTGACCGTCGCAGGTGCGGTCGACGCCTTCACCGCCACGGGAGCGACGGACGTCGCTGCCGCAGTGCTCGGATCGGCGGTGACGGTGGTGCGGTGGGAAGGCGATGGGGACGCGGACGCGTGCCGTGTCGGGGTGGCGAATGTCGGCGTCGGGCGGGAATCCATGCCCGGGAACGAGGCTATGGTCGCCGGGAACTCGGCGCCGCCCAGCTCGGCCGCCTGGGTGCCGCCGGTCTTCGCCGCGTCGCCGCGCCCGCTGAGCTCCACGACCGTGAACGCGCCGCCCGCGAACACGACCGCGGCCACGAACGCCGAAAGCAGTGCCCTGCGTCGCCGCGGTCCGCCAAGGCGAGACGGTTTCGCGGGGTGGTGGGTGTGGCGAACCGGCCGCGCGGGCTTCGGCTTCGCAGCCTTGACCGGCAGGGCCGCCCCGGTCGGCTTGGCCTGCTTACTCGGAGCCTTGGTGTGCGCACGTTCGAGGTCCCAGACGAACCGGGGCTTGGCGGTCTCGTCGCGCTGCTCTTTGTGCCGTTCCACGTCCATGGGCTCCGGTCCTCAGGGTGGCAGCTTCTCCCCTCTGATACGAGCGCCGACGCGGAATGGATTCATGGTTCGACGATACTTTTCAATTTTCGGCCGGACCCGGCCGACGCGGGTTACGGATGCCCGCCGAACTTCACCGTGCTCGGCAGGTCGGAGCAGATGTTCTCGTCTCCGTCCCGGCTCTCCGCGCTGATCGAGGCCGACGGACTGGCGGTCGAGTCCGGGTTGGCGGCCGAGGCACCGCCGCTGCCGCTGCCACTGCCGCCGCCGGGTGCGGCGACGAGCCCTTTGGGCGGGTTCTCGCCGATGACGAGCGTCAGATTGCTGACGTACTCGCTCTGCCGCGTCGTCACCGAGCCGACGATCTGCGCCTTGAGGGCCTCGGCCTGCGGCTCGTCGCCGGGCGGATAGAGGATCTCGGTCTGGCCGTAGCCGCTGTAGCGCGCGCTGGACCGCGTCGCCGGGCCGACCACCGCGTCGTCGCCGAGCGCCTTGAGGTTCACGGAGGAGTAGAGCGCCAGGTGCGGGGTCGAGGTGCTGTTGTAGACCTCGATCGGGATGCCGGCGAGCGAGGCCGCGGGGCTGCTGGTGCTCGTGCTTGGTGCTGTGGGCGACGCAGTGGTGGCCGGCGCGCTCGGCGTGGTGCCGAAGACCGCAGCCGCGTTCGAGCCGGGCAGCGGGGTGTCGTCGCGCAGGTCGGTCCACACCTGGTCGAAGCCCGGGCCCGGGATGACGCGGTTCTGATTCGTCGGGTCGAAGCCGTAGGGCACGGTGATGAACTGGATGTAGTGGCTCTTCAGGCTCTGCACGCTCCCGGCCAGCCCGACCATCGCGTCGATCGAGTCGAGGCCGGTGTCCACGGTCAGGTTGCTGGTCACCGCGTCGGCGATCTTGTACAGGGTGATCGGGTCGCCGAGCGTGCCGGCGCTGGCCAGCTTGTTGAACAGCGAGGAGACGAACATCTGCTGCATGCGGATCCGGTTGAGGTCCGTGCCGTTCGCCAGGCCGTGCCGGTCGCGCACGAACGCCAGCGACTCGGCGCCGCTGACCGTGTGCAGGCCGGCGCTGAGCACCAGGCCGCTGTAGTTCGGGTCGTTGATGCCCGGCGGCGGCACGCACACCGTCACCCCGTTCACCGCGTCGGTCAGCGACTGGAACGCGTTGAAGGTGATCTCCGCGAAGTGGTCGATCCGGATCCCGGTCATCTGCTCGACGGTGGCCACCGCGCACGTCGGGCCGCCGAGGTTCATCGCGAGGTCGAACATCGCGTCGGAGGACGCCGGCACGGTCTGCGTCGCGTCGAGCCGCCCCTGGCACTGCGGACGCGGCACGATCAGGTCGCGCGGGATCGACACGACGGTCGCCCACTTCTTCTCCGCGCTGATGTGCACCAGCATCGCGGTGTCCGAGATGTCGGTGCCCAGCTTGCTCGTGTTGCCGAGGTGGGTGCCGTGCTGGCCGTCGCGGGTCTGCGAGCCGAGCAGCAGGAGGTTCTCCGGCACGTTGCCGTACTGGTCCGCACGCGACGCCGCCGGACGGTCGGTCAGCGAGTCCAGCGACTCGGTGTCCACCTGGCCGAACAGGTGCTCGTAGGCGTACGTGCCGACCGCCGAGACCCCGAGCACCGCCGCCGCGCAGATCCCGCCGGTGATCCGGAACGCCTTGCGCCGCCGCAGGTTCGGATGCGTCCGCCGGGACGCCGTGACCGTGGCCCGTCGCCGGGCGCGGCCCCGCGGGTCGAGTTCGTCGAGGTCGACATCCTCGTTGACCCGGGCCCCGGTCCGTCCGGCGTCGCCTCCCCCGGAGTGCGAGGTCGGCCGCGAGGCGGCTGTCCGCGCACGTCGTCCGCCGCCGCCGACCCCGCCGCCGCCCTGCTGCTCGACCCGCCCCGGCGAAGACGTGCTCGGCGGCCGCCAGAGCTCCTCGGGCTCTCGGGCCTGCTGCCGCGGGTACCAGGGGTCGTCTCGTCGGTCGTCCACCATCGCGCTCGCCACGTCCTTCCGCCCGGTCGGTCTGACGAGCTCAGGACGCGGCCCGCCGGTGAGTTGGTTGCAACAGAGCGTAGCGAGTCCGGCGACGTAGGGTGACCAGGCGAGTAGAACTGTGATCTTCCGGCAACCCGGATGTCGGTAAACGCCGGTTAAAGTGGAACCGGTGTGCCGGGAAGCCTGGTCGGCGAGCGTTTCCACGTTCCCTCCTACCTCCTGAAGGCAGGTGCCCGTTCCCGTGCCGCGCCGAGTGCGACCCGAGGCCCAGTGGCTGACCGAGGCCGCGCGCACCAATCTGTGGATGGTGCCGTCGGCCGAGACGCTGGGTGCCGCGCTGCTCTTCCTCATCACCCGTGCGGTGGATTCGGCTGCTTATTACCGCGGCTGGCATCTGCCCGGCTGGGTGATCGCGGGCAGCGCGGACGGGGCCAGGCAGATCCTCACCACGATGGCCGCCGCGCTGATCACCGTGGTCGGCGTGGTCTTCTCGATCATCCTGGTCGCGCTCACCCTCACCTCCACCCAGTTCGGCCCGCGGATGCTGCGCAACTTCATCCGCGACCGGGGCACGCAGTGGACGCTCGGCACCTTCGTCGCCACCTTCGTCTACGCGATGCTCGACCTGGTGGCCGTCGGCTCCGGGCCCAAGGGCGACTTCGTGCCGCACGTGTCCATCACCGTCGTGCTGGTGCTGACGATGGCCGATGTCGGCGTGCTGATCTACTTCATCCACCACATCGCCATCATGATCCAGCTGCCGCAGGTCATCGCGAGCATCGCGCGGGATCTCGACGACGCGGTGGAGAACGAGACGGCTGCGCGCGGTGGCCGGACGTACTCGCGTACCGCGCCGGAGGTGGAACTGCTGCGGGGCCTGATGGACCGGGGCGGGGGAGTGGTGGGCTCGCCGGAGAGCGGCTATCTCCAGTTCGTCCGGCGCTCGATGCTGGTCGAACTCGCGGTCAAATATGACGCGGTGATCAAGCTGCACCACCGGCCCGGCCACTTCGTCGTGCGCGGCCACCCCTTCCTGACCGTCTGGCCCGCCGCGGCCGCGCCGGACGTGGAGCGCTGGCTGCGCCGCTCGCACATCACCGGCCCCTACCGGACGCTGACCCAGGACGTGGCCTTCGCCGTGGACCAGCTCGTCGAGATCGCCATCAGGGCTCTGTCGCCGGCGGTCAACGACACGTTCACGGCGCTCACCTGCATCGACTGGCTAGGCGCCAGTCTGTGCCGGATCGCCAAGGACTGGGACCCGGATCCGATCTGCCGGGACGAGCAGGGCCTGGTCCGGCTGATCACCGTGCCGGTCTCCTACGAGCGGCTGATCGAGCGCGCGTTCGAGAAGGTCCGGCAGGCGGCGGCCGGGATGCCCGCGGTGCTCATCCGCCAACTGGACGCGCTCGCGCTGATCACCCACTCGACGCGGCGGCCGGATCAGCTGCCGGTGCTGCTCGCGCAGGCCGACATGATCCACCGGCTCGCGAAGGAGACGGTGCCGGAGCCCGCCGACCTGGCCGACATCGAGTCCGCATATCAGGCCTTGGTTTCGCTCCACGGGGACGATGCTCCACCCGTTTAAATAGTGCATAGTTTCGGGCCGATGCCTTTACCCGCGAGGTTCGGATGCCGCAGCGTACGTCCGTGAAGTATGTCTACGGGGTCTACGGGGCCGCACGATGACGGCCGTGCTTGAACGGGATGTCCGGACCGAGCCGCAGAACGCGGTCCGTCGGGTGTTCGCCAATACGCCCAACCAACTCAAACTACTGACGGCCGCGCTCGTCGTGCTCGGCCTGCTGCTCGGCCTCGTCGCCGCGCTCGGGCTGATGCGCGATTCCTCGAGTCTGAGCAGCCTGAAGTCGCGCACCACCGAGGTCTCCGCGACCAGCGACCTCTACTACCGGCTCAACGACATGGACGCGCAGGCCGCGAACCTGCTGCTGGTCGGCTACCACCCGGAGGCCGGCTTCGACGTGCCGGCCTCGGTAAACGCTCAGGCCTCTTATACCGTGTACAACGCGGACCGGTCCGCGGCGGACGCCGATCTCGAGCAGATCGCCGAGAACCCGCTGCTGAACACGGAGGCGAGCAAGCTGCTCGACACGCTCGGCGGCTACGAGGCCGACATCGCCGACGCGTTCTACATCGACCAGCAGGCCGCGAGCCAAAAACCGGGCACACCGCCGCCCGCCGCGCTCGGCGAGTACGAGCAGGCCTCTGCCATGCTGCACAACTCGATGCTGCCGGCCTCCCAGCAGATCACCGATCAGGACAGCAGCGCGGTAGACGCCTCGTATTCATCCGACCATTCGGCCATCTCGACCTTCGGGTACGCGGTGCTCGGCGTGGCCCTGCTGACCGTCCTCGCGCTGTTCCTCGGCAACCGCTACTACGCGCGCAAGTTCCGCCGCCGGGTGAGCTGGCTGGCCGTCGGCGCGGTCGTCGCCCTCGTCGCGGGGCTGCTCGGCCTGTCCACCCAGCTCGGCGCGGCGAACCACCTGCATGTCGCGAAGCAGGAGGCGTACGACTCGATCTACGCGCTGGACCGCGCGCAGGCCGTGTCCGACGACGCGAACGCGGACGAGAGCCGCTGGCTGCTCGAGGACCGCTCCGCCGCCTTGCAGACCTCGTATTTCCATAAGGCGAGCGAGGTCGGCGGCGTGCCGAGCGTGTCGGCCGCGCAGGCGGCGGCGAATCCGAGCTCTTACTACAGTGCCCTGTCGGGTGCGGTCAGCGCGCTGCGGGTGGACAGCGCCGCGGACACCGTCTCCGGCGTGACCGTCGACGGGTTCCTCGGCTCGGAGCTGGACAACATCACCTTCCCCGGCGAGGCCGAGGCGGCCGTCACCACGACCCGGGACTACAACACCTATGTCCAGGACGACGGGCAGATCCGCGCGGACGCCGACTCCGGGAACCTCGCCGCCGCCGTCTCGCTCGACATCGGCCTGTCCGCCGGGCAGTCCAACCACGACTTCAACGCGTATATGACGGCGCTCGGCCAGGTCATCCAGATCAACACGCAGCAGTTCGACGCGGCGGTCTCGGCCGGGCAGTCCGGCCTCGGCGCCACGGCGTGGGCCGAACTGGTGATCGCCGAACTGCTGCTGCTGGCCCTCGTCACCTGCGCGGGCTATCTGCGGCTGCGCGAATACCGTTGAGGTTCCGTTGAGCAGGTAGCCGCGGTCCGCCTTTGGTGCTGTGATCAGCAGAGAACTCAGGGTGAGCCGGGAAGACTGGTCGGCGCGTGAGTGCTCCGCTTCGAGCACGGCACAAGGAGGTGCCCTGTCATGCGCTACGCCTTGCCCATCGCGCTGCTGGTCTGTCTCGCCGCGCTTCTGGTGATCTCCCCGCACCTCGAACCGCGGCGGCTGCGGGCCAAGGCCCGCCGGCTGACCGACGACCTGCGGGACAAGCACGGCTTCCGGGAGGGCTCGAAGGCCGCGTGGTCCGAGGCCAGGGCCACCGGCTGGCCGCCCTTCCACTACGGCAAGCACCAAGCCGTTCAGGGCGGGCTGATCGGCTCGCTACAGGGCCTGCCGGTGCGGGTCGCCGAGTACGAGACCGTCTACAACGGCTGGCGCCACCAGTACGGCGTGGCCGCGGTGGTGCTGCCGCGGCCCATGGAGTGGATGGAGGTGCGCGGGGAGAACGCCTTCAGCGCCTCCCGCGTCGCCGAGCACGTCCCGGACGGCCGGATCCCGTCGCTCGGCGTGCCCGAGTTCGACGCCGTGTGGGCCGTGTACGCCGACACCCCGGTGGCGGTCCTCACCGTGGGCGGCGCCGCCACCGCCGAGGCCATGCTCGCCCTGCCGACGCCGCTGTCCTGGCGCACGCACAACAGCGAACTGCTGCTCTGGAAGCGCGACGGCTGGTCGGGCGCCACACAGCTGCTCACCAGCGTCAGCGTCGTGATGAACTTCCTGGGGCTGTCCAGCTACGACGAGGCTGATGCGAGCCGCTGAGACCCCTGGTACCGAGCTCCGAACAGGTAGGACCTATCCGTTATCGATCAGCGGCATCGATCGATATCGAGTCGATCGCTGGGCATTGACGCTCTCAGTCATCGGATCTATCGTGGCCCGCGAGCAGTCCGGATAAAGATGTCCGGGCGTCGACCGCTGGAGGTTCCGGTGCGAGTGCGCCGAAGCGCGAGCCTGTTCGCTGCAACTTGTCTCTCCCTCGTGGCGCTGACCGCGGCGGGCTGTTCGTCCAAGGCCCCGGGATCAGGGACATCGAGCACTGTCACAGGTAATGGTCCGATCAAGATCGGTGTGTCGCTCACCTACAACAACACCGCGTTCTGGGCCGCGTATATCAGCTATGAGCAGACGTACGCGGGCCAGGACAACGTGCAACTGCTCGGTCCCGAGCTGGCCCAGGCGGACGCCTCGCTGCAGAACCAGCAGATCGAGACGCTGGTCAACGAGGGCGCCAAGGCGATCATCGTCAACCCGGAGACCGCCACCAGCCTCGGCCCGGCGATCGCCTACGCCTCGGCGCACGGCGTGCAGCTCGTCTCCGTGGACACGATCGTCGGCACCGGCCACGTGTACATGGTGGTGCGCGCCTCGAACACGCTCTACGGCCAGGATGCGTGCTCTTATATATCCTCGAAGGCCAAGAGCGGCTACGTGCTCGACCTCGAGGGCGACCTGACCTCGTCCAACGGCGCCGACCGGACGAGTGCCTTCGACTCCTGCATGCAGCAGAACGACCCGGGCGTGACGCTGCTCAAGGACCCGACCGCCTGGACCGAGTCGACCGCCGTCACCGACGCCCAGAACGCGCTCAACGCCTACGGGAGCAAGCTCAAGGCGATCTACTCGCAGTGGAGCAGCCCGGACACCGGCATCATCCCGCTGCTGCAGAACAAGGGCTACGGCAAGGTCGGCTCGGCGAACCACGTCATGGTCGTCAGCGATGACGGTGTGGCCTTCGAGATGTGCGACATCCAGCAGGGCACGCTCGACGCCTCCCAGTCGCAGCCCGCCGACCTCTACGCGAAGTACGCCCTGCAGTACGCGGTGGACGCGGCCAAGGGCGTGACGCTGAGCGCGGGCCAGGCCGGCGGCGGCGCTCCCACGCTGCAGAACGTGTCCTACAACGGCGACACCAACCTGGCCGACCCGATCGTCGCCCCCTTCGTGACCGCGACCAGCCAGAGCCTCAACCTGAGTTCGCCGGTCGACAGCCTGCCGGCCGCGCTGACCACGACCCCGGTGACCGACCAGAGCCTGTGGGGCAACGTGTACGGCTCGGCGCACGGCGGCGTGTGCTCGAGCAGCGCCAGTTCGTGATCCGGTCCGCTGCTCGACGACGGGTGAATCCGTGAATCAAGACACTTCTTCACTAGCCGAGGGCGCGGCCGCGGTCGAGGCGCGCGGGATCAGCAAGAGCTACGGCTCGACCCGCGCGCTGCGCGGCGTGGACCTCGCGCTCGCCCCCGGCCGCTGCCTCGGCCTGGTCGGGCGCAACGGCGCGGGCAAGTCGACGCTGGTCTCCATCCTCAGCGGCCTGCAGCGCCCGGACGAGGGCAGCGTCACCTTCGACGGCGAGCCCGCGCCCCCGGCCGGGGCCGTGCACGCCTGGCGGACGAAGATCGCCACGGTCCATCAGCACTCGATGATCGTGCCCGAACTCACGGTCGCCGAGAACGTGTTCCTCGGCCGGCTGCCGAGCCGCCGCGGCCGGGTCGACTGGAAGCGGGTGCGCGCCGAGGCCGCGGCGGTGCTCGGCGAGTGGGGCTCCGGCGTGTCCGCGGCCGGGCTCTGCCGCGACCTGGGCGTGGAGCAGCGGCAGATCGTCGAGCTGGCCAGGGCCGTCGCGGCGGGAACGAAGGTCCTGCTGCTCGACGAGCCCACGGCCGCGTTGGAGCACGACGCGGTGCAGCGCCTGTTCAGCCGGGTCCGGCAGTTGGTGGACTCGGGCGTCGCAGTGCTCTACATCTCGCACCACCTCGAGGAGGTCTTCGACATCTGCGACGACGTGGTGGTGCTGCGGGACGGCGAACGTGTCCTGTCCGCGCCCGTCGCCACGCTGTCCACCGACGACCTCGTCAACGCCATGGTCTACGGCACGACCTCGCCGTCCGCTGCCAGGCCGACCGCTGCGCCGGGACCGGCCGTCACCGCGCCGGAGGCCGTGCCCACCAGCCAGGCGGTCCTCGAACTGCGCGACCTGGCCGCCGCCTCGCCCCACGGGGACCTGCGCGGCGTCTCGCTCACGGTCCAGCCGGGGGAGAGCGTCGGCGTCGTCGGCCTGATCAGCTCCGGGGTCGTCACCCTCGGCCGGATCACCGCCGGGACGCAGCGGGCCGAGAGCGGCGACGTGATCGTGGCCGGGGAACGCGTCACCCCCGGCGATCGGGCCGCGGCGCTCAAGGCGGGCGTCGGCTACATCCCGGAGGACCGGCGGATGGCCGGCTTCGTCGGCGGCCTGTCGATCGCCGAGAACATGACCATGTCGGTCACCGACCGGCTCAGCTCGGGCAAGCTCGGCGTGCTCGGCCCGCGCGCGATGGCCGAGGCGGCCAAGCCGTGGGCCGAATCGCTCGCGCTGGTCTCCTCCTCGCTGAAGCAGCATGTTGACGACCTGTCCGGCGGCAACCAGCAGAAGGTCACGGTCGCCCGGGCCCTCGCGCGCGGCCCGCGGCTGCTCGTGGCCGTCACCCCGACCCGCGGCGTCGACGTGGCCTCGAAGGAGTTGCTGCTCAAGGCGCTGCGTCAGGCCGTTGACGCGGGAGCGGGGCTGCTGCTGGCGACCGACGAACTGTCCGACCTCACCTACTGCGACCGCGTGCTCGTCCTGGTGCGCGGCCGGATCGTGGCCGAGGTGCCGGGCGGGGAACTGGACCGGCCGGCGTTGATCGCGGCGATCGAGGGCGTGGCCGCATGAGCACTTCCCATGACGAATCGAAGGAAGCGGGGGTACCGTCCGTGACCCAGACCAGGGAACCAGCCGCCGCGACCGGGACACCGCCCGAGCGCCGCAACCGGCTCGGCGGCGGACCCGCCGCGCTCGGCTTCCTGCGCGAGGCGGCGCTGCTGCCGGTGCTCGTCGTCATCCTGGTGGTCGGGGCGGTGATCAGCCCCGTCTTCCTGACCACCGACAACCTCGTCTCAGGGGTCGGCCAGCAGGTCTCCGCGCTCGGCGTCACCGTCGTCGGGGAGAGCCTGATCCTGCTGATCGGCGGCATGGACCTCTCCCTCGAGGGGACGTACGGCCTGGCGCCGATGGTCGCCGCCTGGCTGATCGTGCCGCGCGCCGCCTTCGGCTCCGGCCTGATGGTGAATCCCTATCTCGGCATCCTGGTCCTCTTCGCGATCGGCGCCGCGGTCGGGCTCGTCAACGGGCTGCTGATCGTGAAGGTGCGGCTGAACGGCTTCATCGTCACGCTCGGCATGACCGTGCTGCTGGCCGGCCTGCAGAACGGCGTCGTGCAGGGCCAGTCGCCCTACCAGCTGCCGCAGGCCTTCGGCTTCCTCGGCACCGAGTACCTCGGCAAGGTGCCGCTCTCGCTGGTCGTCGCGGCGGTCGTGTTCATCGCGGCCGGGCTCTTCCTGCGCTACCACCGCACCGGCCGCGCGATCTTCGCCATCGGCGGCAACGCGGAGGCGGCGCGCGCGGCGGGGATCCGGGTGGACCGGGTGCGCATCGGCGTGTACGTCGTCGGCTCGATGCTCGCCGCGCTCGGCGGACTGATCGAGGCCGGACGCGTCTCCTCGGTCACCGGCGACCAGGGCTACCAGGAGGGCATCATCTTCACCGTCTTCGCGGCGGCGGTGATCGGCGGCGTCTCGCTGCAGGGCGGCAAGGGCTCGATGCTCGGCGCGGCCAGCGGCGTGGTGCTGCTCGGCCTTGTGCAGAACATCATCGACCTGTCCAACGCGCCGAACTACTGGCAGCTGGCGATCAACGGCGGCGTGATCCTCTTCGCCCTGGCGCTGGCCCGGATCGTCGGCGGTGAGTCCTCGGCCGAGAGAGCCTGATCGGGCGGAACGGGCGCGCGTAGACCGTGATCTCGCCATCCGGCGGCGGCCGGAGCGTCATCGGGGTATGAGATACTGCGCGCGCCCGAGGGCTGTCTTCGGGCCCTGACCCGCCATCCATCTGCCTACGGGAGCGCGCACCGTGCACGGGTTCCTCAAGTTCATCGTCCGCGGAAACATGATCGGCCTCGCGGTCGGCGTCGTCATCGGATCGCTGTTCTCCAGCCTGGTCGAGGCTTTCGTCGAGACCTTCATCACGCCGTTCATCAGCATCATCGCCGGGCATCGCGGTGCGTTCTCCGGCATGCACTGGACCATCGCGAGCGTCCCGATCAATTACGGCAGCTTCATCAACGACATCGTCACGTTCGTGCTCATCGCGGCCGCGATCTACTTCATGGTCGTGCTGCCGGTGAACAAGATCGCCGAGGCGATGAACCCGTACCACGACCTGGCCAAGGCCAAGCGCGCCTGCCCGGAGTGCCTGAGCACGATACCCGCGCAGGCCAGCCGCTGCAGCTACTGCACGGCCGTGGTCCTCGCGATCACCGACGAGGACTCGGACCAGCTCATCGAGGCGGTGCCCGGCGAGATCGGGCTCGGCAGCACCTCGCCGTCGATCACCCTCAAGCCCGGCGACGTGTCGCTGGGCGCCACCGTGAGCACCGGTTCGACGTCCTGACGGCTCATGGACTCGTGATCGCGGCGCGGGTTGTTTAGGGTGTTCGGCATGGACGCATTGACCGAAGCCGAGGTGCGCGAATCCTTCGTCAACTGCACGAAGGGCGAGGCCGAGCGCATCAACCTCCCCGGACCGCTCGACGAGATCTACTGGGAGCACATCGACTTCCTCGGCTGGCGCGACCCCAAGGCGGAGTTGCGTGCCTACGTTGTAGTGCCGATGCCGACCGGACCGGTCGGCATCGTGCTGCGCCGCCCGCAGAACCGTGGCGGCAGGAGCCTGATGCGCAGTTCGATGTGCTCGATCTGCCTGACCGTGCACGCGGCCTCGGGCGTGACCAACTTCGTCGCCGCCAAGGCGGGCGCCGCGGGCCGGGCGGGCAACTCCGTCGGCAACTACATCTGCGCAGACCTCCAGTGCAGCCGCTACGTGCGCGGCACGCTCCGGTCCGAGGCGGCGATCACCATGGAGGAGTCGCTCGACCCGGCGGAGAAGGTCCTGCGGCTGCGGGCGAACCTCGAGGGCTTCACCCGCACCGTGCTCGGCCAGGTCGCGGCGCGCTAGCGGGAGAGGTCGACGAGCGTCGCGGACAGGGCGTACGCGGAGGTTCCGGTCAGCCGCAGATCCCCGCCGACGCCGCCCTCCGCCGCGCCGAGCAGGAATTCGACCTCTGCCATGGTGTGCTCGAACAGGTCGATGCCCCGATAGCGCAGCGCGATCCCCGCCACGTCGTTCCCGGCCGTCTCGATCGCGCGGGCCACCCGGATCTCGCCGAGCAGCCCGTCGTCCCCGGCGCCCGCCTCGATCCACCGGTCCCCGACGCGCACCCGCCAACCCCAGGCCGCGCCGCAGGCGAACAGGGTCCGCGCCGGCTCCCCGAAAGGCTGAAGACGCCGCCGCGCGTCCTGCTCCGTGGTGCCGAAGCCCAGCAGCCCGGCGCCCTCGGGCAGCCGCGCGCCGAGCTTGGACACCAGTTCTATTTCCATGCTCCGCATTCTCTCGGGCACGGGCGAGCGTGCACAATGAACGGATGAGCAGACGGGGGAGCGGTCAGGGGGATCTGTTCGGGGATTCAGGGCCCGAGGACGAGACGCTGCCCGAACTCGAGGAGATCCTGCACAGCCGCACGCGTCGGCCGCCGAGGTTCCGATCCCGCACGACCTTCACGTCGTCCCCGAGCTATGTCTTCCGCGGCAAGCTCCAGGGCGTCGGCGAGCGGCGCTGGCTGCTGTGGCTGCGCGTCTGCCTCTACTCGCTGCTGCTCATATTCAGCCTGCTCGGCGTGGTGGCCGGGCTTGTGCAGACGGTGGGCGGCTACGCCGACGCCGGCATGATGGCGAGCGCGCCGGCCTGCGCGGCCGGAATCGATCTGACCAGTACGACCGAGGACTGCGTCGGCAACGTGAACGCGACGGCCTCCTTCGGGGCGATAGCCGACAGCGGCGAGGACGCGATCGGGGTCAGCCTGCCTTCTACAGACTCCATGCCATTCGGCTGGGTCACCTACCCGGGCAACGCTCCGTTCGACGCGGCGATCGGGGACGGCCCGGCCGTCGTGCGCGCCGAGTTCTGGGAAGGCCAGATCGTCACGCTCACGGCTGGAACGCCGGGCGTGAGCGCAGTAGCAGTCACCACCGACCAGAACCCGAACAACCGCGGCGGCAGCGGGCTCGGCGTCACGTTCTTCGGCCTCGCCTTCGTACTGCTCTCGCTCCTGCTGTTCATCGGGATCCGCGCGTTCCGGCTTCGCTGGCTACGCCCCGGACTCGCATTGCGACTGAGCGTATCCGGACTGTCCGTCTGGTTCCTCGGACTGTTCGTCGCGGGCGTCTGCCTGGCCAACCAGCCGGCCCGGGTCGCGCTAGTGCTCGCCATGGCGCCTGCGATCACGGCGGGTCTGACCGCACTCCTGTGGCTGGCGCTCGCCAAGGGGCGCAGCGGCCGAGTGCGACGCGCGTACTGACGCCGCAGGCCCCAGGCGTCACAGTCGGCCGGTCGGGGCAAATCGCATCGCCTGTGTGTGAGCGAATGGTTACCACCACGTTGTCACAAGTTCGTGAGAACAATAAGAAAACGGCCGGATCGTCGCCCGAAGCGGGCAAAGCATGGCACTCTTGCTGAAACACCCGGTGCTAAACCAGGTGTTGTCGCGACAAGCTCCGCAAGGTCTGGTGAACCTCGCAAGCCGCGTGTGATCGACAAGCCACGCTAGAACCGCATAAAACCCCTCAAAAAAGATCCGTATCCGTCATCCTCGCAATACCGCCATGTCGCCCGAGCGCGCGGTGGTATCCGCTACCACAGGGAGACCCGTTGACCGCGCTTGCGCTGTGGTGCACCCGGCACCGGTTGTTGGTCGTCCTGACCTGGGCTCTCCTGCTGCTCGGGCTCGGCGCCGGGACCCTGGCCAAGGGCTCGGCCTACAGTTCGAGCTTCGAACTGTCCGGCACGGACTCGACCCAGGCGCAGCAGTTGCTCGACGAGGCATTCCCCGGCGCGTCGGGGGACACGGCGACCCTCGTGTGGCACGTCGACTCGGGCACGGTCCGCGCGTCCTCCGTCGAGAAGTCCATCGACTCCGCGCTCGAAGCGATATCCAAGCAGAGCTCGGTCTCCTCGGTCGTCAGCCCGTACACCGGCGCGGGCGCGGACCAGATCAGCTCGGACGGCGCGACCGCCTACGCGACCCTCGACCTCAACGACGCGAACTCCTCGCTCACCACCGCCCAGGCCGACGCGCTCATCTCCGCGGCGCACGCGGTGGAGCACTCGGGCCTCGAAGTCGAGGTCGGCGGGAGTTCGGTGGAGAGCGCGCTGCAGAGCCCGGCCGAGGACAGCGAGGCGGTCGGCATCGCGGCCGCGGCGATCGTGCTCTTCCTGGCCTTCGGCTCGCTCTTCTCGATGCTGCTGCCGCTGCTGACCGCGGCGGCGGGCGTCGGCGGCGGGCTGCTCGCGGTCGGCCTGCTCAGCCACACTTTGGCCGTGGCCAGTTTCGCGCCCACGCTCGGCGCGCTGGTCGGGCTCGGCGTCGGGATCGACTACGCGCTGTTCATCGTCACCCGGCACAGATCCGGGCTACTCGCGCACAAACCCGTGGCCGAGTCGATTGCGCACGCGGTGACCACCTCGGGCCGCGCGGTGCTGTTCGCGGGCGGCACGGTGTGCGTGGCGCTGCTCGGGATGCTCGTGCTCGGCGTCGGCTTCCTCGACGGGGTCGCGATCGCCACCTCGCTGACCGTCGCCGTCACCGTCCTCGCCTCGCTCACCCTGCTGCCCGCGCTGCTCAGCTTCCTCGGCCCGCGCGCCCTGTCCCGTCGGCAGCGGCGCAAGCAGGAGGAGGCGCGGCGCCGCTCGAAGGCCGCGCTGGTGGGCCTGGCCGTCGCGCATGCGCCCGTCGCCGTGACCCGCGGCCTGTGGCACCGCTGGGCCGACTTCGTGCACAACCGTCCCCGCCTGCTGGCGGTGGTCGCCTTCGTGCTGATGCTCGTCCTGGCGATCCCGACGCTCGCGCTGCGCCTCGGCACGGCCGACAGCGGCAACGACCCGGCCGGCAGTACGACGTACAAGTCCTACGAAATGCTGGCCAAGGGCTTCGGCGAGGGCTTCAACGGCCCGCTGACCGTCGTCGCCAAGGTGCAGGACGCGGCCGAACGGGCGAACGTCAGCAAGCTGATCACCGCGATGCAGCACACGTCCGGCGTGGCGAGCGTCTCCGAGTCGGCGGTGGTCTCCGAGGGCAAGGGCGCCATCGACGTCATCACCGTCATCCCGACCACCTCGCCGCAGTCCTCGGCCACCGCGAACCTGGTCACGACCCTGAGGGACCACGTGATCCCGAACGTGCTGAGCGGCACCGGCGTGCAGGCGCACGTCGGCGGCGAGGTCGCGGTCAACGTCGACTTCGCCAGCGTGCTCACCGCGAAGCTGCCGCTGTTCCTCGCGGTGATCGTCGGACTCAGCTTCCTGCTTCTCCTGCTCGCCTTCCGCAGCCTGCTGATACCGTTCACCGCGGCCGTGATGAACCTGCTCGCGGCGGCCGCCTCGTTCGGCGTGGTCACCGCGTTCTTCGAATGGGGCTGGGGATCGAAGCTGCTCGGCATGGGCGGAGCGGGGCCGGTCGAGGCCTTCTTACCGGTGATGCTGATAGCGATCCTGTTCGGACTCTCGATGGACTATCAGGTCTTCCTGGTCTCCCGGATGCACGAGGAGTGGACCCGCGTCGGCTGCACCACGAGGGCGGTCAAGTGCGGCCAAACCGAGACCTCGCGGGTGATCACCGCCGCGGCCACGATCATGATCTGCGTCTTCTGCGCCTTCGCGTTCGGCAGCCAGCGGGTCATCGGCGAGTTCGGCATCGGCCTGGCGGCCGCGGTCTTCCTCGACGCCTTCGTGCTGCGCACGGTGCTCGTGCCGGCCGCGATGCACGTCTTCGGCCGCTGGAACTGGTGGATCCCGCGCTGGATGGAGCGGCCGCTGCCGAGGCTCACGGTCGAGCCCTCGCCCGCCGAGGGCCTGCCGTCCCCGCTCGCCCCGCCGCTCGCCCCGCCCAAGCTCGCGCGAATACCCGCGCAGGGCGGCGTCGCCGGGGTGGCCAGCGTCGTGAAGGGCGCGAAGGCCGTCCCGGGCCGCGCCCTCGGCGGCTGAAGACCGCCCCCCGAGCGTGCTCCGGGCCTGCAAACGCCTACAAACGAGGCCAAGAACAAGCCAAATAACCGAACGTCTCCTGGCGCGAATGCGGTCTTACGCGCCTAGACTCGACTTATGCGCACTGTCATCGCCGGTGGTCATGGCCAGATCGCACTTCGCCTCTCCCGGATCCTGCACGCCCGCGGCGACGAGCCGGTGGGCCTGATCCGCCGTTCGGAGCACGCCGGAGACGTGCGCGCCGCGGGAGCCGAGCCACTGCTGCTCGACCTCGAGTCGGCGGGCGTGGCCGAGGCGGCCGAGACGCTCAAGGGCGCCGACGCCGTGGTTTTCGCGGCCGGAGCCGGGCCGGGCAGCGGCGCCGACCGCAAGGACACCGTGGACCGGGGGGCGGCCGTGCTGCTCGCCGACGCCGCCGAGGCCGCCGGGGTGCGCCGCTACCTGATGATCTCCTCGATGGGCGCCGACCCGAACTCCCAGTTCGACGGCGACCCGATCTTCCGCGCCTACCTGCGGGCCAAGGGCGCCGCCGACGACGACCTGCGCGCCCGCCCCGACCTGGAGTGGACCGTGCTGCGCCCCGGCAGCCTGCGCAACGACCCCGGCATCGGCCGCGTCCTGCTCGCCGAGCACACCGGCCGCGGCGCCATCCCGCGCGACGACGTGGCCGCCGTGATCGCCGAACTGCTGGCCAACCCCGGGACGGTCGGCCAGACGCTCGAGCTGATCGGCGGCGTCACCCCGATCCCCGAAGCCGTGGCGGGCATCGTCCTCTGACGCGGGTTTCGACCTCAAGATAAGCACGCGCCCTGCGACACCGTCTCCGGCTACCGTGCGGTTATGACCGCCTCGTCCGATTTCCACCTCGCGCAACTCAACATCGGCCGCCTCGCCGCGCCGCTCGACTCCGCCCAACTCGCCGACTTCGTCAGCGGCCTCGACCCCGTCAACGCCCGCGCCGAGGCCGCGCCGGGATTCGTCTGGCGCCTCAAAGACGAGAACTCGGACAACGCGACGTCCTTCGCGATCTACGACGACCCGACGCTGATCGTCAACCTGAGCGTCTGGACCGACCACCAATCGCTCTGGGACTTCGTTTACGACGACGCCCATCGATCCTTCCTGCGCCGCCGCCGCGAGTTCTTCCAGCGGATGACGGAGTCCTACACGGTGCTCTGGTGGATCCCCGCCGGCCACGTCCCGCCCCTCGCCGAGGCTCGCGAACGCCTCGACCACCTGCGTGAACACGGCCCGACCGGGCATGCGTTCGGCCTGAAGGACTCGCACTTCACCGCGCCCGATGCGTAGCGGCATGCGGGGCGGAAAAGCGGCTGTCCCCTCCACGCTCAGGGCAGGCGGTGGAGGGGACAGCCGTGCTCATCTGCGACGGGGGACCGTGACGGTGGCTGTGACCGTGACTGTCCGACCCGTGCGCGGATCTATCTCATATCTCGGGATCAGGTCCCGCTGTACGTCCACTTGTCCGTCGAGCCGGAGCAACTGCCGACGGAGACAGTCGAGCCGGAAGCGCGGTAGCACTTCGTACTCGTCTGGATGTCGTCGATGGTGCCGCTCGGGTTGACCTCCCATTGCTCGTTCGGCCCGCCAGAGCAGGTGGCGAGGTCGAGCTTGCTGCCGGAGGGGTTGTTGACGCACAGGTTGTTGATCATCAGGAATGCGCCGTCGTTGCTGAACTTCTGGTCCGCGGAGCTGCCGCAGGTAGACATCGACAGCGCCGCGCCGTTCGTGCTGCTGTTGCCGGTATCTGTCAGGCAGGTCTTCGTCGAGTTGTTCTTATACGTGCCGACGCCGATGGTTGGTTGGGCGTTGCCGTAACACTCGCCGGTCTTCGTGTTGAAGAGTGGTTCGGAGCTGACCGTCTCGTTGCTCGGCGGGTTGAGGTCCACCGACTCCATGTACGGATCGCCGTTGGAGTCGCTGAGGGTCAGCGCGTCCTCGCAGTTGATGGCGGCGAACTCATTGCCGCCGTCACCGCCGATCCACAGGTCGAAGTGCCACAGCTTCGGGCCGCCGTCCGGGCCCTGGCCGGTCCAGTCCTGGTCGCACTCGGTGCAGTCGTCCTCCATGATGAAGTACTTCTCCACCCGCGGGACGTAGACCTTCGTGCCTTCCTTGATCTCCGACTTGTCGCTGGCGAAGGTGATCGGGTTGCTGTACGTCCCGGTGCCGCCGGCGCACTGGTGGATGTCCGGGTAGGCGATGGCGCAGCCGGGCGGAGTGTTGTCGTACCAGCCGTAATAGGTCAGATAGACCTTCTGGCTGCTCCCGGCCGCGTAGGCAGCCGAGGAGCCTGCGGTCATCGCGACGACCATGCCGAGCACGGCCGCGACGACCGCGATCAGGGACAGGACGAGCTTCTTAGGTCTCAATTGCTGCTCCTCGTCGAGTGACGTGGTGGGTGTGGGAGCTGTGCGTGCGTTGGAGTCTCGCGTCTGCGGCGCCGGGCCACAAGGACTTAGTTAGTAAAATTTACTTAGTCCGCACGAGGTATTGACGCCGCCTGGGCCGCTCAGTACGGTTCCCTCGAGCGAGTTAGTAAAGTTAACTATCAACTGTGTGCACCTCTCACCCCACTCAGGAGCCTGCATGCGCAAACGTCATGTCTCCCTGGCCGCGGCGGTCACCGGACTCGGAGTAGTCGGGGCGCTATTGCTGCCCAGCACCTCGGCCTTCGCGGCGAACTCCGCCCAGCTGCGCGTCGACCAGGACGGCTATCTGCCCTCTGACACCAAGATCGCCTACCTCATGGGCACCGAGGCGCTGTCCGGTGAGACGTACAAGGTGATCAACTCCGCGGGTGCGACCGTGGCCAGCGGTTCCGTCACCACGAGCAGCCGCGGTTCCTGGAACTCGGCCTATCCGGACGTCTACCCGATCGACTTCTCCTCGGTGACGGCTGCCGGGACCTACCACGTGACCGTCGCCGGCACCGAGGCTGCGACCTCGGACACCTTCCAGATCGAGAGCGCGTCCTCGCTCTACGCCCCGCTGGTCGGCGACGGCGTGAACTTCTTCGAGAACCAGCGCGACGGCGCGAACATGGTCAGCTCGAGCACCATCGCGCGTCAGCCCTCGCACCTCAACGACGCCAGCGCCACCGTCTACAAGGACCCCACCTTCATCGCGAACAGCGACGGCGGCACCGGCGACCAGATCAGCGGTGAGCTGTCGAAGGTCTCCGGCGCCAGCGCGGTCAACGTGGAGGGCGGCTGGTTCGACGCCGGCGACTACCTCAAGTTCACCTTCACCACCGCGTACGCCGATGACCTGCTGTACGCCTCCGACCTGGCGCTCGGCTCCTCGGCCCCGTCCTCGCTGACCACCGAGGCGCAGTACGGCACCACCTACCTGAACAAGATATGGAACTCCTCGACCAAGACCCTCTACCTCCAGGTCGGCATCGGCGAGGGCGACGAGTCGGACTACCTCGGCGACCACGACCTGTGGCGCCAGCCGCAGGTGGACGACTCGGACTCGAGCTCCGAGGACAAGTACGCCGCCGCGCACCGGCCGGTGTTCGAGGCCGCGTCCCCGGGCGCGAAGATCTCGCCGGACGTCGTAGGCCGGGTCGCCGCCGCGTTCGCCTTCGCCGCGCAGCAGGACGAGCAGGCCGGCAACACCTCAGGCGCGCAGGCCGAGCTCGCCGACGCCACGTCGCTCTACGCGATGGCCGACACCTCGGCCGCCGAGAGCGACAGCCTGACCTCCGCGCTGCCCGAGGCCTACTACCCCGAGGGCATCTGGCACGACGCGATGGAGCTCGGCGCGACCGAGATCGTGCGCGCCGAACAGGCCCTCGGCGAATCCGAGTCGAGCTACAGCAGCTACCTGACCCAGGCCGCGACGTGGGCCTCGGACTACATCGCCGACGACTCCGGCCAGGACACGCTGAACCTCTATGACGTCAGCGCCCTGGCTCACTCCGACCTGGTCGCCGCGATCAAGGCCGCGGGCAGCCCCTCCGGCCTGGCCGTCACCAGCGCGAGCCTGATCGCCAACCTCAAGACGCAGCTGTCCGGCGCGGTCAGCACGGCGAGCTCGGACATCTTCCACGAGGGCGGCGACTACACGAACTTCGACGTGGACTCGCACACCTTCGGTTTCATCTCCACCGAGGCGCTCTACCAGAAGCTCAGCGGCGACACCGAGTACGCGGCCTTCGCGAGCGAGCAGCGCGACTGGCTGCTCGGCGACAACGCCTGGGGCACCAGCTTCGTCGCCGGCATCGGCACCACGTACCCGAAGTGCATGGGCGGACAGCTGGAGAACCTCAACAGCGCGGTGGACGTCGGCGCCGTGGTCAACGGCCCGAACGGCACCTCGAACTTCTCCGGCGGCCTCGGCTCGCTGCAGTCCGGCATGGCCAAGTGCGAGAACGACTCGTTCACCACCTTCACCGGCCACGGCAGCGAGTACGTGGACGACGTCCGCTCCTGGCAGTCCAGCGAGCCGGCGCTCGACATGAGCGGCAGCCTGGTGCTGGCCAGCTCGCTGCAGGACGCGCTGCTGGGCGGGAGCTCCTCGTCGAGCAACGACTTCTCGATGGCCCTGTCATCGAGCTCTGCTTCGGTGACTCCGGGCAACAGCGCCACCGCGACCGTCGACACGGCGGTGACCGGCGGCAGCGCTGAGAGCGTCGCGCTCACCTCGAGCGGCGCCCCGTCCGGCGTCACGGTCTCGTTCAGCCCGGCCAGCGTCACCTCCGGCGGCACCTCGACGATGACGGTGAGCACCACGTCGTCGGCCGCGGCCGGGACGTATGCGATCACTGTCACGGGGACGGCGTCCTCCGGCAGCCATTCGACCACGTACACGCTCACGGTCGGCTCATCCGGCTCGACGTGCACCTCGGCGCAGCTGATCGTCGACCCGGGCTTCGAGAACGGCAGCACGATCACGCCGTGGACCGAGACCTCGACCCTCGGCTACACGCCGGTCACCAACGCCAGCGGCGAGACCGCGCACAGCGGCACCTGGATGGCCTGGTTCAACGGCAACGGAACCAAGGACACTGACACCCTCTCCCAGACCGTGACGCTTCCCGCCGCCTGCACCACCGCGACCCTCTCGTTCTGGCTGCACGTCGACACCACCGAGAGCACGTCCACCGGCAAGCCGGACACGTTCACGGCGCAGTTGCTCAACTCCAGCGGCACCGTCCTGACGACGCTGGGGACGTTCTCCAACCTGAACGCGGCCACCGGCTACACGCAGTACAGCTACGACGTCTCGTCCTACGCGGGTCAGACGGTGACGCTGAAGTTCACCGGCTCCGAGACGGACACCGACGGCGGGACCACCAGTTTCGTGGACGACGACAACGCCTTGGAGGTGAGCTGACCCATGACCGAGCGCTGTTGCTTCAAGTACTGAGCACGCTGATCACCAGGAACAATTGAACACGACAACTTCACGGATGGATCAATCTTCTGAGGCCCGCGCCGCACCGCGGGTCTCAGAGCCTTTGCCGCTTCAGAGCCTTTGCTAAAGCCTTCCCTCGAAGACTAGATCCCGAGCCGTACCAAGCGCTGTGGCGATCGCGCCGATCAACACCGCGTCCCCGCCCAACGCGGAGGGCGCGATCGTCGGTCGCAGCGGGGTGAGCTCAGCCAAGGACTCGTAGATCGGATCGAGCAGCAGATCCGCGTTGTCGCCGACGCCGCCGCCGAGGATGACGAGGGCCGGATCCAGCATCGCCGCGATAGCCGCGACCGCATGCGCGAGCCGCGTCGCCTCCATCCGCACGACGTCGAGCGCGGCACGATCCCCGGCCCGCGCGGCGTCGAACACGTCCTTCGGACTACCGGCCGCGGACAACCCGGCGGCCGAGGCGAGCGCGGTGACGGCCGAACCGCCGGTCGCCGCATCCAGCATGCCGCGCACCGAATAAGGATCCTGCGGCTCCTGGGTGCCGAGCGCGCCGCCCCCGGCGAAAGGCAGATAACCGACCTCTCCAGCCGCGCCGTTGGCCCCCGCGAACAACTTCCCATCGACCACGATCCCGGCGCCGATCCCCGTGCCCACCATGAGGAAGACGAGCAGCGGGCAATCGCGTCCCGCGCCGAAGGCGTACTCGCCGAGCGCCGCCAGGTTCGCGTCGTTGTGCACGCTCAACTCCGTGCCCAACTCCCGGCGCAGGCTGTCGACCACGCCACTGCGTCCCCAGCCCGGCAGGCTCCCCGCGTAACGCACCTCCTTGCTCGCCGGGTCGAACACTCCGGGCGTGCCGACAACGGTATGGACCACGCGCGACCAGTCCAGTCCCGCCTCGGCCACGACCTCCCGGGCCAACTGCGTCGCCGTCGCCACGATCGGCTCGGGCCCGGCCGCGCCGTCCACGACGTTGCGCACCTCGCGGCGGCCGCGGATCGAGCCCTCGAGGTCGGCCAGCGCCACCCGGATCCGCGAGCGGCCGATGTCGATGCCGACGACGTACCCGGCGGTCGGGTTGACCTCGTACAGCACCGCGCTGCGCCCGCGCCCCGCGGTGACCGCCATTTCGCCGGTCTCCCGGACGAGGCCGGCCTGCTCCAGGTTGCCGAGCGCGGCCGAGACGGTGGGTTTGGAGATCCCGGTGACCCGCGAGAGCTCGGCCCGCGAGGCCGCACCGGAGGCGCGCAGCCGTTCGAGCAGCACTCTTTCGTTGTTCACCCGCAGCGTCCGGCTGCTCCACGGCCGGGTCACTTCGTCCGGGGTCCGCATGGTCGTCATGAGGTGGAATGTAACCCAGATCCGTGCTCCGGGGTTCACGGACCCGGCGGATCGGGGCGGATTGCGCGTGCCTCTCGACATTGGGTGGGGAATTTTGGCACGATGGCCGGGAGCCGAGATATTCGAACAGGTGACCGAAGAAATTGGGGGTCCCGCCATGTCCGCCACCCGCCTGGAGCTGGAACCCGCGGAATTCGAGTTCTACAGCACGCAGAGCACGTTCAGCGACCCCGGCGCCCAAGCCCCGCACTACGAGGCGCTGCCCGACGACCCGCGCGAACTCGCCCTGATCGCCCGCCGCCTGCTGATCCACAGGCTGGAGGGCGGCTTCCTCGACTTCAAGATCGCCGAGGACCGCCTGCACGACGACGCTGAGACTCGGTACGTAGACGAGATCCTAAAACTCATCCAAGAGCGCAAGAACGCACCCCTGACCGTCCCGCGCGACTACGCCGACCGCTTCGTAGGCATCTGCCGAGACTTCGCCCTTCTGCACTGCTCCTTCCTGCGCGCCAAGGGCATCCCGGCCAGAATCCGCTCCGGCTTCGCCGACTACTTCGGCACCGACGGCTTCCACGTCGACCACGTGGTCACCGAGTACTGGCACGCCGACCGCGGCTGGCTGCTGGCCGACCCGCAGGTCACCGAGCACCACACCGTCGACTTCGACCCCATGGACGTCCCCCGCGACCGATTCCTCGTCGCAGGCAAGGCCTGGCAGCTGATCCGCGCGGGCAAAGCCGACCCCAAGACCTTCGGCCTCAACATGCCGGACCTCCAGCTCATCGGCGAATGGTTCGTAGCCGGCAACATCCGCCTGGACCTGTCCGCCGTGAACAAGGTCGAGACGCTGCTCTGGGACATCTGGGGAATCGGCGCAGGCGGCGACGGCGACATGACCGACGAGATCTACGACCTCTACGACCTAGCAGCACAAGTAGCCGACGACGACATCGTCTTCCCCGCCGCCCGCGCCCTCTTCACCGACAACGCCGGCCTGCGCACCCCCGCGACCGTACTGTCCCTGGCCCCCTTCAACGGCCCCCACGAGGTGACGCTCCGGAGGTGATTGCTGTTTACCAATATCGTCGCTGCGCGTCTGTGACATTCAAGCGTCGCTTGGTTCGTGTTGTCCTTGATCTGTGTCGGCGTCTTGCTTCTGTTTTATGTTCTGTCTTGAAAGTCAAGGTCAACTGCTGCCTCCGGCGGGCCCTCCCTCGGAGAGTGATCTGGCTCGTCGGGCTGGGGTTTTGGGGTGGTGGGGTTGGGGTGGGGT
>Ga0185299_10002354_pt1 | contig 29684 bp, 34 predicted proteins | sample PaiPotPPA55metaG_FD_128002 | JGI IMG/M metagenome (GOLD analysis project Ga0185299, IMG submission 128002) | Iron sulfur acid spring bacterial and archeal communities from Banff, Canada, to study Microbial Dark Matter (Phase II) - Paint Pots PPA... ...
TTGCCATCGGTGACGGGGCTCTGGCGGTCACTTGCGTCCACAACCTGCTAGGAACCTACGCCACTCGACGGCTTGATGCTTCGAATAAGACCAGTGTTGATAGAGCGGACGCTAAGTCGCATTGACGCAATCAGGGCGTATCGAAGACGACCTGTAGGCGATTTCACCAGCCGTCGAGTGCCAGAGTCAAGAATGCAGAATCACCAATGTGAATGCACGAGGGAAGGATTCTAGAGTTTGAATGGCGGGAGCGACGGGACTCGAACCCGCGATCTCCTGCGTGCCAGGCAGGCGTTCTAACCAACTGGACTATCCCCTCGAAAACTGACCAAGAATGCCTTCCCGCTCCTTCCGCAAGCTTGCAGTGTCTTGTCTTGCACTGCCTTGCACGTCCTTCGACCTGACAGGGCCGGCATTCTCGACATAGCCAAATCGATGCGAGCTGTTCTGCCTTCACCGGAAGGGTCTTGACGCCCCTGAGTGTACTGCCATCCGGCCAATCGTAAAGTTGACAAACAGTTGACAAAACGGTTTTTTGAGGGAGATCCCCGAAAAGGGGAAAAGTGAGAATAGCCGCGTATTTACTGGTGATTTGAATGGTGGGCCTGGGTGGACTTGAACCACCGACCTCGCCCTTATCAGGGGCCTTTAAGGTGCTATATGCATAGTCATTGGTGTCCGGTTATAAATCGAAGAGGATCAGCTGGTTAGGGTTATCGAGTAACTCCGATTGAGAGTCGAATGCTTCGATCAGCTGTAAAATGGGCACTTTCTCGAAAATCGTAACGCTGAAAATCTGTAGAATTTGGTAAAGCGAAGACTCTAACCCAAGGCGCTTGCGCGCGATCGCCGCCAGCACATAGACCGAGACGGCAATCCAAATCTGAGTCTTCACCGCATTCTCGCTGCTGCCGTAGAATTTTTTGATACGAAGATTTTGCTTGATCCATTTGAAAAATAATTCCACTCCCCAACGGCACTTATAGATTTGCGCGATCACATGGGCAGGGAGGGTGAAGTTGTTGGTAAGGAACTTGAACCGCTTTTTCGTTTCCGCATCCAGATAAGTGACGCGGCGGAACGCATCCGGGTAAACAGAGGCGGATTCAAAAGACGTCAGGATGACGGTGTGATCAGATCGCACGCCCGTCGTCTTGTCCACTGGATGGGAGTAGCGCCGTTGCAGCAAGACGTTCTCTTTGCTACGTACGACGAAAAATGCCGAGCAGAGAGTGAACACGAATAAGCGCTCAAAATCGATGTAGCCTCGGTCCATGACATAGAACGCGCCGGCCTCCGGCATGATCTCGTCCAGGATGTTCACGTCGTGCACTTTGCCATTGGTAATGCGGATAAACGTGGGGATATTGCCGTGCAGGTCCAACAAGGTGTGCATCTTTACGGCTGCTTTGTGTTTGCGAAACTTCGCCCACGGAAATAAAGATAGGCACAGGTCGATGGTCGTGGAGTCCAACGCATATAAGCTCTGGTCCAGATCGACGCCGATCGGATCGTGCACATAGAGCGGGCGAGCGATGGCGATCAACCGCTGCGCGAAATCGGCGAAGATGCGCCAGTCATGCGTTTCGTTGGCATCGGCCAGAGTGGAGCGGGAAACCCGGCCCCGAATGCCCATGTGGTAAAGCTTGTCAGGCGAAGACCGCAAACATGCTTCGATATCTCGCAAGCTCTCGCGATAAGTGAACTGTGCGAAAGCCATACATAAGAACTGGTCCCAGCAGGAAAACCCTCGTAGGCGGTAATCTCCACGGTAGCGTTCCACGCAACGACGAAACTCGCGATCCGGAAGATGGGAAATGAGTTGAGAAAACACGGTTCGTCCAAGATTCATGAACCATTGTTAACCCCCGTCGAGGCCCCGCCGACCTTCAAATCGCGGCAAGCCAAAACTGTCCCTAACGTCTTATTTCATAATACGTTCCGGCTTGCCCTCCAGTCGTTAGCCGGACAGCAATTTCTCGGCATGAAGGTCGCCCAGAGGGCCTACCTGACCTACCAAGTTAACGCTACAAACGCTGCGACCGTCGTAGACTCTGTTGCGAAAGACAAAGATTTTTTCATGACGTATCAGATAACGATAACAAACATGGGCAATACACCGGCTGTATTGATTACGCCAAAGATTAATGTGATACCAGACCCAGACAGACCGCCGCTTATGATTACGTTTCCCACAAATCCGTTTGATTTGGGACCAAAAGAATCTCGTACCTTGACTGGGCAAGCTCTGTTCAAGCACATGCGCCATGTGCGCCAAATTCCGGGCTTCTCCACGGGTTTCAGCGGCCTAATTGAATACAAGGATGTTTTCGGCGACTCGGGCGTCAATCACGTCTGCTATCAATTAATTTTCGAGAACAGTGTCTCAGGCGGGTTTTGCGGGAGCGTCATCCAACAGTTGGAAATAAGTGACCGGGGCGTGCATACGAATCCGTGATGTAGAAACGAGTTTTTCCCAAAGCCGCATCGGGCTAACTTCGGTTGGAACGACGTCGCCGCCATTGCCAGGTCGGCGATTGCCAGGAATCCAGGGCACTTTCAAAGAGTCTTTTTGTTCAGCGCGTTGACACCCGCTCGAGCCGTAACTGTCCTTTATCCGTGACAGCGCCGCTCACGAAGCGCGGTTTCGTTCGAAATTTGACGACGCCGGAGGGCCCACGGACAGAATGAAGCCACTGGACCGCATGTTACAGGAGGGGTGATATAACGTTCCAACTTCAATTTCGTAAATTCGTAACACGTCTCGAAGAGCTTCCGCCACTGGAGGCAGGCTGTCTGGTCCGGTTGCCACAAACGCCAGACCCGTGAATTCGTCGCTTAAACTCTCTGACGTTGCTTCCTCATTCACTTTCCAGCCAATCGCCTTGAAAATCGTCAGAAAATCTTGTGCGTAACCAGGCGCGTCGCTTGCTGAGGCACAGTAGTAGACGCCGACCTCTTGCCCAGGAAACGCAAGTAGCACTTGAATCAGGACTGCCTTCTGATGGATGGTCAACTTTCGTGGAATCGGCTGCATCGCTATGCACCACGCAGTGGTGCCACAGCGTACATCCCCGCTGTCAATGATTCCAGTTCCATTCCGAGATTGGGCGCCACACCCAGACGCCATGCGGCGGATTTCTCTTGCGTCGCCCAGCGCGATGATGTGTATCTGTTCTGAGTTTTGAGAATGCTGGCCGTCATCAGTCGTGAACGTACCGAACTTTAACTTTGGTCTGCTTATTGAAAGCAAACACCTTATCCAACAAATTACGTTGGCGGTTCGATTGCTTCTAAAGGGCGGGCTCGTGTCTCCTTTTCTCCCAGCGAAAGGAACTTTCATGCACTACTTCTTGCGGGTGCTTTGCTGTCTGCTGCTCCTTCTTCAGGCGAATATCCTGGGCTTTACTGGGGGACGTGGAGGAATAGCAGCCGCGCAAGGGTCGGCGATAGGCGAAATCCCAAGAGGGTCGAGAGTCGTCATTGCTCCGATGGGGGGATTTGAGACTTACTTTGCAGCGGCAGTTCGCGAAAAGAAAGTGCCAATAACGCTGACCCTCGACAAGGACTCAGCTCAGTATTTCATCGTCTCGACCGAGACAGAATGGCAAGGCTTCGTCTACGGTTCGGCAGCAAGCGCAAACTGGAAAGGCGCTTGGGCTGGCTCCTCGGGTAGTTCGACACGGGGCCTGGAGGCGAGCATCATGCTCATTGACGCAAAAACGAAAGACGTCATGTGGGCGTATGAAGTGCATAAAAGCAGCCACGGCGCTCTGCTTTTTGGCACCCTGGCTGCGCGAGGAAAACAATCTGTTGCCGAAGCCTGTGCCAAGCACTTAAAAGATTTTATAGACAAGGTAAAAGACGGCGGGCCCACCGCACCGGTAAGCGCTCAAGTAGCGGGAGCGAACGGTGCCCTCCCAAATAACTTCGCCAATAGCCCGGTTTCGGTGGCCTCAACCGTGGCCGTTAGTTCCGTACCGGCGGGAGCCGATATCTATGTTGACCAAGATTTCGTTGGCAACACACCATCCACGGTAAACGTTCAATTCGGCAAACACTCAGTCGTCTTAAAGAAGACGGGATTTCAGGACTGGGTCCGCGATATGTCCTTCTCAGGTGGCAACATCAACTTGAACGCTGAATTGTTGCCGGGCTCTACACCACCGTCCGCTCAAGCTGTCAAGAAACAGGCCATCGTTACCGATGTTCCTTCGTCAGCTGCGGTTCCTGCGGCAACCGGTCGTCCGGGTTGGATTGGAATTTCTACAAAATACATTGGCAACAGTGCGGCTCTGATTACAGAAGTAGTTCCAGGAGGACCCGCAGCGCGAGCTGGATTGCGAGCAGGAGACATTGTCACCTCACTGAATGCGATTCCGACCAAAGACGAAGACCCGAATGCAAAGATTACGGCGTACAAATCAGGGTCGAAAGTCAGAGTCGGCTATATGCGGGATTCGTGGGCGCTCGAGGCAACAGTGACAGTTGCAACGAACATGCATTAGCGCGATTCGCGAGAAAAGAATGGAAACCTCTTGAATCACTCTTTCGAAGTTGGAAAAACGTACCGAGACCACGTTGGCGCTTACAAGGTCGTTGCTATCGACCTGAACCGCCTAATCTATGTGACTACTGACGGGACTGAGCATGAAGGGGACGCTGAACTAAAATGGCGAATCTATAGCTACCTTCTTTCCGAGACAGGTGTCCCGCAAACGTCTCGCTCTTTGCAACAACGGTCGGCAGGCGGGGGAGATTTTTACAGTAATGACGAGGTATCCCCAATCTTTGCGCACGTAATCAAAGCTTACGGAAAAAGACACAAAGATTTCATGACCCATAAGAAGATTGTTGCCGCATTTATGGAACACCCTGAAGGTCAGCTGATTCTCAAACGGCCTCATGACAGAACGAATCTTTATTGGGTTGGCGTCATGATGGCTTGGTTCAGCAGAACCTTCACCGAAGGGAGGTCAGACTGGGACAGTTCCTTCGAGCGAAAGAAAATCGGTCCGGCTTGGGCCTATCGTATACGTTCAAAATAGAGAATTAGGCTTTTTATCCGAATCACCAGACGTAGCGTAACCGCTTTCCTATTTCAACCGATTCGTAGTGCTAGAATAACGCCCGCACTCAGCCGCTAACCAGGGAGCTCACTGAATGGCGTCAAAGACGAAAGCGCCGAAGACGAAGCCTGCCAAGAATTATCACCACTCTCAATCCGAAAGCCCGATGCGGTCCGAGGTCGGGACTCAGTGCCTTTAATTGGAGCAGCCTGACTCATGAATTGGATAGCTCCGTCAGAAAAAGACCACGCCAACAACACGCTGGAAAAACGGCTTTGGGACGCCGCCGACCAATTCCGCGCCAACTCTGGCCTCACTGCAGCGCAATACTCTCAACCTGTCCTCGGACTAATCTTTCTGCGCTTTGCCGAGGTTAAATTTTCCACGCAACGCGCCAAGTTTGACAAAACTGCCTCTTCATCCCGGCGCGGCTCGCGCTTGGACGAGCCTGCCGCGTACCACGCCAAACGCCCGGTTCGACCATCTCCTCGCGCTGCCTGAAGCGGCAGGCAAGGCCGTCAACGACGCCATGCGAGGGTCATCCCCGGCGAAGAACGAGACTTCCGCATCGTGACCGAAACCGGAAACCTGGGTATTGAGCGGAAGTGCCCGCCATCTAGATAGAGCGGCCCATTTTCGTTTAACCCTTTGCTGCCTGCGCTGCCTATATTTCCGTCCTGCTCTGGCTCCTGGCGCTTTCAGGCGTAGCCCAAAGGATTTCAAGTGGGCTGCCGGAGAATTCGACGTAGTTGCTTTTCGGAATACGTGGGAATCATTAACTCTTAGATTGCTTTCATTACCGTGCAAATCAGCGCCCGGGAAAGGCTCGCGCACGCGATTTCCACGCTGTAAGAGTTGGAGTTGCGCGCGAATTAGGTGCTCGAAGAAGCGCTTGTCGCAGCCGTGGGAACCGCAATGGTTACAGTAACGGCTGGCATGTCCGTCAGTTCCCCATTCCCGTCTTGCACAGGATAACTGATTGGATTATCTCGCAGAATAGTGTCGGCCCCTATTACCACCGAGGGCAGACGAGAGATGATGTCTTCCTCATGCGCGATGTGCTTCTTGTTTGTCCATTGTGTTTTCTGTTCAGGAGTAGCATCATCCATATCAAGAATCCAAATCTGTCTTGCACCGCGACCAAACAAAACTGCTGTGTTCAACACCAGTCCCCGGCAATTTTTCGGGCCGCTTCCTAAGTGCAGCTTGAACTCGACAAGGTCACCACGTTTGTACGAGAGTGCATCTTCATTAATCATAGGTCACCTTTCGCTAAATCCGTATTCCACATTGTCCAGAAGGTTCGCGGCCATCCCTCGGACGCACTCGATGAAACGTTTTGCTTCCTTGCTTTCTACGCTGATGCGTTCATTCAAGCGAACCTGAATGTCTCCGCTAAGGTCAAGGTAAGCTTGGTCAACTATGCCGCCGTTGTGCATTAAGATGTGACGCTTTTGAATCATCTTCTTTATAAACGGCAAATCAGATTCTGGCACCTTCCTGCTGGGAGTAATGTCGTCTCCGGCCCATTCCAGCAGGCCTATATCGAACCACCGTGCCAAGGTCTCATCCGCCTGCAAGGGCTTTTGGAAATTCAATTCCTCCAAGCGCTTTCTCCTGTTCGCAGTCATTGGAAATCGGAGCAGGCTAGTCCGAAGATGTCTAGCCAGCGCTTCAAACTCAGATAGACTCGTTACGGTCATCTCCTCCCAAATTGCGCCCCGCGCTTTTCGGTCCGAAACCATGTTCTTCGTCTCTTCCAAACGCGTCAACATCTTACTTATCCGTTCAGAGAACAATTTGCGCGCGTTTGTTCGTCCACACCGAGGGCAATAACCATATTCGCCAAGAATGTCTGTTTCGGCATGGCAGTCCTTTGTGTCGCACGTGAAGTGAAATTGCAGCTTCTCTTCCGCGTAATGCCATGCTGGGGTCCGGTCTGTAATGTCTGCGATGTCGAGGGAGATGTTCTTTTTCCCGACGTACGCCCGTGCAAACGCGTCGTAGAAGGCTGTTATATAGGTGCGTTGCTCTTTGGAAATGAAGGCAAGGCTTGCTTCCCCCGCTGAACAGTAGGGGCAGAAAGTAAATCCCATTACGTGATTGGTGCGAAAGTACTTTTTGCAGAGTGGACAATTTCTTCCCCACATGCCTTGCTCGTCGGATTGTATGTAAGCAAGAACCGACGGTTGGGGATAAACGGGCGTCTGCCCTATACCAGTTGCAGAGACGGTGCTGAGCAAATGCCGTCCGTCCATGCTAACGGCTACCAAATACATTGCCATGAACCCGACGCCAGAAATTTGAGTAGCTATTCCACCAGTTTTGGGGTCGCAAAGAAACTCGACTTTGCCAGCCGCCGCTGGAATTTTGTCCTTGAATTTGCTCATTTGTGAAGATGCGCGATGGTATTATAACAGCGGGTAATGTCAGATTGTTGACACTCTTGCCTATGGCGCTGCCGAGCATGGGATAAAGGACGGCTAGGCGGGATTGGAAGTAAGGGATGACACTCGGCGCGCTCTTTATAGAGTCACCGCACCACCGTGCCGGTCAGGGTAGTCAAAAAGGCTGTAGTGACCTTCTAACCAACGGTCGTCACCCACAGGTCGTCGCCGACGCTGGAGTCGCCTACAATCCTCGTCTGATACAATTCCGCGCCTGAGCTTCACCGCGAACCAAACAAAATCGGTCTCGCAATTAATTGCAGCTTTACTCGCTCTTTTTTTTGAACTGCGACGATTTCCTTGTCTGTCATGGCGCGCTCCGTCCTGAAAGCACATCATCGGCCAATTTTTTCAGCCGATTCACTTCCACCGAATCGGAAAGGCTTGTACTAAGGGTTTGGCCTTCGTCATTTTGTTTATCAATACTGTGTTAGTACTATTATCTTAACATTTTATCCATTGTGGGCGATTCGACCGGCGCGCCTTTTAAGCCAGGTGTGGGCCAGAGACACGATTTTAAATTTTCTTGAGCGGTGGCCAATGGTGCAGTCGGATATTATTTGCAACAACCAATTTTTGTGGTAGGTTACTTCTTCGGGTCCACTACACGCGAAATGTAACGTGATAGTTTTCCGAACGGCTCCCGTATCTAAGGGGTTCACGCCGCGACTGGACACAATTCATTCTTGTGTCCGGCGCGGCTTTTTTATTTGCGCGGACGCTGTGCGGAGTCAGGCCGCGTGTTTATTAAGGTACATCATAGCTTTGAAGCTCAGCGCTCTGTTCTCGGTGCAATAATTCTCGGTAATTCCACCCTTGTCTCTGCCAGCTCTATTCTCAAGCGTGAGGATTTCTTCAAATCTCCGCACCCGCTAATTTTTCGTACGATGCAATCAACGGCTCTAGCCCTCATGGGAGGGGACGACGTGGACAGCAAGAAATTGATACGACCAAAGTCACGGTGGGGCAAATGACGGCACCCGAGGCTACAGCGATTCCATTGTATTGCGCGAAACTTCTCGCCATGGGCTTCTGCATTTTCCCTGTGCGCGAGAGAGACAAATCGCCGCTCACTAGCCATGGATTAAAAGACGCGAGCCGCGATGTGGACCAAATCGCTGCATGGTCGCGACAGTGGCCTAGCTGTAACTGGGGAATTGCACTTGGCAAGCAATCCGGGTGCTGCGTGTTCGACTTCGACACCAAGGACGGCGTTACGAACTTCGAGCAGAAGCACGGGAAGTTTCCTGCAACTTACACTGTGAAAACGGGCCGCGGAACCCACTTGTACTTTCAGTTGCCTGATGGCGGAATGCAGACGCGGAGGTTCCAAGGCAGCGAGCTGCGCTCGGATGGTGCTTACGTTGTCGGGCAGGGTTCTATACACCAAAGTGGTGCAATGTATGAATGTGTCGCCAACGTGCCGATTGCTGAATTTCCTCGGGCGCTACTGGAGCACGTAAAAGCTACGTCCACAATCGAAGTCCGGCCCAGTAAGTGCATCCCCGAAGGGGAGCGCAATGAGTCGCTCTTCCACATCGCAATCGGTGCAGCGCGGAATGGTGCAATGGAAGTTGGAGTGCTGCAACTGCTTCGCGCAGAAAATTCGCGTTGTGTCCCACCACTCCAAGAGCATGAGCTAGAGCGCATTGCAAAGAGCGCGGTTGAATTTATAGCCCGCGCAAAAGTCGAGTCTGCCGCTTCATCCTCACAATCTGCACCGCAAGGAGCGCCGGAGACCATTGATGGTCATGCTTTGTTGGATTCTATAAAAGTTTTTATCCGGCGATTCGTTTCTCTATCGGAATTTCAGGCACGGACTGTAGCCGTTTGGGTTATACATACGTATCTAACTCATATAGCTGATTCGACGCCCTATCTCACGATAACTTCCGCCGAAAAGCAGTCAGGTAAGACGCGCCTGCTTGAAGTCTTGGAAACTGTGGTCGCAAATCCGTGGTCCACCGGCAGAGTGACGGCGGCCGTCTTGTGGCGAAAAATTGACGCAGAAAAACCAACCTTATTGTTGGATGAAAGCGACGCTGCATTTGGCAGTGAGAAGGAGTACGCAGAAGCGTTGCGAGGCGTACTAAACACGGGCCATCGTCAAGGCGGTAAAGCATCATGCTGCGTGGGGCAGGGCGCGAACTTCACGTTTAGGGACTTCTCGACTTTCTGCGCTAAAGCAATCGCGGGCATTGGAAAGTTGCCTGGCACAGTCGAGGACCGGGCTATTCCCATTCGGCTCAAACGCGCTGCTGGACAGGAGAGACCAGAGCGATTTCGATACCGAAACGTTAAGACGGAAGCTGAGCGCCTGAAGGGACAAATTGCAACTTGGTGCAAAGCGAACGCGTCGACGCTGACTGATGCTCACCCCGCGCTTTCGGAAGAGTTGACCGACCGACAGCAAGACGCATGCGAACCACTAATCGCGATTGCTGACGCAGCGGGAGGAGACTGGCCGGAAGCGCTTCGGCAGGCGTTAGTCAGATTATGTTGTGCAGCGCAGCTTTCCGATACTTCGACCGGGGTGCAACTTCTGGCCGACATTCGCCAGCTTTTCGACGCTCGTGGTTTTGACCGGATTGTCTCCGCTGAACTCGTTAGTGAACTAGCGAAAATCGAAACGTCACCGTGGAGCGAATGGTCGAATCGCAAGCCGCTCTCTCCCACCGGGCTTGCAAGCTTGCTCAAACCCTTCGAGATTGGCCCTCACAACATACGTACCGAAAACGGCGTTTTAAGGGGATACGAGCGCGACGACTTCGAAGATTCATGGACCAGGTATCTGCGGAGTTTCCAGGCATCCTCACTCCGTTCCCAGAAAGAAAGCGCTACAGCCGCTACCGTGTTTGTTCCAAATCAGATAGGGCAGGTCGAGAATGCTACACGAGAGGCTAGTGTAGCGACTCAAAAAACGCCAGAGCCCACTACAGACGTGGGCTGTAGCGATGTAGCGCTTTCAGAGCCAGAGCCGACAAGTAACGGCGTTGTTGAGGTCGAGATATGACTTCCGCTGAAACCGTGGTGGCACGTATCGAGGAAGTAGGCGGGGTGCTGGCCATGAGCGGCAAGAACATTCGGGTCCGACTGCCGGAAGTCGAGACCCATTTGCTCGATGAGTTGCGAGCGCACAAGGACGGAGTGCTTGCAGTGCTTATGAAACGCGAACAGATTCCATCGATGCCCCCTAGTGTGCGGCTGCTGCGCTGGGAGCCAAAACCCGCACCAGTGATGCTAACGCACTACGCCGTGGTCACGAACGTCCGACGCTTTGTTTCGATGACTCTACTGGAATTGAAGGCGGCAATCGCCGGGAAGCATTGGCAGTCGGGCCATCGCAGCGCCCGCGAGTTGGTTGACCGACTGGAGCAATGCGGGGTGTTCGTGGAGATTGAGTCTGCAAGCGCAGGAGAGGGAAAGGCTAGAACAAGCTCGGCTTAGCTGGACATCGGAAAGGGAAACCGTCACAGGATTAAGAGATGGCCATGACCCCCAAATTCATTGAGGTTCCCCCCGATGAGCTGCAGACACGGACATACGAACGCCACTTATCTCCGGCGCAGGTTGGACAGTTATGGGGCCTGAGTGCGGACACAGTAAGACGTTTGTTCCAGAATGAACCCGGCGTGCTTGTAATTGGGAATACGACGCCAAGGCGCGGCAAGCGGGGGTATAAAACGCTGCGAATCCCCCAGTACGTGATTGAACGAGTTCGCCGAAGACTGAGTAACGTGTAAAGTATAGGCTGTTACCATGTTGACCATTTACCGCAGGCACCGAAAAGAATGCGCGCACCGGAGCGAGGGGCGGAAGTATCGCCGCTGCCGCTGCCCCATCTGGGTTGACGGCTTCCTCGGGGGCAAGGAAATTCGCAAGTCGCTCAACACCGCGGATTGGCAAAAAGCGCAAGACTTCCTTCGAGAATGGGAAGCGAAAGAAAGCGAGCCGAAGGCAACGCGAGACGAGCCAATGTCCATTCAGGCTGCGGGAGAGAAATTCCTCACGGACGCCGAAAGCCGAAAGCTCAACGAGTCCACAATTTACAAGTACCGGCTGCTCTTCAAGCAAATTACCGATTTCGCCTTGCGACGAGGGCTGCGCTACCTAGCTGCGCTTGACCTGCCGATGCTAGACGAGTTTCGAGCTGAATGGAAAGACGGTCCTCGTTCTGGTCTCAAGAAGCTCGAACGCCTAAGGGCTTTCTTTCGCTTCTGTGAACGCCGGAAGTGGGTCAACGATAATCCTACATTGGGGCTAAAGGGTCCCAAAATCCAGAATCGACCCACAATGCCTTTCACACACGCGGATATGCTCAAGGTTTTTGCCGCCTTCGAGAAATACGGCAGGCGAGCTGGTCTTCGCAACGCTCAGCGGCTTAAGGCATTCGTTTTGGTCCTACGATATTCGGGAATGAGAATCGGTGACGCAGTAAGATGCGACGTGGGCCGAATCACGGGAAACAAACTTTTCCTGTATACCCAAAAAACTGGCGTGCCAGTGCACTCCATTCTTCCGGATTTTGTTCTCTGGGAGTTGGATGCGGCTCCCAAGTCGAGCGAGGGGCATTTCTTTTGGACAGGTAAGTCAAAGCTCCATAGCGCCATCGGAAAGTGGCAGCGGCGGCTGCAAGCGCTCTTTAGGCTAGCGGAAGTTGAGGGCGGACACGCACACAGGTTCCGGGACACATTTGCGGTTGAGTTGCTTCTCGCTGGCGTCCCTCTCGAACGGGTCTCCGTTCTTCTTGGACACCAGAGCGTGAGGATTACTGAGCGACATTATTCGCCCTGGGTACGCGCCCGCCAGGAGCAGCTTGAGCAGGATTTGAAGCGCGTTTGGGAACAGGACCCGATGGCACTCATGGCAACGAAGGGGACGCCACGGGTACACGGAAAAACTCATCGCCCCAATTGATTTATTTTGAATCGGTTAGGTTGGTAGGGGCGGTGGGGATCGAACCCACGACCTTCGGCTTAAAAGGCCGCTGCTCTACCACTGAGCTACGCCCCTGTGGTACGAATCCTCAAGTATAGCATGGGCGAGATTAAGCGCAGGGTGGCGGGCCAAGCCGATTTTTCTGCCGTCGGATTTTTTTGTTTTTCCCTATCTTCCCTTCTTCACTTCTTCTTGTTTTCTTGCTTCTTTTTTCAGTTTTTTCTTTTGATTCTTAACTCTGCTTTTCCGCTTTCTTCAGCGGAGGGCTATTTTGCGGTGCAATCGTGATTCTGGTCAGGAAAAGGCTTCGACGGAGACGCGGGGATGGGGACGTTTGCGTTTCCACTCGTAGTCTTTACGAAGCAGGGACTTGTGTTTTTTTACTTGCGATTCGACTTCGCGGAAAGCTTTTTTGCAGCACGCGCCAAGATGTTCGCTGGATGCGGTGGCGTGGAGGGTTCCGGTAGGAAGAGTAAGATTTAATGTCAGCGTGTGTTCATCATTGCGGGGAAGTTTTGCGAATACGGCGTGAAGTTGCACTAAATCGGGCTGGTAAGTTTTTAGGAGTACGTTTAATTTTTTGACGGCGTTTTCCATCTCCTTCTCGACGGATTTATGGTTCTCGAGATCCTTGAAACTGACTGAGAGTTTCATGTGCGCACCTATAGGTTGAGTTTGTTGGCGACAGTTCGGAAGAGGTCGAGAGGTAAACCCTTCGGAATTGCTGAGGGTGAACCCTTCGACGTGTCTCAGGGTAAGCGGGTGGGACGCGGGTTGATTCGTAATGCCGCATCGAGTGCAGCTTAGCAAGCGGGGACGTAGGGAGCAATTCCGAAGATAAAATAGTGTGTAGAGATTTTTTTGGCGGAACGGACGGGCGGCGAGATAGTTTTGCGGCGAACGAGTGTTGCGAAATGCACGGAAAAGGAAAGAGCCCGCCTCCCCGCCAGGAGCGGGACAGGCAAAAGGCGGCCGCTACAAATGCCACTCGTTGACAGGATTGTGCGGGGACACATAGGCTGCGATGGATGAGCCGAGCGGCAAAAAATTTGGCGGAGATACGCGTGGGGCCGGCGGGATGGTCGTATGCGGATTGGACGGGATATGCGTATCCTTCGCCCAAGCCTAAGGGATTTCACGAAGCCACTTATTTGGCGGAATTTTTCGACACAATTGAAATCAACACCAGTTTTTACAATCCGATTCGCGCCGAACAAGCCGCAAAATGGATTGCGCGTGTGGCGGCGAACGCGAATTTTATCTTCACCGCGAAAATGTGGCAGCGGTTTACGCATGATCCGAATCCGAGCGCGCCCAATCCCAGTGCTGAAGAGGAAAAACTGGTGCGCGCTGGATTCGATGTCTTGAGGGACGCTGGAAAACTGGGCGCGGTGTTGCTGCAGTTCCCTTTTTCGTTTCACCGAACCGCGGAAACTTTCGCCTATCTGGACGGAGTGCTGAAACGATTCGCGGATTATCCGCTGGTAGTGGAAGTGCGGCACGCTACCTGGAATGTGCCGAAAGTTTTTGAATTGCTACGGGAACGCGGGGTGGGATTTTGCAACATCGATCAGCCGGTGATTGGAAAGTCGCTGGTGCCATCGGCGCACGCGACGGGGCCGGTGGGATATGTGCGGCTGCACGGGCGCCGTTACGATACCTGGTTCGGCGATGATGAGGCGGTGGCGAGTTTTGAGCGGTACAACTATTTGTACTCGGAAGAAGAGCTGCGGCCGTGGGTGGCACGCGTTGAGAAAGTGGCGAAGGCGGCGCGGGACGTTTATGTGATCACGAACAATCATTATCAGGGAAAAGGCGTGGTGAATGCGCTGCAGCTGATCAGCATGCTGAAGGAGTCGAAAGTGAAGGTGCCAGAGGCGCTGCGGGTGAAGTATCCGGAATTGGAGAAGATTGCGAGCGAACCGGTGAAGGAGCCGCGATTGTTTTGACCGGAGAAGCCTTGGTCTGAGCTCAGCGTAAGCAGAATACGACGAGTTCATGCAGAAGGGTAGCATGGGGGTACACAGTGAATAGTGAGAAATGGGAGCTAAAGGGGGATTTTCGGGATTGAATGGATTGGTTCGAACGCGACAGCTCGGTCGGAGAAGACCCACTCTTGCATAAATCAAGTGCGCAAGGATGGCCACCCAAAATCGTTCTTGAGACGTTAAGCCTGAGCCACCCGAGGTCTGAAGACGGGCCGCTGCATTGGGGAGTCGAAATCCGAGAGACTCTGCAACGCACGGCTGGGCACTAGCCAAGCTTCAAGGCGACTGCGTATCCAGTCAACAGGCCATGGAAGAAGGCGCGCCGAACTTTTTGGTTTGAGTCTTTGTAGTGGCGCGCGGCATCGTCGAGGGCACGCAGGAGTTTTTCACGGCGAGCCTGGTTCGATCCTTGTCCGCCCACAAGCTTTTCGACGAGGGCGCGAACTGCTTCATCATCGGCAATAGCGAATTGGTGCGAATGACGGGCCATGGTCGGATTCTCCATTCCTGTGTGAAAGGCTGAGTCGTGGCTGGAGGTGGCTCTTGGCCTTGGCAACACAGGTTGTCACGAAACAGAATAACCCGAATGCAGCTGTTGGCCACCAGCTTTCGCTGAAAAAAGCACCGGGCGGGCGCTGAAACGTCGAGCCTACTGGACTTAACTTGTGTGTGGCCACTGCACAGATTAATTCTTCATTTCCTTTTTTAGTTTGGTGATGAGGCGAGCGCCGGCGGAGTTGTGACCGGTGAGGAGGCCACCCCATTGGCGGGAATCGCTCCAGAGGGATTGCCCGGATTTGGCGTCGAAGGCGGTCAGGTATGTAGCGCGAGGTGGGCCCGAGACGAGATATTGGGGAACGGAGTCTTCGTGGATTCGTCCGGAATTATCGATGGTGCCGGTCTGGCCGCCGGAATAGAGGATGTGGTCGCCTTTTGGCGGGGAGGCGGAGAGCACGAGAATCAGGTCAGCTTGGCTTTTGTCGTTGACGATTTGGAAGTGGTGCCATCTTCTTAATTGTGCGAGGGCGTCGTTGCCAACGGCTGGGACGCCGGTCTGATCATCGAAGAAAACAGTTTTAGCCGCTAGGATTGTGGGAGGGATTTTTTGCGAGTGCGGAGGAGCATTCGCGGGCGAAGCGTGCTGTTGCGGTGCGGCAGAGCTAGAACAGATTAGAAGAAGCAAGGCGGAGGCAAAATGGCGCATGAGCAGCTCCGGATGATGTGGGCTTAGGATACGCCCGGAGGCGGAGAAACGGCGGAAGATTCCTAACGAACGCAGGGGCGCTGAGGGTGCAGCGATAAAAACTACGCCCTTAAGACCGAAGGGGGGAGCACCACCCTCGCCCTGCATATAACCGTTGAAGATACGACAATCCTCCGCCGAGACCGATACGAAGAGCAAGAGGGACACGATATATCGTGCCCCTACGGAAAAAACTGGACGCGGGCTAGAGCGAGGCGGCGCATCTGGCAAGCCAAGTGGAGATCAGTAGTAGTAGGGGGCTTGGGGGATGGACTGGGTGGCGTCGAGTGGGAAGCAGAAGTCGCCTTTGGCGTGACGCCAGGCATCTTCGGCTCCGCCGGGTTCTTGATGGCGGTTGTCGGTGGCGAAGGTGGCGCAGAGTTCGTAGGCACTGTTTGATTTTGGGTGATAGACGAATGGTTTGTGGGTCAGCGGATCCTGCTTTTCTTTTTCGGAGAAACTGTCGAGAGTTGACGGGAGTTGTGAGTCCGAGGCTCGCCACTTTTGCTGAATTTTCTGGGCGAGTTCGGCAAGGGAGCGCACGGTGTGTTCGTCAGAACGAATAAGGCGCTGGGTTCCTGGCCCGCCTAGAACGCGAAAACCCAACACGATTACGACAACAATGGCGATGGCGGCGACGAAGGCTGCGCGGGCGTCTCTGCTCATAGCTTCGGGCTCGCAGATGCGGTGGCTGGCACGGGCAATGGAATGGAATCCGCTTTGCGGAGTGAACCAAAGTAATACCAGAAAACGCCGCCGGCGATGAAGAGAACGGTGGCGACTTTAGCGACGAATCTGGCGGTTAATTCGCCGCGAAGGAAATAGGTTAGAAACGCGATGAGGTCGCCGATCACGATACCAGCAGCGATGAGCAGAGCGATGTAGGTGAGCCATTTTCTGACGGAGGACTCAAGTTTTTCTGGATGAAGCTGCAATTCGCGAAGGATTGCGCGCGTGACCCAAAGATAGACGGGGAAAGCGATGATCACGCAGGCAAGAGCATCCGCCATTTGGTAGTAAGCGCCGCGGTAGTAATAACTGGGAACGAGCGGATCGGGGAACCAGCGCTCGATGAGCGTGAAGAGGATCGAGCCGAGGCCGAGGGTCCAGGTAGCCAGCGTTGAAAAGCAGAATAAATAAAGGAAAGCATCTTTGGCGGAGCTGGAGCGTTTGTAACTGGGAACGGGGATGCCGGTGCGGTCCTCAAAATGATCGGCGAGCACGCGGTAAACGTCTTCTTCGGGCCACTCGCGGCCGCGAAGAAGCGCTACGAGAGTTTCGTCGCTGGCACCGTGGCTGCGCGCGGCGTCCAAGAATTGTCTTAAGTCGCTGGCGGAGTTCATTGGGGCGGGATTATAGCGCAATTGATGGCGGGTAGGTCGCCAAGCGAGTCCGGGCGGGGTAAGCATCCTGGTCCCCTGCCTGAAGAGGCGGGAGTGGATGGCGCAGCAAACGAATACCGAGTACGAGATTAAATATTTACAATTTTTCGGAAGGCGGATGCGCAGCGAAGGGTAGTAGTGTGGAAGTTGTGGAGTTACTGGAGATGCGGCGATGAAAAAATATTCCTTGATGATGATAGCGGTGGCTGGATTGCTTAGCGCGACGGTGGTCGAGGCTCAGGAGATGCCTGGGGAGTATGCGGAAGTGTGGAAGACACTGGATCGCAAAGGCGACTTCAAGAGCGGGGTGTTAAAGGTGAATATTCCGGGCAGCGATTTGAAGATGACGATTCAAGGGATTGCGACGCCAACGCCGTTTGGATTTGGCGGATGGGTGGCATTGAGCAAAAGCAGTGACGGCGCTGATGCCATGATGGGCGACCTGGTGCTGACACAGGGAGAAGTGAATCCAGTGATGTCCGCACTGCTGGAAAACGGGATTGATGTGACGGCACTGCATAATCATTTTTTCTGGGATGATCCGCACGTTTACTTTACGCACGTACACGGAATGGGGGAGTTATAAGTCTGCGGCGCGTGTTTCGTTGAAGCTTGAGGAGTAGCGGACAAGCCGGGCGATACGAGAAGATTATTTTGGGCGCAGAATGAATAACGGCTCATTTTTTTCGATTCCGATTGATGTGTCGGGCGGGACGGGGCCCAATTTTGGACGATTCGGAACGCTGGGGCGTGACGCGTTCCGCGGACCTGGATACAAAGACTTCGATAATAAGCTTGATCAACAAGTTGGTGATCGTACGGTTTCGCGCGGAATTTTTTAACATATTCAATGTGGTGAACTTTGCATTGCCATCGAATGTGGTGCTGGGAAGCGCATCTGGGATCATCAGCAAAACAGCAGGGACCACGAGGCAAATCCGGTTTTCTTTGAAGGTGATTCACTGAAGAGATGGAATTCGAGGTAATAGGAGAAAAAATGAGGATACGGCAAAGTGGGCGAGCGAAAGCAGCAGCGATGGTCGTGGCGTGCCTGACTGTAGCTGCTATGGGTTTTATGCGAAGTGAAGCTAGAGCAAAGCAAACAAACGCGAACCCCACCGGTTCTTCACGCGCGGAGATCGATGCGTTCAACAAGAAATATATTGCGGCGCACTTGCGGATGGACAATGCGGCGGTGCTGAGCATGTGGGCGGAAGACGGAATCAGCTTGTTGCCGGCCACGGACCCGATGATGGGGAAGGAAGCGATTGGAAAGTTTATGGACGAGGTGGTGGGGAGAATGCCGGGATATCACATGCAAAAAATGGATGTGGATTTTCAGGGGATCGAGGTGAGTGGAGATTGGGCTTCGGAGTGGGCGGAGGAACATCAGGTGGTACAGCCGCCGCCCGGGAAGCGGTTGATTGACAGTTATGGGAAGCTGCTGCTGGTGCTACATCGCGAGGCGGATGGAAATTGGCGGATCACGCGGGAGATGTGGAATCAAGGGTTGAAGCCTTGAGGCGGGACTTTTCGGGTAGGGCGGCAGCTGCGGTCTCGATCCTATTGGCTTTTGCGACGGTCGTGGCAGTGTGCGGTTTTGCCCAGGAGCCCGCAGGCAGCGCTGTCGGAAAAACGGAATGGCCGGCGCGGGAGTGGGCGCGGAGTACGCCGGAAAAAGTTGGCCTGGATGAAGGAACGCTGGCGGCGCTAGATGCGGATCTGAAGAGCGGGAAATATCCCCTGGTGGATAGCTTTGCGGTATTTCGCTGCGGAAAGGAAGTGTTTGCCCGGAAGTATGAGCACGACTATGCGCAAATTTATCGGAAAGAGGCGAAGACGCGTGGACCGCTGAATGCGCGGCTCACGGGGCCATACAACTATTTTGATCCGGCGTGGCACCCGTATTATCACGGGACGGAATTGCACAGCATACAGTCGGTGAGCAAGACGGTGAGCTCGGTGATTATCGGGATCGCGATGACACGCGGAGACTTTAAGGCCGGGCTGGATACGCCGGTGCTGAAGTATTTTGACGTTGCGCACGTGAAGAATGTGGAGGAGCGAAAGCGGCGGATGAAGCTGCGACACGTACTGACGATGACGGCGGGACTGGCTTGGACCGAGGATGTGCCGTACGACGATCCGCGAAGCGATTCGAGCTTGATGGAAGCGACGGATGATTGGGTGCAGTATGTGATCGATAAGCCGATGGCGGCGGAGCCGGGAAAAGTTTTTGATTACAGCAGCGGCGTCTCGGAGTTATTAGCGCATATTTTTTTGAAGGAAACCGGGCAGGACATTGATTCGTACGGAGAGACATATTTATTCAAGCCGCTCGCGATTGAACACTTTTGGAAGAAGACGCCGATGGGGGTGGTGGATACGGAGGGTGGGCTGTACTTGCGTGGAGAGGATTTGGCGAAGATTGGATATTTGTATTTGCATGGCGGTGCCTGGGATGGGAAGCAGCTGGTGTCGAAGGAGTGGGTGGCGGAATCGGTGACGCCGTTTATACAAGCCGAGGAAGATTATCAGTACGGATATAAATGGTGGCTGCTGCCGAGAAAAGATTCGCAACAACTTGTCTGGATGGCGCGGGGATTTGGCGGGCAGAACTTGATGGTGTTTCCGGAGGAAGGGCTGATCGTTACTTTTACGGCGTGGGACATTTTGGGGACGACCGACCCGGAACATGAGTTTGTTACACGGGTGCTTGCGGCGGTGCGGGCGAAGAGTTGCGGCGCGCAGACGCCCTAACGCTGCAGGCGGCATGAGTTTGGCAGATACAGTTGCAAGGTGATTGCTACGCGCCGAATATATTCGTATTCAGAAAATCGTTGCGGAACTTGCCGTGTGGGTCGAGCCTCTTCGCCAATTCAATAAAGTCCGGCAACCTCTCATAGAGAGATTTGAGACGAGTGGGAGTGATCGCAAATAGCTTTCCCCAGTGCGGTCGTGCGTCGAACGGAGCCAATTCTTTTTCGATGACCGGCAAGAGCGCGCTGACAGCAGGCCAGTCCGGTTTCCAGGTGAAATGAATTGTTACGCAGGGCTGCTGGCGACACGGGCTCATCCAAAGTTGGTCCGCAGCGATGGCGCGAATTTCAGTAATCATCAAGTGCGGAGAGACCTGATCGCGCAGGCGTTCGACGGCGAGAATCGCCTCAACCGCGTGCTGGCGCGGAACGAAATACTCGGACTGGAGCTCCTTGCCTGCGCTGGGAGTGAAACCCATGCGGAAGTGAGGCAGGCGGTCGTACCAGGGGCCGGGCACACCCATCTGTTCGGTGCAGTTTTCGGCGGAAAGCTCAGCGATGGGGTGAAGATTCCTGATTGCGAGCTTGGCGCCGAAAAATTCCGGCTCCGGACCATACCCTGGCTCATTTTCAACAATGCTTTTCAGCCAGACTTCGTTGATGCGCTGCTTTTGCCAGTCAGTGAAGAGGCTCACGCTGTAGGCGCTGCCTTCGATGTCGTCAAAATGATCCTGCATCTGACGCAGCGGAAGATTTTCATAGACGTACTGGCGCATGAGGAAGGTTGGCTGAAGATTGAGAGTCACTTTTGTGATGACGCCGAGAGCTCCGAGTCCCACGACAGCTCCGAGAAACGTGTCACCGTCTTTTTGATGAGAAAGATTCACGACGCCGCCTGACGCGGTTACGAATTCTAGGGCTGAAACGGCGGTGGAGAGATTGCCATTCTTTTGGCCGGAACCGTGAGTTGCGGTGCTACAAGCGCCGGCAACAGAAATATGCGGGAGCGAAGCAAGGTTGTGCAGAGCGAAGCCTTTTTCGTGAAGGTAGGGAGATAGCTTTCCGTAGGTGATGCCCGCGCCGACGGTGACGGTGTGACCGTGCCGGTCGAGCGAGATCACATCGTCCATCGATTTCAACGAGAGGAAATAGTCCTTGCTGTCGGCAATTTTGTTAAAGCAGTGGCGGGAGCCCAGGACTTTGAGCCTGGCGTGATTCTTTACAAAATCCTTGACGAGTTCCGGCGACGTTCCCGCATACAGATTTTCAGTGCTGTACTCGACGTTGTCTGCCCAGTTCTTAAGCTTGTCGCCGGACGCCCACTTGAACAGCGGCGAAATGACTGGACCAGCGGTGAGAGCGGAGACGGTTTTGAGGAATGTGCGTTTGTCCATGATTTCTGCGAGCCGAAGGCTGGCTGTTGCCTCGTGAACCGAGATGATACATCCTTCCCGCCAGGGGCGGCGCGGGAATTCGAACCCGCGTAAAGGCGGGAATGGAGGCGTGCAGTCATGAGAAAGGTTGTGTCGGGAGTTGGGATCAGCCTGGATGGCTATATCGCGCGGCCGGATGGCGCGGTGGATTTCTTGTTTATGCCAAAGGATTACTCGATGGCAGCGTTCTTCAAGCGATGTGATGCTGCGGTCATGGGGCGGAAGTCGTACGATATGGGGCTGAAGTTGGGCGGCGGGAAGATAAGCAGCTTCGGGATGAAGTGCTACGTCTTTTCGAGGACGCTGGGCGGCGTAGCACACGGAGACTTCACCATCGTGAAGGAGCCACCGAAACCGTTCATCGAGGCGCTGCGCAAAAAGAAGGGCAAGGACATCTGGTTGATGGGCGGCGGAGAGTTGACGCGCGAATTATTGCGGGAAGATCTGGTGGACGAACTGTATTTAGGCGTGGTGCCGGTATTGATTGGAGAAGGAATTCCGGCGTTTCCGTGCGGATTCCCGCAACGGGAATATAAGTTGACGGAGAATAAGACATTTTCGCAAGGACTGATTGCGTTGAAGTACGAGCGCGTGCGAGGGAAGAAAAACACGAAGAAGTGAACATCCGGGCGAGCCGGAAGCAAAGGCAACGCCTACCCAGCACAGAGAACAGGTGGTCCTCAAGTATACGAACGGCTGTCCTTAAACTGCTCCGCGGTACAGCTTACAAGGTTTTTCCCGCAGAGTAACCTGCAAGCGTCAAAACATCCCAATTCTCAGGCAATGTTTGGAGAGTCCATGCGTATGCACAAGATTTTGCCGGCGATGATTCTGGCGTTCGGAGCGATGCCGCTGACGATAGCGGCTCAGGAGCAAGCCGCGGTGACCTCGGAGCGTGCGACCATCGCTCAGGCGGTGGATAAGATCGTGGCGCAGGAACATGCGGAGATGAATGCGATCCGCAAGTACTCGCCACTCGTGGAGACATACATCCAGACGGTACGGCCGGATAAAGAACTGGGTGCGGTCCCGAACGGGGACAAATATTTTCTGGGGCGGGCGGAGCTGGACAAGGGTGTGCAATTGGAGCCGCTGGTTAAGGGCGATGGAGGAAACGGGAGCAGCGTGGGCGCCGTAAAGCAGAAATTCTTGGCGAGCCTGGGAAATATATTTTCCGGGGAGTTTCTGCCGCGCGGCTTTTTGCAGATGATTTATCTGGATGAGCAGGGATTCGACCAGCAGCACTATAAGTTTTCGTATGCGGGACGGGAATTCCTGGGCGATGTGCGCTGCCTGATTTTCGACGTTGATCCGTTGGCAAATACGGGAAAAGGGCGGTTCTCTGGGCGAATTTGGGTGGAAGATCAGGATTTTCACATTGTGCGGTTCAACGGTTCTTATGGCAGGTCGTCGCGAGGCAGCTATTATTTTAATTTCGACAGCTGGCGGGAAAATTCCGGAAAAAATGAATGGTTGCCGGCGTATATCTATAGCGAGCAAGGCAACGTGGAATATGGAGTGGCGAAACATTCTGCGTTCAGGCCGTTTAAATCGCAGACGCGGCTTTGGGGCTACGACTTGAATCGCGGGCAAGAGGCGCAAACGCTGAGCAGCGTCGAGGTGGAAGGGCCGAAAGTGAAAGATCAGACGGAAGCAGGAAATGGATATTCGCCATTGCAGGCCAAGCGAGCGTGGGGAAGGCTGGCGGAAGACAACGTGGCGGCGAAGATGCAGCGCATGGGATTGATGGCGCCGTATGGTGACGTGGACAAAGTGCTGGAGACGGTGGTGAACAATCTGGAAGTGACGAACGAGGTGGAGGTCCAGCCGGAAGTGCGCTGCCGCGTGCTGATGACGTCGACTCTGGAATCATTCACCATGGGACACACGATTGTGCTAAGCCGGGGATTGATCGATGTGTTGCCGGATGAGACGAGCCTGGCGGCGGTGCTGGCGCACGAACTGGGGCACGTGATGCTTGGACATCGTATGGACACAGAGTTTGCGTTCTTCAATCGCGTGCGGTTCGACGAGAAAGATACCTTTCACCATTTCGGGTTCGCACGAAACGCTGACGAAGAAGAAGCGGCGAATCAGAAAGGCATCGAACTGCTAAAGAAATCCCCCTATCAAGACAAGTCCGGGACCGCGCAAGCATTCTTTGAGGCATTGCAAAAAAGGGAGAAGGAAGTGCCGAACTTGATCAGCCCGCACCTAGGGGACCGCGTTCCGAAGCATTGGGCGAGTGCCTCGGGAGCCCGCGATCAACAGGCGGTGAAGACCGCGAGAGCAATTGTGGCGCTGCCGCTGGGCGCACGGATTAAGGTTGAGCCGTGGGACGACCGGCTGGTAATGCTGAAAGCGCAGCCGGAAGCTGCGGTTGCAGAGTATGAAAAGATGCCGTTTGAAGTGGCGCCGTTCCTGGTTTACCTGACCAGGCAGAACGGCAATGCAATGTTGAATGACACCGGTACAATGGCAATAAAAACGGACACCGAGCCAGCACCAGCGATTGGAAAACCATGAGCGCAGTAACTGAGCGGAATTAGAGATGTGAACAGCACCGAGCATGACGGCGGGATAGACCTTGCCCGCAGCAGGCGGGCCGCCGTTTCAAGAGAGCAAGAACAGCGAGCGAAAATTAGCGGCGCTTCAGTTTACGGGCAACGCGCTTGACGGATCTTTTTGCTGACGCGACGGTCTTTTTTGCGGACCTGGTGACTTTCTTGGCTTTCTTTTGGGACTTGTTGATGGCACGGCGAGCCTTGGAACGCACTTTGGTCGCGACGCGGACCAGCTGATCCTTTTCTTCGCCGAGCGAGCTAGCAGTGCGCTTGGCTCCAGCGACAATTTTGCCTGCGGCTGAGCCGAGAGTTTCACCAACGGTTACGAGTACTTCTTCTTCGGCGGATACGGTCATAGAATCTCCATTCATGCGATTTGCGGGCGGGACGGATCATACGCTGCTCAAGCCGCGAAGAACATAGGGAAAAACCCCTGCCAGCAGCGGTTACTACCGGCACGGGTTCAGGGGCTTGCTATTGCACGCTAACTGAAGAGATCCGGTCATTCCAGCTTCGACCAGGCTTTTGTCTTACTCTCCAGTCACGCAGATCCGGACGATCGTGGTTCAAACTGGCACTGGCTCCGCTGAAGTTGCGATCGTCATAGACCGAAACGCGAGCATTGCCGAACACGCGTATGGAAGAGATTTTGTCGCCATAATCGCCCAAAGACTCGCGGCGATCACCTCGACGCAGACAGAAGAAGCCACCGCGGAAACCCGGCTCCTTGTAGAAGCAAGCACCGCCGCGCTCCCAACGGCCGCCATGCCAATCGCCGTCAGGTGGCCAAGTGGCGCCGGGTTCTGGATCCCACCAGCCTGGGCGGTCTGGACCACCCGGTCCTGGCCCTGGGCCGCCACCGTTATAGCCCCGAATGATAAAAACTGCGCGGCATCCCTGTTGAACCCATAGGCCCTGCCGGTCGACACCCCAGGTTTGCCCCTGAATGCAAGGGGAACCGCTGATCTGCCGGTCCATGCGAACCTGATCGGGATCGTAGCTGCCGCAGTATTTGCGATTGTCATTGTTGGCTTCGCAAGTGACGGTTTGTTGAGCTGCCGCGAACGCGGGAATTACCAGAAAAACAAAAGCCACTCCGAGAAAACGGAGAAGCGTATTGAGTCTCATGAGCTTGCTCCTGGTGAATTTCAAGACGGCAGCGCCGAACCTGGGCGGGCAAGCTAGAAGCGCCGCAGCATGTGCGTTGAGCGTAGCACAGAGGGAACGGATTTAGGATGAAGTGTGGCTAACCGAACGACAGCATCGAGTGCGTTACTGGGGACAGGCGGCGCTGCCATCGATCCAGATTTTCATTTGGGCGACGGTGTCTGAGCGGCTGAGGGGAGGCAACGCGCGGCCATCGCCGGGGCTCCAGCCCCAGCCTACAAGTTCGTCATCTGCGACGTGTTCAAGAAGCTGTTGCAGGGAGCGGCCGCCGGTTTGTTTGGGGTCCTTGAGTTGACGACAGAGTTCGGCGGGGGTGCGGCCGACAAAGACCATTTTGTGCTCGGGCGAAGGCAGGCCCCACTTGGGATTGCCAGGAGGCATGTGATCGCCGGCGAGATTGCTAGTCTGGTGGCAGGTTTCGCAACGCATGGCGGAAACGCCGTGGCCGTCTTTGCCGCGTTTTACGTTTTGCAGGTGCACGTGGCTGTCATCGCCTTGCAGCGGGGCGTCGCCCGCGGGGTGGCAATTCTGGCAGCGCGGGGAGGTGAAAACCTTGTGAATTTCGAGAAAGGCTTTTGCGGAAGCAGCCGCGTCGGGCTTGGGGCTGGCCGGCGCGGCATGCAAATTCGCAATGGCGAATATGGCCAGAGCAATTCCAAGGATCGCGAGCGTCACCATCCGGATCAGAGCAAGCTTTGCGCGGGCGTTCTCTAGCTTCATGACTTTACCTCGTGCGACTCGGCGAGATCCGCGGTTCGAATCGGGAGACTGCGAACCCGCTTTCCCGTCGCTGCGAAAATAGCGTTGGCAAGAGCGGGCGCCACCGGTGGAACACTAGGCTCGCCGACACCGGTTGGACTAACATCGCTGGGAACGATATGTACTTCAATAACCGGAGATTCGAACATACGCAGCATCTGGTAATCGTGGAAATTTTTCTGTTGCACGCGGCCGTTTTCCAGAGTGATCTCGGTTTTCAACGCGGCGGTAAGACCGAAGACGATGCCGCCTTCCATCTGCGCTTTGACGATGTCCGGGTTGATGACCCGGCCGCAGTCTACGGCACAGACGACGCGGTGAACCCGTACGTTGCCGTTTTTTTCCACAGACGCCTCGATGACTTGCGCGACATATGTTTCGAACGAAAAATGAGTGGCGATTCCGCGAGCGACTCCTTTGGGAAGCGGTTTTCCCCAGTTAGCTTTCTCGGCAGCGAGATTTAAGACGCCCAACATGCGCGGCTCTTTTGCCAGCAATTTGCGTCGCAATTCGTAGGGATCTTTTTTACCTGCGTGCGCCACTTCATCAAGAAAAGCTTCGACGGAAAAGCCAGTGTGGGAGTGGCCGACGGAGCGCCACCACTGCACTGGCACGCCGATTTTTGGCGTGTGCAGGTCAACTTGTATATTGGGAATGCCGTACAAAATGTCGGCGGCACCTTCGACGGAAGTGCTGTCGACGCCATTCTTAACCATCAATGGTTCAAAGGCGGTTCCAGCCATGATGGATTGGCCGACGATGGTGTGCGTCCAGGCAACGGGATTGCCTTCGCCGTCGATGCCGGCGGCAAAACGATCGTGCCATTTGGGACGATACCAGCCACCAGCGAGATCGTCTTCGCGCGTCCAGACAACTTTCACAGGAGCTTTGGCGACTGTGGCGACGTGTACGGCTTCGACGATAAAGTCCGAAGCGGGATTAGCACGACGACCAAAGCCACCGCCGAGGAGCGTGGTGTTTATTTTCACTTTTTCGGGCGGCAGTCCGGCGACTTTCGCAGCGGCGGCGCGATCTACCGTTTCGAATTGTGTGCCGGTCCAGAGTTCGCAGCTATCGGCGCGCAAATCGACGACGCAGTTTAGCGGTTCCATCATGGCGTGCGCGAGGTACGGTACATCGTACTCGGCAGTAATCGTTTTTGCAGCGCTCGACAGCGCGCCTTGCGGATCGCCATTTTTTCTGGCGACATTTCCGGGAGCGGCGGAAGTTTTCGAAAATTCTTCGGTCATTTTTGTAGTGGAAAGGCCGGTGTTCTCGCCGTCATCCCATTTAATTTTCAATTTATCGCGGCCGAGTTTTGCCGCCCAGTAACGATCGGCGATGACAGCTACACCCGAGGGAATTTGTTCGACGGCGCGAACGCCGGCGATTTTCATGGTATCGGTGGAATCGACCTGGGAGACTTTGCCACCGAAAACTGGCGGACGCGCGACGACGGCGAACAGCATGCCGGGAAGCTTTACGTCGAGGCCGAATTGCGCGCTGCCATTGATCTTAGCGGGCGTGTCGAGGCGTCGAGTTGGTTTGCCGATCAGAGTGAATTTCTTGGGATCTTTCAGCGGAATATTGGGCGGCGGTTTGCGTTGTGACGCGGCCTCAGTCAGCGAGCCATAGCTGGCTTTCTGGTTGGATTCGGCATGAATGACAAAGCCTTTCGCGACGTGGCAACTTTCGCTTGGGACATTCCACTTCGTCGCGGCGGCTTCGGTGAGCATGATGCGCGCCATCGCGCCCATTTTGCGGAAACGCTCCCATTCGGAGGGCGTGGTGCTGCTGCCGCCGGTCATTTGCACGCCGTAAATTGTGTGGTTATAACTTGGATCGACGGGCGCGGCTTCGACTTTGATTTTCGACCAGTCAGCTTCGAGCTCTTCGTTCAGAAGCATTGGCAGACTGGTGTAAACACCCTGCCCCATTTCCGAGTGATTGACGATGACCGTCACGGTGTCGTCCGGAGCGATGCGCACGAAAGCGTTGGGGGCGAAGGCTCCCGGGGGCGCGGCGGCAAGTTCCCGCGCGCCAGCACCGAGCTCGGGGATGTAGGCTGCGATGCACAGTCCTCCGGTGACGGCGGCAGAAGTTTTCAGAAATTCGCGGCGGCCGACATTTTTTCCTTTTTCAAGAAGCCCCGAAGTCATTGCGCCACCTTCGCTTGTGCATGACCAGCCCCGGCGGAAATTTCCGCAGCGCGATGAATGGCGCGCCGGATGCGTTGATAAGTTCCGCAGCGACAGATGTTGCCGGACATCGCTTCATCGATATCCTCGTCGGTCGGCTTGGGATTTTGCTGGAGCAGAACCGCGGCGCTCATGATCTGTCCGGACTGGCAGTACCCGCATTGCGGAACGTCGATTTCGATCCAGGCGCGCTGAACAGGGTGCGAATTATCCGCGGAAAGACCTTCGATGGTGGTGACGTGCTTGCCAGAAACACGGGAAAGCGGAGCTACGCAACTGCGAATCGCCATGCCGTCGAGGTGCACCGTACAAGCGCCACACAAGGCCATGCCGCATCCGAATTTGGTCCCAGTGAGGCCGAGCGAATCGCGGATGACCCACAAAAGTGGAGTGGATGGATCGTCATCCACAGAAACCGATTTTCCATTTAAAGTGAAGGAAGTCATAAAACGCCTCCGGGGAGTGGGAGTTGATGACCAGGCGTGCTAGCCAGGGCGGGGCGGTAGCACACCACCAATCATTTCTGTTGGAGCGCGGCAACCAAGCGAAGGATACATCAAAAATCAAATAGGATGGACGAAAATTCGACGATATTCGGATTCAATCTGACGAGGACGGGCAAAGCACGCCGCCCGCTACTGGAAAAAATCTCAGAGAGAAATCAGTTGATGGGGATGGGCAGGTTCTGGCGGGGCTTCAGATACCAGCAGGGCTGGTCGCCGAAATGGGGGAAGAGCGAGTGGACACAGCTTAACGTTTCGATGGGATTGACTTGGTCGAGTTCATATTGGTAGGTTCCGTTTTTTACTTTTATGGCGAGAAGGCGGTTGCGGGTGAGGTGTTCGAAGGGAGAGGTTGCGGTGGCGTGTAACATGCGGACGCGCAGCACGATGTAATCCAGCAGGAAGGCAAATGCGGTCAGTAATAAGACTGTCGCAATCACGCGACCGGCGATTTGCTTGCGAGTCACGCAGGGAGTATAGCCGAAGCGCTCAGCATTGCTGCTTCGCGATTATTGCGCTCTCACTGCTTTATTTCGACCGGTGTGCCGATTTTGTGGGTTGAGCCGAAGCGTTTGTAGTTTGCGTATTTGACGGTCATTCGGATGTGGACGCCGCCGCTGGTGAAATGAAGAGTATCGTCGGCGTGCGTGTAAGTGGGAAACCAGTAAGGCCCGGTGATATTTTCGCGATAAGTTTCAAAGTGCGGAAAGATGTTTTCGTTATTCTTTTTCATGATGTCCGGAACCGCTTTGCCATAACTCTTCACGATTTGCAGGTCTTTTTCGTCGACCCATACTCGGCCCTGGAAATAGCGTTGATTTTTTTCCATTTTCTTGGGAGCCACGTCGAAAACGTAGGCGTGCAGGTCGTCGACGATCTGGCGGCCGACATAGGTAACGTTATATTTAGGCAAATCTTCGGTAGTGAGTACGAAAGGTTGAATATTTTCCAGGTCGTTGAGGTCCTGCTGCGACATGGAAATGCGCGTGAGCGAAGGAGGAGGAGCGTAGGTATCTTTCGCGTAGCGTTTGCCTTCGGGAGTGAAGCTGATGTCGGTGGTCAAGCGATATTCGCCGTCGGGGTTGCCGTCGGGGTCGACGGTTTGCATGACAAAGGTCTGCGTGTAGGTGTAATTGTCGCGCTCTTTTTTAAACTCGGATTCGTGCTGGGAAAATTTCTGGATGATCTGATCGGCGGGAATGGCTGGCGGATCGCTGGCGATGGCCGACTCGCT
>Ga0185299_10002355_pt1 | contig 29664 bp, 19 predicted proteins | sample PaiPotPPA55metaG_FD_128002 | JGI IMG/M metagenome (GOLD analysis project Ga0185299, IMG submission 128002) | Iron sulfur acid spring bacterial and archeal communities from Banff, Canada, to study Microbial Dark Matter (Phase II) - Paint Pots PPA... ...
CTCCCTTTTCTCACATAACATTAGCGATTTGTTAGAAATAGCGGTGCTGGTTTCAAGCGCGACCGAAGATTGAACACATGTGCCGCTGCCTAACTTGTGAGGCGTTGGTCTTGCGAAGCATCGGCCGCCATCACTAGTTAGTGGGCAGATTCGGGATTTCGACGACCGGGCGAATCTCGACCGTACCTTTGCGGGCACCTGGGATTCGTCCGGCAATATCGATCACCTCATCGAGATTCCTGGCTTCGACCATGAAAAAGCCACCAAGCTGTTCGCGCGTTTCCGCGAATGGACCATCGGTGACGAAACGTTTGCCGCCGCGCACCTGGACGCTGGTCGCCGTCGACACGGGCTGTAGTGGGGACGTCGAAAGAAACTGTCCCTTCGACTTGAGATCGTGCGCGAGTTGGGTCGACTCGCCGTAACAATTCTGCCGCTCGGACTCAGTCCAAGCCTGCTCATCGGCGTAAATCAGAAGCATATATTTCATTTCTAAGTCTCCTCTATATTATGGCGGCGCAGGTCGAAGATATTATGGCTGCACTAAGCTGAAATTCTTTGACTGATAGCTAAAATATTTCCTTCACTGTCTTTGAACCAGGCGGTCTTCGCTCCACCTCCGGTCGCAATGCTGTTCACGGTCTTGAACCCCGGCGTATCGTATTCCTCGAATACCACACCTCTAGACTTCAGGTCGGCGACTTCCGCTCCCACATCATTGACGCTCCAGAAAGCAGTACTGGCACTTGACGTTCCTGCTCCCGCTGAGGGGTACATGAAGACCGAGGAGCCCTGGCCACATTCATAGACGACACCGCCTGCGTATTCTTGCTTGGGTTTCAATCCGAGCTTTTCTTCATAGAACTTCCGGGCCCGCGATACATCGCTCACTGGGATGTACGGTATGATCGGTGCATTCTGCAACATTTTGCTTCCTCCGCGGCGATTCAAGGGCGTTCCAGGTAGTGGTATTTCTTCCCCCTCGTCCTTCTCGCGCTTCTATCAGTAAATCGAACAAGGATGGCCCAAATCGACACCTCATACGAAAAAATTTAAGATCAGGTATGTCTTTCGATGCTGCCCAGGCTGTCGAGGCCGTGTACCACTCCGATTGGGGCCGGATCGTCTCCGTCCTGATCGGCCTGGTCGGTGACTTCGACCTCGCCGAAGAGTCTGCCCAGGAAGCGTTTACCGCGGCCGTAGATCAATGGCGGGTTTCCGGCGTCCCGGAGGTTCCGCGCGCCTGGATTATCCAGACGGCGCGGCACAAAGCGATCGACCGTATCCGGCGCCGGGAAAGCCTCGATCAAAAACTCGAAACTTACGTTGCCAGTGGCTTCGTCCGCACCTCTGTTGAGCCGGACTACGACAGCAACGAAATTCCCGACGACCGCCTTCGGCTTATCTTTACCTGTTGCCACCCCGCGCTGGCTTTGGATGCACAGGTAGCACTCACCCTCCGCACCCTGTGTGGTCTCGATACGGACGAGATTGCGCGGGCGTTCCTCGTGCCCTCCACCACCATGGCGCAGCGTCTGGTACGCGCCAAACGCAAGATTCGCGATGCCGGCATCCCCTATATCGTACCCGAAACTAATGACATGCCTGCGCGGATCGACGCGGTCTTGACCGCCATCTATCTTGTCTTCAATGAAGGTTATGCGGCAACCCGGGGAGGCCCTCTACTGAGAGCCGATCTGTGCGCCGAAGCCATCCGTTTGAACCGGCTGGTAAGGTCGTTGATGGGACCGCAACCTCCTCGGGAAACAACCGCTCTGCTCGCTCTCATGCTGCTGCACGACGCACGGCGCGATGCCCGCCTCGATGCGGCCGGGGATCTCGTTGTTCTGGAAGAGCAAGATCGCAGCCGGTGGAATCATCCCCAGATCGCCGAGGCACTGCCGCTCGTCCAGGAAGCCTTGCGCGGCGGCGCTGGTCCTTATGCGCTGCAAGCCGCCATTGCAGCTGAGCATTGTCGTGCCGCGCGCCCGGAGAAAACGAATTGGCGTCAGATTGTTCGGCTCTACGATCTTCTCGAGCGCTTGCAGCCGTCTCCCGTCGTGTCGTTAAACCGTGCGGTCGCGGTGGCGATGGCGGACGAACCTCGGTCCGCCCTCGCTATCGTCGATGCCCTCGCCGCGGCCGGTGATCTCGAAAACTATCACCTGTTGCATGCTACCCGCGCCGACCTGTTGCGCCGAATCGGTTCCCCGGAAGAAGCCGCCAAAAGCTACAAGCGCGCACTCGCTTTGGCCACCAATGAAAGCGAACGCCGATTCCTCGATCGACGTCTGCGCGAAGTTCTCGCACAAGCTGTTTAGTTGGAATCGTGTTGTACAATCCGACGCCAGTCTGATTTTGTTGCGGATCTTTGATTGCGGATCATCACGGCGCGGATCATCACAGAATGAACTGGAACAGCATGGACCGGACGCCCAGACAATTTTCCCCGAGCGCGGACTTTGGCTTGCGTCCCGGAATTCTCTCGCCCATGGAAACCCTGGCGCAGTCCGTCTCCACCATGGCCCCCACCACTACGCCCGCAGCGACGATCCCGCTGGTTTGCGCGCTTGCCGGAAATGGCACGTGGCTCGCGTATTTATTGGCGACCGTAGCGGTGCTGCTTGTCGCGTTGTGCATCAGCCGCTACGCCCGCCTTTCCGCGTCGCCGGGCTCTCTCTACACTTACGCTTCGATGACTCTACCTCCCTGGCTGGGTGCGACGGTCGCGTGGAGTCTGTTGCTGGCATACGTCGCCACGGGATCGAGCGTCATCGGCGGCTTCTACCATTACGCCAACCTGCTGCTGCGCGACGCCACCGGCCATGTCTATTCTGCCGTGTTGCTGGCCACACTGGTGACCGGGCTTTCAATATGGATTGCTTATCGCGATGTGAAGATCTCTGCGCGACTCATGTTATGGATCGAAGCTGCATCCGTGACCGTGATCGTGATTGTAGTAGCGCTTTTGCTCGTGCGCCGCGGCTGGCACCTGGACGCGGAACAGTTGCATCTCCGTGGCATGACCGGCAGCGGACTCCGTCTCGGGCTGGTGCTGGCGTTGTTCAGCTTTGTCGGCTTTGAGAGCGCGACTACTCTGGGATCGGAAGCGCGCAATCCGTTGCAGACAATTCCCCGCGCAGTGATCCAAAGTGCCTTTCTCGCCGGCGCTTTCTTTACGATCTGCGCTTATGCCGAAGTATTAGGTTTCCACATCGCAGACCAGGATTTAGGCGCCAGCCAGGCTCCCATGTATTTGCTCGCCCGAGTCGGCGGCGTCCCGGTGTTGGGACTGCTGATTGATATCGGCGCGCTCGTCAGCCTGTTTGCTGGAACGCTGGCGTGCATCACGGCGGCAGCCCGCGTCCTACTCCTTATGGCGCATGACGGGCTTGCACACAAATCTCTGCGCACCACACATGCTCGAAATCGAACTCCGGGCCGGGCGGTCGTCATCACCGGGATTGCCGCGCTGCTTCCCGTCGCAGTGCTGGCAGCTCGCGGCGCCAGCGGTCTCGATGTCTACGGGTGGCTCGGATCTCTGGCCACGTACGGCTTTATCGTAGCTTACGCGTTGGTGTGCATCGCGCTGCCGCGCTACCTGCGCAACCACGATGCTCTCCGTCGTGGAGCGCAGATCGTTCCATGGCTCGCTGGCAGCGCCATGCTGCTGGCGCTCGTGGGGAATTTCTATCCGGTGCCGGAAGGGCCCTATGGCAAGTTGCCCTACGTCTATCTTGCATATTTGGCGGCAGGCCTATTGTGGTTCTGGATTCGCGGCCGTGGCAAATCTGCATTAGCAGAAAGCTGAAGGCGAGCCTCACGACCTTCGATTCCACATTCACCATCACAAAAATATCGAATCTGCGCCAAAGGAATTTTCACTGGAGGAACGCTTTCGTTCCCGACGACAGTCGTGTAAAGTCATTCAGATATTTTGCGGGCGCGCAGAACAGCCAGTTCTGCAGGGAACATCATTTGATCAATACAGCAATTTTCGGTCGCTAACGAGCGGTCTCGCACCCGCTCGCTTACAGACCGGCGCGAGGTCATTCATGATAAACAGAATTGGACTCGTCGTTCTCATCGCCACGGGTTGCCTGTGGATGTTCGCTTTTAAGCCGTTCGCGAACGCTCAGCAGACGCTCGGAGGAATCACCGGGACCGTCAGTGACAAGAGCGGCGGCGTTTTGCCGGACACGACGGTCACGATCGTAGGCGATCAGACAACGCTCACGCGCAGCCAAAAGACCAACGCGAACGGCACCTACGACTTCGTGAACCTCCCCATCGGCACCTACACGATCACTTTCACTCACGAAGGCTTTCAGACCCAGAAGGTGCCCTCGATCACCGTCCAGGCGGATCGCACCGCCACCTTCAACGCCACGCTGCCGGTCGGTCAGGTAGGAACCGTCGTCGAAGTGCAGGCGGATCCGCTGATGAACGCGGTTGACACTACCAATGGCTACATTCTGGAGAAAGATCAGATCGATTCCATCCCGCTGCCGACGGGAAGTTTCACCGGGCTCGCAATTCTCTCGCCGGGGGTAAACGCAGAGCTGCCAAACGGTAGCGGCGCAAACGCCGGATTGGGGAATCAGCCCATCTGGGCCAACGGCCAGCGCGACACCAGCAACACGTTTCTTCTGAATGGGGTCGATGCCAGCAATCTGTTCAATGGCAAAAGCACCAGCCAGGTGGCTTCGGCGCGCGTTGTGAATAATACCGGCGTCGCCGGCGCCTCCAGTACGACTGCGGAAATCATTCAGAGTACGGCATCGCCATATCTGTCAATTGGAGAGGCTTTGCCGACGCCCGCCCCGGAAACGGTTCAAGAGTTCCGGGTAAACACTTCCATGTACGACGCGCAGCAGGGCTCCACCAGCGGCGCCCATATCGACATGAGCACCGCCTCGGGCACTAACGCCATTCACGGCACCGCTTACGTGCACCGCGGAACCGATTGGTTGAATGCCGCCCCATATTTCTACAATCAGGACCAGAACATTCCCCGCAACGAGAAAGTGCCTCAGTTGCACCGTTACACGGCTGGCGGAACGATTGGCGGCCCGCTCATCAAGGACAAGCTGTTCGGGTTTGCCAGCTATCAGCACATTCACGCTTCCGATTTGGAAATTGGAACTTCACGGACGACCGCGCCTTTCGGGTTGACCGATGATCGCAGCGCAGCGACACTAATAAACGTCGCGAACCAGAATTTTCTACCCGGGTGCGCCCAAACGGTTCCGCCATCTTGTTTGGTCGCCAGCCAGGTCGATCCCGTCGCACTCGGCTTGTTGAACTATAAGCTGCCCAACGGCCAGTTTCTGTTTCCATCGGCGAATCCTAACTTCACACCGACGGTCAACTTCCCGGAGAATGTTTTCCTCACCCAGCCGGCTTACTTCATTTCCGACCAAGCGGTTGCGAACCTCGATTACCTGGCTACGCCGAAAGATACCCTATCGTTGAAGTACTACTACCAGCATGACCCCACCACGGCTCCATTCGGCTATTCCTCCGTCAAAGGTTTCCCGCAACACCTGGACGCTGGCAGTCAGGTTGCGAGCATTACGAACACGCAATCGATCAAGCCGAACTTTAGTGTCACCGAAGTCTTCGGGTTCATTCGCGAGAAGGTCTACAGTACGATTGCCCAGCCCTTCACTCCGCAAGCTGCGGGCATCAATGCCTTTGGTTCCACCGTGTTCCCGGGAATCACGATCGTGGATGATCTAGGAAATAATTCCCCCGCCAATACAAACTTCGTTTTCAACGGTGGCCTGAACATCGGCTCGACAGCAGCTTCGCAGGGCGCATTCACCGGCATATTCCAGAATCGCTGGATGCCCTCCGCCACTGCGATTTGGAACCTCGGCAAACACACCCTGACCTTCGGCGGAAGTTTTTCCTATACCCAGCTCAACGCGCGCGATGAAAGAACGAATACGGGCATGATCGGCTTCTTGAATTTCGCCGATTTCCTCACCGGCACGCCCATCGGCTATACGGCTAATGGATTCATAACCACGAATTTCCTGCAGGGCGATGCCAACCGCTACTACCGATCGCACGAATCGGGCATGTATCTTCAGGACAAGTTTCAACTGCGTTCCAACCTGAGCATCAGCGCCGGTCTCCGCTTCGACTATCACGGAGGCCTGACGGAAAAGAATGGACGCATTTTCAATTTCGATCCGTCCCGATACAGCTATGACGCGACGACCGACACAATTGCTTCCAACGGCTTCATCGTCGCGGGGAACAGCCCCAATTTCCCGTCGAAGGGCGTCAGCGATTCGACGCTCACGGGACGCCAATGGGGACTCGCACCGCGCATCGGCCTGGCCTGGAGCCCGAAGATGTTCAATGACAAGGTAGTCGTTCGCGCCGGCTGGGGCATGTACTACGATCGCGGCGAGCTCTTCACCTATCTCTCGCCGGGTTTCGCCTCCGGCGTGATTGCAGGCGGTCCGTTCGGTGTGAATCAGACTCCGCCGTGGGTGAATTCGCAGGTTTGTGCCGTCGCGTACACGAATTGCCCGGGCGGATTTGAAAATCCTTGGGGCACGACGCTCGGTCCACCTCCGACCGGCAATCCCGCGGATCTCGTCCTCCCCAATGCGACGGCAATCTCGAATGGCGCGCAGTTATTCTCGTTCGCCGATTACAATCGCGCCAACAAGCTTCCCTACACCCTCAACCAGACACTCGACATTCAGTGGCAGCCGCGTAATGACCTGGCCATCGAAATCGGCTACGTTGGAAATCTGGGCCGCCACGAAATCGTCCCCTTGCCTTTCAACCAGGCGCAGATTGCCTCGCCCACCAGTCGCATCCGGGCAGGCACGGCGTTTGAGCAGGACTATACCTATGGCTACTCGGTGGTGGGCCCAGCCAACTGTAATCCAAGCGTTTTTGGAAGTTGCTCGCCGATCAACTTGCCAACCGGGCAGCCGTACCTGCAAACCTTTGAGGGCGGAAATGTCGACCTCCGCGTTCCCTACATCGGTTATTCCGCCGAGTCGGAGTCCTACACCGCCGCCGGCATCTCCGCCTACAATGCGCTTCAAACCCACGTGGAAAAGCGTATGAGTCACGGCCTGCAAGTCGGCTTTTCCTACACCTACTCTCACGCCACCGACGAGCAAAGCGGGTTGGGCCTGTTCTACAACGGCAACAACCCTCTAAACCTGCGCTCGGGTTACGGCCTCTCCGACTTCGACCGCAAACACGTGATGAATTTCACCTATCGATACGAGCTGCCGAAGTTTTTCTCGGTATCTTCCTTTAAGGGTAGGGTTGCAGACGGATGGGCGATATCCGGGCTGACAGTCATCCAGAGTGGTCAACCCTACAGCGTCGTCGATTATTCCGGCGCGGTCGGCAGCATATTCTACGGCGTGAACGATGGCATTACGAACCCAATCGTTCCCCTTTCCGGTTGCTCTCCCAGTCAGGCGTTGACTGGCGCTTCGGGCGCGGTCGCGGGGCATCCTGCACTTAATCCCAGTTGCTTCAGCCTGCCCTTATTGAGTCCGGGCGCTCTGAGCGGCGCGATCCCTTCCAATGATCCGTACGAGACGAACTTTATCGACCATGGCCAGCGCAATATTTTTCGGCAATCCTGGCAGAGGCGCGCGGACATCTCGCTGGTGAAGCTCACTCAGATCACCGAGCGTTCCTCCCTGAAGTTCAGCTTCGACGTTTTCAACCTGACCAACACCGCGAGCTTCGACATTCCAATCGACGATATAAGCCAGAATATTAACTTCAATGGCTTTCCCGTCGTTGGCACGCCAGCCACAACGAATCCTTGCAACCCGAACTTCACAGGATCGCTGTACGTCTGCCCAACCGCGAGCGGCTTGGGCATCACTAACAAGACCATCGGAAGTCCGCGGCAGATCCAGATGTCGCTGAGCCTCAGTTTCTAATGGCTCGCTAACCGCGAGCGCGGCCGAAATAATGCCAGGCGCTTGTCACCATTCTCTTCACTCACGACGAATGCGCTTCGTAACTAAGGCACCTCGTCGGTCGTGACCTGGAAATTAATCAGCTTCGCTCTTCCGAATGATGTTGTAATCGCGCAATCGGTAGCATCACGTCCGGTTGCCATCAACACCCGTCCGATGCGGCGCACGTTGTGTCTGGCGTCGAACGTCCACCAGCGATCGCCGAGATAAACTTCAAACCAGGCGCTGAAATCCATTGGACTGGGGGCCACGATCACCCCGATGTCGCCCAAATATCCGGTTGCATAACGAGCGGGAATATTGAGCGCTCGGCAGAAGGTAATCGCAAGGTGCTGAAAATCTCTGCAAACTCCGACACGCTCGGTATACACTCCCAGCGCTGTGCGGATTGGACTGGAAAACTCGTATCCGAAAGTGACCTTGCTGTGCACCCAATTACACACCGCCTGAACCCGGTTCCACCCTCTCGGCGCGTTCCAGAAAAGCTCCGCAGCCGTGTTGGAGAGCAGATCCACTTCGCAATATCTGCTGTTCATGAGGAACGGAAGAACATGCAGGGGCAGCTGATCGATGGGAACCTCCGGCGCCTCGGGGCACTCCTCGTCGGGCTTTCCTGAATCTAGGATCAGCGTCGAATTCTGGAAGCGAATCTTGCCGTGAGGAGCCACCAGGCGGCAACCGTGATTGCCAAAACCGTCCTCGTAGTTCTCGACTTTCACCAGTGGATCGGTATGGAGTTCGTCGGGCTCTCGTAAATCGTTCCTTCGCGACGGGTGCACGTTGAGCAGAGTCACGATCGGTACTACCCCAACCGTCTCGAATTGAATGTCGTAGCCAAGCCGAATCATCATGAATTTCAGGTTTCCTCAGACGAGGCGCGGATGAGATGCAGAAACTAACACGGAATCTGGTTCATCTCCTACACTTTTTCTTGCTGGCGTGGATTACAAATTTGGTAGGAGCAATCAGTGTATTATGCGGTAGGTTCACAGCAGAGGACAAAGTGACATATTGCTTGGGGATTACGACGCGGGAAGGTCTGGTACTGGCCTCCGATTCCAGGACCAACGCTGGTTTTGATCAGGTCAACGTCTGTCGAAAAATGTATCGTTTCGTTCAGCCCGGCGAGCGGGTTTTCGTAATTTTGACCAGCGGCAGCCTCTCCATCAGCCAGTCGGTTATCACTTTGCTGGGAGATGATTTCGATTCCGGACGAGGTCTGGCTCAAGCCAATTCGCTCTACGATGCCGCCCGCATAGTGGGCGACTGCGTGCGCAGAATCTCCGACATCGACCGTGCCTCGCTCGAGCGCGATTCTTTCAGCTTCAATGTTCACTTGCTGCTCGGCGGCCAGGTTCGGGGGCAAGAGCCAAACCTGTACTTGATTTATCCCCAGGGAAATCCCCTGGCGGCCACGGAAGATTCCTTGTACTTGCAACTGGGGGAATGCAAGTACGGCCGGCCAATCCTCGACCGCGGCATCCAGGCCACTACCTCGCTCGAGGTGGCGGCGAAATATGCGCTGCTCTCGCTGGACGCCACCATGCGTTCCAACGTAACGGTCGGACCTCCCTTCGACCTGTTGCTATATAAGAAAGATAGCCTGAAAATTACCCGATATCGGCGCGTTTCAGCTGGAGACAGGGACTTGAACCTGATCCATTCGAGCTGGGAGCAGTCTCTTCGGCGCGCAGTGGAACAGTTGCCCGATATTGAATTCCAGCCTTCAGGCAACGAAAACCCAGCGGAGAGCGTCAGAGAAGTCGCGCGCTCCGGGGGATAGGACCGCTCGACGATCCGCGCTGTTTCTTCAATGACGCGAATCGCTTTTCGCGATCATGGATTCGCCGTCTGATGCGCTATTCTGGCGGGGAATCAGGGCCGGCAAACATGATTATTGAAACGGATACGTCCGATCGCGGCGGCGCCGAGGCCCTCCAACGGTACGAACTCAATGGCGCTTACGATGAGATGTTCAGTTCCCAGGAGCATCCCCGAAAACAGTATCGTCCTCTTCACAATTTGCTCTTGAACCTCGGCCCTGACGAGTTACGGCGCAGTAAACAAGAAGCTGACCAGTCGTTCTTCAACCAGGGAATTACATTCACGGTTTACGGAAGCGACAAAGGCACGGAGCGGATTTTTCCTCACGATCTGCTGCCCCGGATTATCACCGCGGCGGAATGGGAAAAGATCGAGCGCGGGCTGACGCAACGGATCACGGCACTGAATCTCTTCCTCAACGACGTCTACCATGACGGCAAAATCATCGAAGACGGCGTTGTGCCCGGGAGCATCATTTACACCTGCAAACACTATCGCCGGGAAATGCGCGGCATCAAAGTTCCCCGCGACGTGTACATCACCGTTGTCGGCACCGATCTGATTCGAAATCCCGAAGGAAACTTTATCGTTCTGGAGGACAATCTTCGCGTTCCCAGCGGGGTCTCTTACATGCTGACCAGCCGCCGCGTGATGAAGCAAATATTCCCCGGACTGTTTCAAAAATGTCGTGTGCGTCCGATTGAGCAATACAGCCAGGCACTTCTCTCGACCCTGCGGTCTCTCGCCCCCGAAGGACGTTCCGATCCTACCGTTGTCTTATTGACGCCCGGCGCTTACAACTCCGCTTACTTTGAACACACCTACCTGGCACGGCAGATGGGCATCGAACTCGTCGAGGGACGCGACTTAGTGGTCCACGATAATGTTGTGTACATGCGAACCACGTTCGGCTTGCAGCGCGTGGATGTGATCTATCGCCGAATCGACGACGATTATCTCGATCCCCTGGTCTTCGAAAGCGGTTCGGCGCTCGGTGCTGTGGGACTCTTCAACGCTTATCGCGCCGGCAACGTGGCCTTCGCAAACGCGCTTGGAACCGGAGTGGCCGACGACAAGGCTATCTATGCCTATGTGCCCAAGATCATTCGCTACTATCTCGATCAAGATCCGATTCTGGAAGGCGTTGAAACTCTGCTGATGTCAGATCCGGGACAACGGGACCACGTCTGCCAGCGGCTGGACCAGTACGTAGTGAAGGCGGTGGGCGAGTCGGGTGGCTACGGCATGCTGATTGGCCCGCACAGCAGCGAACAAGAGCGCTCGGAATTTCGGCAAAAGATTTACGCACAGCCGCGAAACTACATCGCGCAACCGACCATCAACCTTTCTACCGCGCCCTGTTTCGTGGACGGAATGATCGAACCCCGTCACGTAGATCTTCGTCCATACGTTCTCTATGGCGAGCAAATCACTATTGTTCCTGGGGGCCTTACGCGAGTGGCATTGCGAAAAGGCTCACTGGTAGTGAATTCGTCGCAAGGCGGGGGCTCGAAAGACACGTGGGTCCTGCAGAACTAAGACTTCAAAGGATTGGGTGACGAAATGCTTTCCCGCGTGGCTGACAGTCTCTACTGGATGAGCCGCTACTTTGAGAGGGCGGATAATGCCTCGCGGGTGCTGAAGGCAACCTACGGACTGATCCTGAATCCAGCGAAGTTTTCGACGGAAGAGCGTTGGTTCCGCGCCGTCTCTTCGCTGGCTCCTGGTGCGGCTTCCAGCAATGTTGACCCACAGCGCGCTCTATTTCTGTTGGTAGCGGATCCCGAAGGCGCTTTTTCGATCGTGAAGTGTATCAGCGGGGCCCGCGAAAATGCCCGCCAAGTTCGCGAGGAGATTAGCTCGGAGATGTGGGAGCACTTGAATCGTCTTTTCCACGACGTGACTGGCTTTGAGCTGAAGCCCGACGACGATGCAGGTGCCATGCGGGTGGTCAGCTTGGTTCGAGAAGGCTCGTACAGGTTTAACGGAATTACCGCCTCCACTATGAATCACGACGAGGCCTGGCATTTTATCCAGCTCGGCAAATATATAGAGAGAGCCTGCAATCTTTGCGTGCTGCTCGACGCTTACTTTGTCGTCGACAAGCATGCTGATGATTTGGATTGGGTCGGCCTGTTAAGCAGCTGCGCCGCGTTTGAAGCTTATTGCAAGGCATGCACCGCCGAACTCAAGCCGGAACGGATCGCTAATTTCCTCCTGCTTAAGCCCGAGTTTCCTTATTCCGTCCGCTATTCTCTTGACCGGATGCACGAGGCTTTATCTTCCATCAGCAATCTCTCCTGGAGCCGCAGGACCGAAAAGATCGAACGATTGATGGGGCGTTTACGATCGATGGTTGCCTATGTACAGGTCGGAGAAATCATTGCCGGATTGCACAAATATCTTGCGGGAATTATCGAGCAATGCCGGGAACTGCATGCCGCTGTTCACGAGGTTTATATCGAATATCCGATCGAGGCTGCTTTCCAAACCTGATGTTCTATGCCATTCGCCATTTCACGCGCTATCGCTACAGCCGTCTCGTCTGGCAGAGCATGATGGAGGTTCGCATGCACCCCAGAAGCGAGGGCAACCAGCGCTGTTTTGTCTTTCAGCTATCGGTAAATCCTCGCGCCAGGATTTTTGGTTATACCGATTCCTACGGCAATCTTGTGCACCACTTCGACTTGCCTTCCCGTCATGACCAACTCACCATCATTTCCGACGCTCTGGTAAATATCGACGCTCAGCCCTCGGTTCCAGAGCTCATGGGGTATGAAGCATGGAAGGACTTGGAAGAGCTGATCGAGAAAAACGATTACTGGGACATGCTGATGCCAAGTCATTTTGCGCGCTCATCCCCGGATCTTGAAGAGTTGGCAATAGGGATTGGAGTGAATGAAAGGAAAGGACGAAGCCCTCTGGCATTCCTCCGGGATATTGTCTCCGGCGTGCATCAGAGTTTTAGCTATGTAAAGAAAAGCACCGCGGTAAATTCTCCGATCGAGGATGCGCTGCGGTCGCGGCAAGGCGTATGTCAGGACTTTGCTCATATCATGATCGCGCTGGTTCGCAACGCCGGAATTCCCTGTCGTTACGTGAGTGGATACTTTTACCATAGCGGCGAGAATGCGCATCCTGCAGTGGACGGCGCGACCCATGCATGGGTGGAAGCCCTGCTCCCAGGCATCGGCTGGATCGGTTTCGATCCCACAATTAATCGCCTCGCCGGGGAGAAACACATTCGCACCGCAATCGGCCGTGATTACGCCGATGTTCCGCCTACGATGGGCACGATGAAGGGAAAAGCCGGCACCCAGCTCCAGGTTCGTGTCCGAGTGACTCCTTCCCAAGCCGTGCTTCCACCCGACGAAGAGTTTGCGGCGGACGAAGAGTGGTCCCAATTCCTTGAAGAGACCCAGCAATCGCAATTGATTGACGCTCAACAGCAGTAAGAAGCCGCGACCCGGTAGAGAAACGCATCTCAGACTACTCTGCCCTCACCCCGGCATTCTGAAATACAACGCTGGCCCTGAACAACCCCCACCGTCCTCCTGATTGACTATCTAACCCGTACATTAACGTTTTTGTGTTACTTTTCTTTGGGTGGACAAGCAGCCCGCCACGTTGGCTCGATCGAGCTGAGTAAAACTGGAATACCCAAAGGAGAATGATGACCCTGCCTCGACGCACGTTCCTCACAAACCTGCAACTCAGCATCGTGATTTTCGGTGTTGCGCTGTCGCCAGTCCGGGCACAGGCAGGGGGACACAAGCCAGCAAGTGCGTGGATGAATACCGCCCTTTCTCCCGACGAGCGAGCAGCTCTTGTCGTGAAGGAAATGACGCTCGATGAAAAGATTTCCCTTTTGCATGGGACGGGCATGAAGGGCCTCGGCCCGATGAGTCCGCTGTCTGTGAAATCCAATGGCGGTGCAGGATACGTTGTGCCGATTCCACGTTTGGGCATCCCGGCAATCCAGATCTCGGACGCTGCCTATGGTGTGAGAATGAGTGGAGAGAATGGCCGCTATTCCACGGCCTTGCCCGCCAATCTCGCCGGCGCCGCAAGTTGGGATCTGGATGCCGCCTATGAATATGGCGCGCTGATCGCCCGCGAATTACGGGCTCAGGGATACAACATGTCTCTGGGCGGGGGCGTCAACCTCGCCCGCGAGCCTCGCAACGGACGCACTTTCGAATACATGGGCGAAGATCCTTTTTTAGCGGGAAAGATGGTCGGCCGGGTGATGAAGGGAGAGCAAGCGCAGCACGTGATCGGCGACATCAAGCACTACGCAATGAACGATCAGGAGAGCGGACGCAACGCGGTCAATGTCAACGTCGATAAGCGGTCGATGCGAGAGAGCGACCTGCTGGCCTTCGAGATTGGACTGCGCGAGTCCAATGCTGCCGCCGTGATGTGTGCCTACAACCGGGTGAACGGTGATTATGCCTGCGAAAACAAGTATCTTCTGACTGACGTATTGAAGAAAGATTGGAACTTCAAAGGTTTCGTTTTGTCGGACTGGCAAGGCACACACAGCACAGCCAAGGCGTCCGCAGCCGGATTGGATCACGAAGAACCTGCCGAGATTTTTTATTCCGACGCCATGAAGAAAGCCGTGGAAGCAGGCCAGGTTCCTGTGCCCGAACTTGACGACCATGTTCACCGCATCCTGCGATCGATGTTTGCCGCCGGCGTAATCGACGATCCTCCGGTGAAGAGCGTGGTGGACGTGCAAGGTGGTTTCGAGGTCGCGCAGAAAATTGAGGAGCAGAGTATTGTGCTGCTCCGAAACGAACACTCGCTACTCCCACTCGATGCGTCCAACGCTGGCAGTATTGCAGTCATCGGGGCGCACGCCGACGTTGGGATGATCTCGGGTGGTGGATCCGCCCAGGTCGATCCCCCGGGCGGAAACGCCATCATGCCTCCGGGGAAGGGTAATACCACGTGGCAGGCTCACATATGGTTTCCGACTTCTCCCCTCAAAGCTATTCGGGCCAGCGCTCCTCACGCCAAGGTTCAATACGACCCCGGTACCGACCCAGCCTCCGCGGCGGCCTTGGCCAAGAAGGCCGACGTCGCCATCGTGTTCGCTCACCAGTGGGAGAGCGAAGGAATGGATCTCGACAGTCTCTCGCTTCCCGAGCGCCAGGACGATTTGATCGCTCGAGTTGCAGCCGCAAATCCGCACACGGTTGTGGTGCTCGAGACCGGAAGCCCGGTCACGATGCCCTGGGCCGATCACGTGAGCACTATCCTTGAAGCCTGGTACGGAGGCAGCCGGGGCGCCGAGGCGCTCGCGCGTGTGATTTTCGGCGAGGTGAACCCGAGCGGGAAATTGCCGATCACTTTTCCCAAGACTGAGGCGGATCTCCCGCATCCCAGCATCGTTAAACCTCCTCGCGCCTCAACGACAAATGACGAACCCGATGCCTGGAAGAAAATCGCCGCCGGTCTCCCCGCATTCCAGATAACTTATGACGAGGGGTTGAAGGTCGGATACAAGTGGTATGACGCGGAGCACAAAGAGGTTTTGTTCCCCTTCGGCTACGGCCTGTCCTACACCACTTACAATTATTCAGATTTCAAAGTGTCACCAGGAAAGACTGTACGCCTGAATTTCAAGATAACCAATACCGGTAGTCGAGCTGGAGCAGAAATTGCCGAGGTTTACGCCGCGCTCCCGGAAAGTGCCGGCGAACCGCCAAAACGGCTGGTGGGCTGGAGCAAAGTCAAACTGGAGGCGGGAGAAAGTAAAGAGGTAGCGATAGAGGTCGATCCGGAATACCTCTCCATCTTTAACGTTGACCGCGATGCCTGGGAACTCGTTCCCGGCGACTATACATTTCTGGTAGGCGGCTCGTCGCAAAACCTGCCTCTGAAAGAATCGGTTCACTTGAAATAACTTTGCTGGCGTTTCAAGACGGTCCCCGGGGCGCGAGCGTAATCAGGTTTCGCTAATGTGCGCGAACTTCCAACTGCACCGGCCGCGCGATTGAACTCACATCGGGATCATAATATTCGTAGACTCGTGACTTGAAGGTGCGGGCGCGGATGGGATATTTGGCACGCAGCCGAAAGCGCAACCTGACCGTCTCACCGGGAGCAATGGAGTTGAAGTAGAGGATGGCTTGGGTCGCCGTCTGACTGAATTTCTCCAGGCGGCCACTTTTTTGTGACGCACTCTTTTCGACATACGCCTGCAAGTCTTCGCTGAGCAGATCGAATCCCGGAGGAATGCCGAGGTCCACCATCACCATATTGGCGGCCTTGGGCAGATTATTCTTGACGTTCGCCGTGGCAGTGGCAATATCGTCCTGTGAAAGATGCGCGCGATCATAAGCAACCTCGATGGAGAGCGCCTCGTTCGCGACCTTCTCGTCCCACGGAATGAAGTAGTTTCCCACAATTTGGTAGGCTAATCCCCCCTTACCGTCGAAGCGGATTTCAACGGAGGTCGAGCGGCCCGGTTTTTCGATGATCTTTGATTCTTCGGTCTTTGATTCTTCGGTCTTTGATTCTTCGCTTTCCGCTTCGACAATATCCTTAAGCACGAACTGATGCAGCATATCGTTGTTGTCCGGTGTAAGCGTGAGTTTCTGAACCGGTTTGCCATTGAGCAAAACCTCGAGCGTTCCACGAACGTCCGCCGATCCTTTTTCGGTGGCGAGAAGCAGGGCCCGCAGCGCCATGATTGTGGCTTGGGTTGTGCGCCAGGCGCCGGACGCGTCCTTCTTTGCCGCGATGTAGTTCATCGCCTTGCGCGCTGTTCCGGACGCTTCTCCCCACTTGAGCAGCGCCTGTACCGCGAGTCCAGTGGTCTCCACGCTGGCGCTTGTGCCAGTTGCATACACGCCGGTTTCGTCCGCACTCCACCATGCCTGCTCATCTTTTTCCGTGTGCGCATCGAGCAGGAGTTGCATTGCCTGGCGGGCAAACTCGCGGTCTTTCCCGTGATCGGCGGTACCATAGTCCGCGGCAAAGTTGGCGACAACCGCAAGCGTGTAAGTATCCGCCTTACCGCTCATGTGACCTTCGATAAACTGTTTGGCCTTCTCCACCGCCTTTCCCTGATAGCCGGTATTCTCGAGCGACCACGCAATGTAGGCCGTGATGCGCAGTACGTCGTGGTTGTAACGGTTGGTCGCGCCTTCGTTGATGAATGAAGCGTCGGGCTTCCAACTGCCATCGGCTTGTTGCTGTGCGGCAAGCCATTCCTGTGTTCGCGAGATGAGTTTCGGATCCACGTCCGAAACTTTCGACATATCGCTAAACTCCATGAGCCCATAAGACGTCAAGATCTTATTGGCCGGCGCGCTGCCGAACCAAGAAAAGCCGCCACCCGGGACTTCAAAAGTGAGCAGCCGCTGGTACCCGTTGGCGATGTAACCCTCGGCCTTCGCGTGAACTTCGGGAGTAAGCTTTTTCGTGCGCTTCATGTAAGCGAGCGCAAGAACGTTGGGATAAGTACTCGATGAGGTCTGCTCAAAGCAGCCACCTGGCATCTGAAGAATGCTGTCCATACCTTCGATGACCTGGCTCAGTGGGCCAGGATAAAGCCTGACAAAGATCTTAGTGGCGTCGGGTATAGAAGTCGCCGGGAAGTGCAATTCTTGCTGCACAGTATTTTCCAGACGTCCGTTGAAAACCAGATTTTGTTCGCGGCCGTTAGGAATCACTTCGATTTCCCGCACCACGATGTCCGCGCGATCGGTCCCGCCTTTCATTCGGGCGGAGAGTGTCAGCTTGAATTTTCCGATGTGTTTAGCTTCCAGCGTGAACTGCGATCCGCCGACGCGCGCGGAATCGACGGCGACTGATTTTTCCCCAACATCGTCTACCAGCGAAAACCAGTTGTCCGGTTGCAGCCTCAAGCTGACGTCTCCGCGCCCGCCCGAATAGTTGTATACGGCTACGGGGATGGAGACTCTATCGCCCTGAGTAAGCGTGACTGGCAAATCGAGATCGACGAAGAAATCCTGAAAGACTTTCAAACTCGAAGTGGCGCTGCCCAGTGCGCCGTGCATGGTGGAAGCGAGCATCGCCATCCGCCAGGTTGTGATGGAGTCGGCAATGGGAACGGTAATGCTGGCGACGCCGTCCTTATCGGTGATGATTTCCGGATTGATGTAGAGAGCTTCGGGAAAGTAGGAGCGCACATGGGCGGCGGGCTGTCCGGACTCTCGCTTCTCGTCTTTAGCGAGGGCCGCGCTGTTGAGGGCTTGCGCTTTCGGAGCACGCAGAGCTATCGCGTTCGCGTCGCCCACATCGATGACGTTGCGACCGTTCATCGGCAAATTGGGGACGCCCGCGCCAATGCCGCCAACCACGCCTCCAATTACAGCCGTTTCGGTCTGGATGGTTACATTCGCGCCTGAGACTTCCACAACTGTGGAGGATGCGCCCACCATCAAGTTTGCCGAGAGCACGGCGCGGTCACGCGCCTGAATCGTAACTTTCCGTGCAACAGTTCTAAATCCTGCGCAAGATACCTCAACTGTGTAATCCCCCGCAGGCAAGCCCGACAGATCGAATTGGCCGGCAGCATTTGTTTTCGCCGTACGCGTTTTTCCCGAAGAGGATGCGCGCACTCTTACACTGGCTGCCGTTATCGCCGCACCGGTGGGGTCCGTAACGGTTCCAGCGATCTGAGCCAGCCCGTTGAATGGTCCTCGGTCGTGCTCGATATTGAGATTGATGGAACTGTAGGACGATCCCGGCTTGGAACCGCCGATGATGCTCTTATTCCCAACCTGGAGATAAGCGACCATATCATCGCCGCTATTGAATTGCCGGTCCGCACCCGCACTGCGCACGATGTAGTGCGTTCTATTCTGATACCAGCCAACTGGCTCGATGCGAAGGTCGGATCCCCATGCGTCGCGAACGTCGTGCCCATCGGCGCTTTTCAGCTTCTCGAAAACTTTCGTCAGATCGCCTCCTTGCGAATTCTGCTTGTACGCATCGCTCAGTTGCCCGGCCAGCCTGGTGACCTGCGCCACAAAGCGGGCCTGGTAGCGGCCAGCGTACTCCGGATATTTCGTCATGGGCACGGCCCGGCCGAATTCCGTCTCAAGCTTGTTCGTGTCCACCATTTCAGTGGCGGAGAACAGTGCGCGCGCCGCGCGGTCCCGTTGTTCGAGCTTCGAATGCTCGACCGGCTCGACAACCTCCGGCATACCGATGGAATGGATCTCGTAACGCGGCTTCATCACTTCCTGTTCCAGATAAAAGAAGACCTTGGCGAAACCAGGCTGCTTTTCCGCGAGCGCAAAGACCGCCTCATCCACCACCTGCAGGCCGAGAGCCGCATGCACACCTTCACCGCGGGAGTCAGTAACGCGAAAGCGGATGCGGGCTTCTCCGCCAGGCTTGTAAACCGTCGAATCCGCCGCTGCTTCAATCTTGAGTTCGTCCGCCGGCTGCACGAAGACCAGCCGATGATCGCCCACGGGCCGCGCGTCCCGGCCGAATAGATAGGCATTGAAGTCCACCGTTCCCGCGAGTTCGGGCGTCGCCGCAAGAGAAAGTTCAGCGTGTCCATCTACGATGTCGAGATCACGCGTTAGTACGGTCTGCCCTTCTTTGACGATGTCGACATAAGCCGTTCCGCGTTGTTTGGTAGAGAATACGCTGAGCACGATGGTCTCTCCGGCGCGATAGACGGCCCGTTCCGTCCGCAAAAGAATTTGATCATCGCCTTCCCGCGCCTGCATTTGAACCTTGCTCGATGTATGGTTCCCTTCCTTGTCGGTTGCTTCAACTTCGAGAGACTCAACTCCGGCGCGAGGCTTGATCCGAACAATGGCAACTCCGCCCTCATCTGAGTTCGCGCTCTGATCCGATATGCCTTCCGCATGCACCTTGAGCGCGGCGCTGGCCGGCGTCCCGTCGGGATAGGAGGTCAAGATGAAAACCTGATTCTCGAGATTGGGAACCAGTGTGCCGCCCTCAGGAATCGCCGTGATGAGCAGCGGCGATTCGCTGACCGTGATCGGTTCACCGCGAGTTTCCGAGTGGTCAGCAGAATCCTTTACCGTGGCTTCAATCAGGACGCGCGCTGCACCTTGGCTGAGGGGGAGTCCGGCAAAGTAGGTAGGCAGCTTCAAATCAAAGTGATACGCTCCGTCGCGATCGGTCTTGCCTTCAACCGACGCCACGTCGAACACCGCAACGTCCATACTGGAAGCCTTGACCGTGATTTGCGCCTCGTCCACAGCCTTCCCGAAGAAATAGTTAGCATGAACCGTTCCCGTGACGTGGTCGCCGGGACGGTAGCCGCGCTTGGTGCGATTGTCCTTGCCCGCGAAATCAACAGCCACTTTGAACTTCGGCAATACATAACGTTCTACGTTCAGAGCGATCTCCGCGGTATTGGTAGGCGCTTCACTCTCGCCTAATAACGCGCGCAGGTGATAGGTTCCCAGGTTTACTTCGTCGGCGAGTGCAAATTCCGTCGACGCAATTCCGAACTTGTCGGTCGCGGTGATTTTCTTGAAAACCTTGTTGCCCCGAGAATCTTCAACCTCGAAGGTCAGTTTACGATTGGCGGCTGCCTCATGACTCGCGCGATCGAGAGCCAACGCGCGCACGTGGATGGTCTGACTGGGCTGGTAGATGGGTTTTTCAGTGGTCAGGAGAATTGAAATCTTATCTTCCAGACGAACGGCTTGAGCGAATTCCGTCGAGCCGATCGGCGTCTCCACGCGGTAACGCAGTTGATAACTGCCCACCAGTCCCGCTGGAAAGCGAAACTGCGCTGCCGTGGTCCCTCGGGAATTCGTACGCCCCGTAAAAAGAATCTGGGATTTCTCGCCCGGCCCCAGCAATTCAATCTGCACTGAACCACGGCCGGCGATAACTTCATTCTTCGAGTCAGTGACGATAACCCGCACGGCTGCGGGCCCGCCCGTTAGATAGGATTGCTGCCCCAGAATGTGAATGACCGGCGTGCGCAGAATTTGCGAAATCGATTCGATGCCTTCAATCTTTGCGCTCTTGTCGTCGTCGTACTCGAAACGATAATGCACTCGATGCCAGACCAAATCGTCCACCGCCAGCGGCGTGTCGATCTTGATTTGCTCCTGCCAGGTGCCCTTACCCTCGGCCACTTCAACGCTTCGCTCTTGGGTTCCCAGCACCCGATCCTCCGGATCCAAGACTTCCACAGTCAGGCGTCCGGAACCGGCGTGGCCCGCCTGGTAGGGAAGAGTCAGATTCAGCACGCGCTGCGAATAAGTCGCGCTGGCGGGGGGGTTGCCGGCCGCCGCCTCGAACTCTTCAACCGCCACCGTGGCGGCGATCGTTAGCAAAGCAGGAATGAGAAAGAACCACAGTATCAGTGGCCTGGTGCGGGCCTTGTAAGCTCCCATGGCGTCTCCGTGACAGTCATCGGCCGCTACAGCTTTTGTGCAACCAGCGGAAGAACGCTCCCTCTTCGCATCCTTGCACAGCATAAAAGGCACATAGGCGAGGACCTCGTCTGCAATAGACACCGGAAAGATGGGGAAGTTACCGGAGTCACCGCCGCCGCAATCCCCTCGATCAGTCGAGTTTTCAACAGTTCGGCGCCGCGGCAGCCGGACAGCCCTTTTCACTTCATATAAACTTGCCTTTTACTCTGCTGGAAAAGTACTGACACCTTTCAGGAGGAAGCCGGTTGCCGCTAAGTCAGGATGTGCTCTGGTATAAGGACGCCATCATCTACCAGGTGCACGTCCGCACTTTTTACGACAGCAATGGAGATGGAATCGGCGATTTTCAAGGACTCGAACAGAAACTCGGATACTTGCAGGATCTGGGCGTCAATGCAATCTGGCTGATGCCGTTTTTTCCCTCGCCTCTGCGCGACGATGGCTACGACATTGCCGATTACAACAGCGTACATTCCAGCTACGGCACCCTGGAGGATTTTCGGAAGGTCCTCGACTCCGCCCACAACCGGGGAATCCGCATCATCATCGAGATGGTGCTGAATCACACCTCCGACCAGCATCCCTGGTTTCAAGAATCCCGAAGTTCAACCGACAATCCCCGCCGCGACTGGTACGTATGGAGCAATACGGATGAGCGCTACAAGGGCACGCGCATCATCTTTCTCGATACCGAAAAATCCAATTGGGCCTGGGATCCGATTTCGAAAGCCTACTATTGGCATCGCTTCTTCAGTCACCAGCCCGATCTCAACTACGACAATCCGGACGTTCGCGAACAGATGTGGAAGGTGATGAGTTTCTGGCTGGAGATGGGCGTGGACGGGTTTCGACTCGACGCAGTGCCTTACCTGATGGAACGCGAGGGCACGAATTGTGAGAACTTGCCCGAGACTCACGAAGTGCTGAAGGATTTCCGACGCCGGCTTGATGAACAATTTCCCGGCAGAATGCTTCTGGCGGAGGCCAACCAGTGGCCCGCGGATCTGCGCCCCTATTTCGCCGACGGTGATGAATTCCACATGGCGTTTCATTTTCCGTTAATGCCCCGAATGTTTATGGGAGTGAAGCTGGAAGATCGCAAACCCATTACTGAGATAATGCAGCAGACTCCGGAAATTCCCCCCATTTGCCAATGGTCGCTGTTCCTGCGCAACCATGACGAACTGACCCTGGAAATGGTCACCGACATGGAACGCGACTACATGTATGACACGTACGCGGAAAATAAGACGATGCGGCTGAATCTCGGTATCCGACGGCGGCTCGCTCCCTTGCTCGACAATGACCGCAGGCGCATCGAGTTAATGAATGGAATGCTGATGTCGTTGCCCGGCACCCCAATCATTTATTACGGCGACGAAATCGGAATGGGTGACAACATTAATCTGGGCGACCGCAACGGAGTAAGAACTCCCATGCAGTGGAGCGGAGGCTGGAACGCGGGATTTTCCACCGCCGAGCCAGACCGCCTGTACGCTCCACTGATTCAGAATCCTGTCTATGGTTATCCGGCGGTGAATGTTTTATCGCAACTCGGAAGCGAGCACTCACTGCTGCACTGGATGCAACGCATCATAATGGTGCGCGCCTCCACAGCGGTGTTCGGCAGAGGATCGATTGAGTTTCTGCACCCAGCCAATCATAGAATACTCGCGTACGTCCGGCGGCTGGGCAATGAGGCTGTGCTGGCGGTGAATAATCTTTCGGGTGCCGCGCAAGCTGTCGAGCTCGACCTGAAAAAATATAAGGGGAACATCCTGATCGAAATGTCAGGCAAGAATATATTTCCGCGTGTGGGCGAGCAGCCCTACCTGTTAACGCTGGGCCCCTATCAGTTTTTCTGGTTTCGGCTGCGGCGAATTTAACTAAATGCAGATCGTGGAAACCATCTCACATATCGCCTCGCACTTGTGTCCTCAGTTCGCACGGAGATTTAATTGGCAGAAGACACCTTTCTAACGGATGATTTTGTTCGCCAACTGATCAACGTGGGTGAGGTGGACATCCTCGTGGGCTTGCCGACGCACAATAACGCCACCACGATCGGTGCGGTGGTCCAATCCATTCAGAGCGGTATCCTGCAATGGTTTCCCAGAGAGCGAGCCGTCATCATCAATCCCGATGGCGGATCGCGCGACGGAACTCCGGAATTAGTTACCGGCATTTCCATCGACGATCTTCGTCCTGTTTCCAATCTTCACGCGCTCCGCACCCTGCATTCCATCAGCACTCGCTACGGCAGCAGTCCGTCCCGTACGGTTGCATTCCGGACCATCCTGGCTGCTGCCGAACTGCTCCGCGCTAAGGCCTGTGTCGTGATGTCTCCCGAGTCTTCCAATTTTGAAGGGGAATGGATCTCAAAACTCTTGCGCCCTGTTCGCAACGACAGCTTCGATCTGGTGACCCCCACTTATCGTCGGCATAAGTTTGAAGGATTGCTGGTCACGAATTTGCTCTATCCCATGATTCGAGCCCTCTACGGACTCAGAATCCGTGAGCCTTATACGCACGAGTTCGGATTCTCCGGCCGGTTGGGTGGTGAATTTCTTTTGCAGAACGTCTGGGACGATGGAACGGGCGGGCATGGCATCGAGCTCCGCTTCACCCTGGCTGCGATCACAGGACGACAGCGTATTTGCCAGTCGTTCCTCGGACAAAAAGATCACGTCGAGCTGCGCTCGGCCGACCTAGTCCCCGCACTCAGAGAAACAGTCGGCCCAATGTTTTCCGCACTTGAGTCGACTTTCACGGCCTGGAGTGGTGTAACCGCTTCGCAACCGGTCCCTACGATCGGCCCTGACCATGAAGCGCTGCTCGATCCCATGCGGGTAAATCGAAAGCGGCTGCGCGAGATGTTCTCGAAAGGAGTGGCCGAATTGGAAACTGTGTTCCATTCAATTCTGTCTCCATCCACCCTCGAGGAACTGCAGCGCATTGCAGGCCTGGAAGAGGCGGACTTTAACTACCCAGCGGAATTGTGGGTTAAGACGGTTTACGAGTTTGCCGTTTCCTACCAGAAATCCGTCATCAGCCGCGACCACATTATCCAAGCTCTGGCTCCGCTTTTTCGCGGGAGAGTGTTCACCTTTCTAGTGGAGAACCGCAACGGGTCCACAGAAGACCTCGAAAACAATATCGAAGGCTTATGCCTTGAATTCGAGCGCTGGAAACCCTATCTGTTACAGATGTGGAAATCGAGAGAGTGAGGCAACCATGCGGGAAATGATTATCAGTGAACTGAGTCAGGCGCTGCAAGAACTGGCCAGAGGCTTCGCCCACTACCTTCCTCGTCTCATCGTAATGCTGATCCTCGCATTTCTGGGATGGGTGTTTGCTTATGTCGTGAAAACTGTTCTGCGCAGCATTCTGCGTCTTATCCGTTTCGACAAGCTTTCGGAAAACGCCGGCGCTTCACAATTGCTCAACAAAGCGGCTTTGCCTTCAGCTTCGGAGGTGTTGAGCCGATTCGTTTTCTGGTTAGTATGGCTTGGATTCATTCTGCTTGGGGTCGGGGTTCTCGGAATCCTTGGCCTGCAGGAGCAAGTCGCAAAATTCTTTTTCTTCCTGCCCCGGCTGTTCGTAGCCATGTTCATTATGTTTTTCGGATTGCTGGCAGCCAGCTTCTTTTCTCGCGCCGCACTGCTGGCTGCGGTGAATGCGAATGTGCCTTCCCCGCGCGTTCTCAGCCTTGCAGTCCGCAGCGTCATCATCGTCTTCGTCTTGTCGATTGTCTTTGAGGAACTCGGTTTGGCGGAACAAACGATGCTGGTCGCATTCGGCATTGCTTTTGGAGCCCTGATGCTCGGACTGGCAATTGCTTTCGGCATCGGGGGCAGAAACTTGGCCCAAGGGTTCCTCGAGAAAAAGTTTGTTCGTCCGAAGAAAGAGGAAAACGAAGACGAACTCTCGCCGCTCTAGTCAAGCGCAACTGAGAATGGATCACGTCGAGCGACTGTGCAAGACGATTCGTTCAGGGCGTTAACCCACTCTGCTCAGCGATCATAGAGCACGGTAAGGTCCCGTAACCGTCGAGTAAGATCCCTCGTCAAGCTATCCGGACGGTAACGCCATTTCCAGTTTCCGCTCACAGTGCCCGGTAAATTCATCCGCGCTTCGCTCCCCAGTCCTAGCACATCTTGCAGGGGAACGACAGCGAGATCAGCCACCGATGCCAGCACTGCGCGAATGAACACCCAATTGACCGGCTCACGATCAAACCCCAAATAGGCTCGAGCGAAACTGCGTTCTTTCCGGACATCTTCCGCGGTTCGAGTGCTCTCTCCTACCCCGGAACTGCTCCACCAGCCATCCGTGGTGTCGTTGTCGTGTCCCCCCGTATAGGCCACAAGTTCGCGCGAGTAGTTGTGTGGACGAAAACTCGGGCCCTGGGGATCGTTCCCGAACGCAAATTGAAGCAGGCTCATTCCCGGGAAACCAAATTCCTCGCGCAGCCCTTCCACCTCGGGAGTAATCACTCCCAAGTTCTCAGCCACGAACGGCAACTCTTTCAATGCTGTCTTAAGCGTGCGGAAGAACTCTGCTCCCGGTCCCTTCACCCACTTCCCCTCCTGCGCCGTTAACGCATTCGCTGGCACTTCCCAGAAGGCCTCAAAGCCACGGAAGTGATCCAGTCGCACCAGATCAAATAGTTTGAGAGATGCTCGAAAACGATCGATCCACCAGCGATGGCCGGATGCAGCGGACACGTCCCACCGGTACAGCGGGTTCCCCCACAGTTGACCAGTAGCGCTGAAATAGTCAGGGGGAACGCCAGCGACCGCGGTGGGCCTGGATTGCTCATCCAGATGAAATAGCTCCGGATGAGCCCAAACATCCGCACTGTCGTGAGCGACGTAAATCGGGATATCTCCCATGATGCTTATCCCATAACTCTGGCAGTGAGTTTTGAGCTTCTGCCATTGCCCGAAAAATTCAAACTGAGCGAACTTGTTAACCTCTATTTCGGCCGATAGGTTCTGTCGCCATTCTCCGAGAACCGATGAGTCCCTCTGTCGGATTCCCAAATCCCAATCCGCCCAGACAGCATCCTTGTAGATTCCTTTGCACGCCATGAAAAGCGAATAATCATCCAGCCAATCGGCGTTGTCCTGGCAAAAAACGTCGAAAACCTCGCGATCCGCGTGAGTGCCATCCGCCAGAAATGTGCGTGCCGCTCTGTGGATTAAATCCTGCTTGAGATGGATCACTCGGCCATATTCGACGTTGTCGTCCGGCAAGCCCGAGGCGCTGTCCAGATCCTGTGACGACAGCAAGCCTCGCTCTCGAAGCGTATACAAATCGATGAAGAGCGGATTGCCGGCGAACGCCGAGAATAGCTGGTAGGGGGAATCGCCGTATCCGGTGGGACCCAGCGGCAACACCTGCCAGATTTTCTGCCGGGACTGAGCCAGGAACTCTACAAATTCGTAGGCTGAATTTCCCAGGTCGCCGATGCCGTGACGGCCGGGCAGCGACGTGACATGCAGAAGAATCCCACTACACCGAACAAAGATCGAAGCTTTCACGTTATGTTTTTGAGTGACCGCTCAGCAAGTGGGTCGCGACGCATAGGAATTTTGAGTTCGGCCGGAATCCTCGGCCTTGAAACTTCCCGAAGGAAAAACTTGGCGGACAGTACAGGACTCGAACCTGCGGCCTCGTGCTTGAAGTAATGGTCGCACGAAAAATCATCTGCTTGCAAGCAATACGACCGTTGGCGTTGGACGATCACCGAGTACCTGCACATGAACGACTCCGAGTGTCCGACCCGACCCTTACCCCCTAACCGATTCCCTGAAACGATTGCGCCCAAACCATCACTATCAGGACGAGGTGAAAGTTGACACCCCCTTTTCAATCAAACCTCAATTTCAGAACCAGGAGATGTGAGGTTTATGACCAAAACGAGGTTGTTTGCATCTGCAGTGCTTTTGTCGTTCGCTTTCCGGTCCTCCGGGTTGGCAGCCGCTCAGGACAACATCAGTCCAGAGCAACCGACCGCCCAACAGAAACCAGCGCCAGTTCCGTCCGAAATTTTTGTCCCCCGGGGCAAGGTGATCACTCCACCCAGCAGCATCTCGCGTCCCGGCAAAGGAGTTCACACTAACTTCAAGATTTTCGTTCCCACCGGTCACGAAGTGTCCTCCGCGATCCCGGATTACACCTTTGCTGAGACGCCGGCATCCATGGGCTGCGTTTACAAGGTCGGCCCAAACTACACTGGATGCAACCCGGCAGCCGGCGGCTCCGACCACGCCAGCGGCGGTTGGGGCGCAATCGCTTTGGTTGACGCCTATGACGACCCGACTGCGGCGTCCGACTTGGCGTTCTTCGACTCGCACTGGGGCTTACCAAAAGCAAACTTCACGGTGGTCTATGCCAACTCGAGCTTCGGCACTCTTAACGGGCTGACTGCTGATTGCAGCGGCACGCCGCCCCCGGCAAACGCTAACTTCGGCTGGGACGTCGAGGAGTCTTTGGACATCGAGTGGGCCCACGCGATGGCGCCCGCCGCGAAGATTATTCTGGTGGAGGCCTGCGACCAATCCCTCCCTCAGTTGCTCTTTGCCGAGGAAGTCGCTGGCATTGAAGTGAGTAAGAATGGCGGCGGCGATATCTCCAACAGCTGGGGATACCCAGAAAGCTGCGTTGGAAACCCCTCCTGCGGCGGCGGAACTCTAACCGAACAACAGGATGACAATTACTTCTTCCGCTACTACTACTCGCAAATCTCCTATTTCGCATCCGCCGGCGACATTGGCGCGGAGGTTCTTTTTCCCAGCGCTTCACCGTGGGTAGTCTCCGCAGGCGGTACCACCGTCAATCGCGATGCGAGCGGAAATTTCCTAAGCGAGAGTTGCTGGTCTGACTCGGGCGGCGGCCTTAGTACCGTGGAAGCCTGGCAAAACCCGCCAACCATCGCAAACGGGATGGGACCTTGGTCCAACTATCAATATCAAATGTTCGGAGGGTCGCCTTATAATTTTCCCGCCCGATCAACCCCTGACATTTCGTTCAACGCCGATCCTGCGAGCGGCGTATGGGTCTACGACACCGATGAGGGTGGGGCTTGGTACATAGTAGGTGGAACCAGTGTGTCGTCACCGGCGCTGGCCGGTATCCTCAACGCCTCCAACAACAGGCTAGGGCAGACTCCTCCGGGAGGCGGCTACTACGCTACCCACGAGAACGACCTACTCTATTCTCAACTCTATGCGAAAACCGCGTACACCGGAAATTTCTACGACGTCACAACCGGATCGAACGGTCACGCCGCCGGTACAGGATACGATCAGTGCACTGGCATCGGAAGCCCGCGCGGCCATTTAGGGAAGTAACTTCTCACGGTTAGGAATGGGAATACTTGAAGAGGCCCGGCAGGGCCTCTTTTTTTCCTTAGCTGTTCTGGACTGTTCCGGGTTCGCAATCCGATATCCATTCCTGGCTGGCTGTTATTTTTATTGCAGTACGGAAGGGCAAAAAATCAAGCGGCACGGGAAGCAGTTGCCTGGGCTCTTGCGAAACTAGCTTTCTTCGCGAGCGCCGCTGACAACCGTTCTACCTGTTTAGTCTCGGCTTTTCGTTCCTGGCGGGTCTCTTGCAGTCTTTGCTCGTAACTCTGCGGTGCCAATCTCTCGTTGAGTCTCATGGAGAAAAAGTTCCTCTGTCCGGGAGTCTAGCATTTTCTTGCCACTGCCGGGTAGCCGGAATAAAGCATGAAAATGCTCTCAGTTCGTTCTGCCGAAGGTCGAGGGTGCCGACGCAACAGCGTTTTGCAAACTGCGGTGTGTGGAAGTCTAGCTGTTATTTTTATTCCACTGTGGATAGCCGAGCTTTTCCCTCTGGATGGTCCGCAAAGTCCGGATTGCGTCAGAGATGGCTTGCTGCTCCGCGTGTCCATTTGCGCTCTCCACCAACGCTTGAGACCGCTGAAACATGGCTGCTTCTGCGGCATCCACGTGGTCCCGCAACTTCTGCGGGTCTCGTTCAAGAAGTGCAGCTTCAAATTCGCGTTGCCAGTGTGGGTATCTCATTTTCTGGTATGTTGAGGTGCGGTCGTCAGTCATCGGCGGCCTCCGTAAGAGTCTTTAAGAAAAGAAGTTCCGCATCATTTCATCAAAAGAGTTGGCTTTGGGCGCAGCAGCATTTGCCCGCAGGAGTATTCCTCGCAAGAAAAACCGCAAAAGACATTTTTTGCTCGCCCCGTACAAGCTTGTACTGCCCCTACTAAGCTGGATTTATGAGAGCGGTCTTTCTCGCGACCCGAACTCTGGAACGCTCCAACACGAAACGCCGGTGCTAACTCTCAGGCTTTGAGCGGGAATCATGCAGGTCGTGTGCCAATGTAGAGCGGCTAGTGCAATTTATTTAATCGCAGTGTTTTTCGGATGTTAAGAGAGGAGTAGCTTCTTGCAGAA
>Ga0185299_10002356_pt1 | contig 29619 bp, 22 predicted proteins | sample PaiPotPPA55metaG_FD_128002 | JGI IMG/M metagenome (GOLD analysis project Ga0185299, IMG submission 128002) | Iron sulfur acid spring bacterial and archeal communities from Banff, Canada, to study Microbial Dark Matter (Phase II) - Paint Pots PPA... ...
CGCCGCACGCCGCACGCCACACGCCGCACGCCGCACGCCACACGCCACACGCCACACGCCACACGCCACACGCCACACGCCCAATCACGTCCACGACTTGATCAGCGCCTGCTCTTGGTCGATCAGCTGTTGCCAATTCTCGCGGTGTTTTGGTTCGTACCGGTGATCTTGGAAATCGGCCATTTTGCGGCGCAAGCCGATTAACTGTTCCAGCCAGCGGCCCGAGTCAGTATAGACTTCCCGGAGAAACCGAACGGCGGCGGCGTCGCGTTCCCAAATCAGCCCAAACGAATTTAAGAAATCTGCGGCGTACTGGATGTCGCCGCGGTCGTTATGCTGCCAGATGTCTGGCGCCGGTTCCGGGACATCCAAGAGAAGAGGAGCAAGGTACAAGTTCTGGATCATGCCTTTGCGGTACTTTTCGACAGCGGCTTTTTCCTCGTCTCGGTCGACCAACGATAAGGCCCAGGCGAACTGGAATCCGGGGTCTTCAATATCGTTCGGATAGGTTTGTTGATACCAGGAAAAGTACTCTTGCGACTCATCGATCTGCCCGGCTAAAAGCTGTAGCAACGGAATCAGAAAACGTACGCCGGGATGGTCGATCGGATTGAGCTTAAGCAACTGCTCACCCATTTGGATCGTCTGAACCAAATCTCCCCGTTGCCAGGAGGTTAACAGCTGCCCATGCAGGGCGCGAATGTAACAACTCGATTCCCCGGGAACGTGGAACGCGGCAGAGCCCGCCGCAGCCTGGGCAAACTTCTCCGCGGCTGAGTCGACATTGCCATCTTGCAGCTCGAGGTCTGCCAGTTCAACCTGGGCTTCGGGCAGATTTTCAGCTAACTCCAGTGCTTTGCCGAGCAGGGCGCGTTTCTTGTCGACCGACCGGATATGTTTCAGCGCCAGAACTAATCCCTGCGCGATGGTCTTCGGTCCCAGAGATGTCAAAAGCGTTTGGGCAGAACCTGCGATCATGGAGTCAAGACGCTGCCGTACTGCCTCCTGCTGGGTGACGTCGTTTTCTCCGCGATCGTGATCCACCAGCTGCACCTCGCAGTGGTACTCGCGTGAAAGACCCTGCCAGATGGATTCATCCCATTCTTCGAGGTCGGGGATTTGGATCTCGTCCGGGATGCCTCTCTCTTGGAAAAGGCGGTGCACCAGGGTCTCAGCCCGTCTCTGATCAAGCTCGCGGATAAATTCGTGGCCGATCAGCATCCCCGTGTAACGATGAATCACATAGATGCAGGTCGGGAGAATGAACATCGATCCAAAAGGGATTGGTGAATCGAGGTCGAACCAATCGACCCGCCAAGTCTCTCGGGTGGCGCGCAAGGGCTGAATCATTGCCAGTCGATTGCCATCTTCTGGCGGCGATTGAACTTATCCGTGTAAAAAAGTTCGCGGTTCGTGACCCCAAATTCATGCACCATCTTGGTGACCTTTACATCGAAGCAACAGTATTCCGCGATATCGAGCACCCGTTTTTCGCGCCACCATTTTATCGCGTCCACGCCGCCGGCAGTTTTTCTGACTCCTAGAGTCGCCATCGCGAGATTGTCGAGGTTGGGCTTGCTACCGATCCGTTTTTCGACCTCAAGCAAGATATCCAGGGTTCGTAGCTGGTGAGGTAAGTCGAGGATGGTGTAACCCATGAGCACTTCGTAATCGAAGTTCAAGATGTTGAACCCTACGACTACGTCCGCCTTGAGCAATTGATCAATCAGTTCATTGACTCGTGGTTCAGAGTAAATCCGGTACCGTCTCAAAGCGGTGCTATAAGTAACACCGACCGACATCTTCATGTCCTGTTTGTTATGCCAACCACCAGCGTCATTGGCAGTTCGCTGTGTCTCCAAATCGAAGTAAACGAGATCCATAGAAGGAGTACAAGGAGTACGAGGAGTTCAAGGAGTTCAAGGTTGCGAGCGATAGTCTTCAGGCCACAAATAGACAAGTGGAACAGAACGCAGAATAACAAAGAGCCCTTTCATCCAGTCCGCGCCGATCTCCTTGAACTCCTCGTACTCCTTGAACTCCTGAACTCCTTTTCTCAGAAGCCGCCGGCATCGAACCGATATAAATTTTGCAAACCCGTGATGCTATATTCTTCGACTACGGTCCCGTCCGACAAGTAGACTTTCATCCCGCTGCCGCCATTCGGTTCCCATTTGACCTGATTGACCCCTTTGGTCTTTGAAATCTGTAGCAAAGGCAGCCCGTCGTTTGTGGCCAGATGGACGCCCTGGTTATCTGCGATCGCGCTCAACAAGAAGTTAGCTTGGCGCGTATTCTCCAAAGGGTTGTTTTCGGGACGGATCAGCAGCGGCGGCGAATCTGTTTTGGTTTCGGCTCGCAGAACGGTCCCCGCGCGAACGTCGAAGAATTGATGAGGGACGAGCGAACGATCGAACCATTTCTCCCAGACGGATTGCTGATCTTTAACGGCCTGGAAATGCAAGCCGATGACGCGCTGACCCGGATTTAGATCGGCATCCAGGAGGAGATCACTATTGCTTCTCGATACAGATAACTGGCGTATCTTCGGCAGGCCCTCTGGCAGGGCCAAATCCTTGCTGGTTCTCGCTGCGAGATCGACTTGGCGTAACCAGGTCTTCGGTCCATTCCCGACCAGTAACCAAATTTGATCCTCGGTGCCGGCGCCCAGGTCAAGCAGTTCCCCAGACTCATCCAGTTCCACCTGAACCAGGTGATCGCCTTCTGTGCGCCACAGTTTCCCGCTCGGACTTGCGACAACCATTGATGTGGCTAAAAGAGCGCACCGGCTGATATCAGGTGTTGGCAACGGGATGGTGGTTTTCTGCTCCGTCGTTTTGTATTGAATCTCATGGTCGGTCAGAATCACCCAATTTGATCCCGAACGATCGGCGTCGCGGATGTTGGAGGCCGCATTGGTTTCGGTAACTGCGCCATCTGCTGCCCCGATGTTCGCGATATGATCGGAGTAAATTGCGAGGAGATTGACACCATCCGATTTGAGCCGGAGGACGCCGGGGTCCACTGAAAGCCGCTGCGGTTTCAAGGAAGCTGCGTCCATGATTAGAATCTCTGGGCGACCGGTATCGGCTAGTACGGCCAGAGATCGTCCGCCGAGCAGGGCCGGCGAACTGATTGTTTTGACTCTGAGATTTTGCGTATCGTCCACCCAGTCATTCAGGTGATAGGCAACTCCGGAAATAGTAACGTCGCCGATTAGCACGCCCCGGGCGAAGTACTTGCCGGCAGGCGCAACCTTTCCGTTGGCGTCGGTGCCATCCCAATCAACAAACAACCCATTGAGACCGGACTTGAAAGAATCGATGTCGGCTGCCTGTTTTAGCGCGCGTACCAGTTTTCCACGGGCATCGTAAACTCCGAGACTGATCACGCCATCGATGGGAGGCGGTATAAACATTAATTGCTTACCCGTTTCTTCGTTTTCCTCAGCGCCGGCAAAAACTCGCGGCGCAAACAACGATAGGCTTACCACAAACCAGACCCATACGGTGGGCAACGTCCGCCTTAGTGTGCTGTCCCATAAATAACGTGGCTTTCGCCGCCGGTCAGTTGGCTGTTTTTCAAGGCGCGAGCGACGAGCATATCTAGATTGATACGTAAGGAGCGAGCAACGCAGAAAAACAGCCAACTGGCCACGGCCCGGAGGGTTGCGATGAAAATGGGCCGGCGGCCGCGTTGCTCGTCGGTTACGTATCAATTTAGATATGCGCCCTCCTCGCGCCTTGCCGGCGGCCCATTTTGATCGCAACGAAAGCCACGGTATTTATGGGACAGCGCACTAGGATCCTCATAAATAATATTTCCACTGCAAGTCCGGGAACAGATTGTCACGCCATTCACAATTGGCGAGGAATTCTTCGTCGATCACTCCCCCTCGAAGCTGGTCGTACATCCGGGTAAACCTTAGAATATGGGTCCGGGTCTGCGCGGTAGCATAGTCTTTCGCAGTCCCGGTTCTCATCAGGAATGCCCAATCACTGGATTGCGCCAGGAGTAGCTCTCGGCCCAATTGACGCAAAACCCGTTCTTTCCATTTTGCCGGCGCCCTTTCTACCGCTTCGGCGACCTCAGTCATCCGGCGGGCGGCTGCGTGCAAATGCGGGTAGATCCAACTATTGCTCTCGTCGAGCCATACTTCCCAAAAGCCGCGGTTCCCCCAACTCGAAGGACTGGGTGAAATGACCTGTAGGGTGTCATGTTTTTCCAGATAATCGCTCGGGGTGACCAATTCGAAGGTGGTTTGGTCGTACACCGCCTTCCGAATGAACAGATTTAGAAATTGGGGGCCTTCATACCACCAATGACCAAAGAGTTCGGCATCAAACGGAGAGACGATGATCGGTTTGATATTGGTGATGCCAGCCAGGTGCTCGATTTGTTTTACCCGACTAGCAAGGAAATCGCTCGCGTGATGATCCACGGCGCCGTGTGCCCAGCCCGGCACATAAGGTTGTTTGTTAACGGTTCGCCCGGTGATGCGATGGTATTTGAGACCGGTGAATTTTCTTTGGCCGTCGCCTGGCAGGAAAGGGCGCAGGTAATCCAGGTCCAGGTCAAAACCGATGTCTCGATAGAAATCACGGTACGCTGGGTCGCCGGGATAACCCTCTTGGGCGCTCCAGACTTGTTTGCTGGATTCTCTGTCCCGCCCGAAAACCGCCGGTCCAGCTTGGGTAAAGCAGGGAGCGTAGATCGCATATCGGGGGCGCGGTGCCCCGAACATTAATCCGTGAGCATCCAGGACGAACCAACGCAGTTCGGCCGCTTGCAGCATTTGGTCCAAACCTTGGTGATAAGCACATTCGGGCAGCCAAATTCCTTTCGGCGGGCGGCCGAACGAGTTGGCGTAAGCATCCCTGCCAATAGCGATCTGGGCCCACACGCTTTTAGGATATCGCTCCATTAGGGGGAGGAATCCGTGGGTCGCGGCGCAGGCGATGATCTCGATAAAGCCCGCCTCCTGGAAACGGCGAAAGGCGCCGACCAGGTCGCATTTGAGATGTTCAACGTAGATTTCCCGGCATTCGAGGAAACGGCTATGATAGTAGCGAGCGAGATGATTAAATTCCGGCTGATTCTGGGTGCGATCGATTTCTGCTTTAGAGAGCGCGATCGCGCGGTCCAAATACCTTAGATAACGCTCTCGCAGCATCGGATCGTCCAGCATGGCGCACAGGGTAGGCGTCATTGACATGGCCAGGCGGAAGCGAACACCGTCGCGAGCCAGTCCTTCGAAGACCTGCCACAGGGGGATATAGGTCTCGGTAATGGCCTCGAAAAGCCAATCTTCCTCCAGAAAATCTGGGTACTCCGGATGCCTTACAAAGGGGAGGTGGGCATGCAGCAAGAGTGCGAAGTAGCCTTTAGCCATAGAACATGCGGTAAGGGAGCGTGATCGACTAAAATGAAGGACCAATGACAGAATACAAGCAGCTAGGCTAGAATCTAGGATCTAGGAGAATATCGGTTCGGGATGTGCCAGGGCCCAACGCTTCACAAGGTGCTTCGTCCTCGTCCTCGAATCCGGCCACGCGGAGTGATGGAGTGTGGGAGTGTTGGAGTATTGCGCCAAGTCCGAATTGCATCCGCGTAGCGGGTTGGCGTGTGCTGGAGGCAAGCCGCTTTTTCGTAAGGCAGCCTCGGAGGGGAGCCACATTAGAGAACTCCAACCTCCAGATGACAAGCCGGTCTATAGCGAGATCTGACCGAAACCCATATGGGGCAGTGGCTCCCATACGTGTGGAGCCATCCAAGACGCTATCCACGCCTAGGTTGTTGAACCTGTGCCGTGCCTCTGGCGTCGCGTCTATCAGAACGTGGCACCTGCAAACGATTCCCGGCGTCAAGATGCCTGCAAGCCGGCCAAGTGGAATGCGACGCCCGTCCGTGAAAAAAAAGCGCCCGGAGGTCCGGGCGCTTTCTGCAAATCGAGCTAGGTCGACGTTTACAGGTCGAAATACATGAAGAATTCGTACGGATGCGTTCGCAGACGGAGCGCATCGTATTCCTTGTTTTTCATTTCGATCCAGTTGTCGATGAAGTCCTTGTTAAATACGTCGCCTTTGAGCAGGAATTCATGATCGGCTTCCAATGCCTCCAATGCGCCTGCTAGGGAGTCGGGTACGCTAGGTACCTTGGCGAGCTCTTCTGGAGGAAGCTCGTAAAGATTTTTATCGAGCGGGTCGCCTGGGTCGATTCGATTCTGGATACCATCCAGACCGGCCAAGAGCAGCGCAGCGAATGCGATGTAAGGGTTGGCGGCCGGATCCGGAGTACGAAACTCGACTCGTTTGGCTTTCGGGTTGGGAGAGTAAGTTGGAATACGAATGGCCGCGGATCGGTTCCGGGCGGAGTAAGCGAGGTTAACTGGAGCTTCGAAGCCGGGGACCAACCGTTTATAGCTGTTGGTGGTCGGGTTAGTAAATGCAGTCAACGCCCGGGCGTGCTTGAGGATCCCTCCGATATAGAACAAGGCGGTTTCGCTCAATCCCGCGTATTTATCACCGGCAAACAACGGCTTACCGCCTTTCCAAAGCGATTGGTGGGTGTGCATCCCGGATCCATTATCGCCGAAGAGCGGTTTGGGCATAAATGTCACCACCTTGTTATACTTTTTGGCGACGTTCTTGGTGATGTACTTGTAATACATCATGTGGTCTCCCATTAGCTTGAGAGGAGCAAACCGAATATCGATCTCGGCTTGGCCCGCGGTTGCGACCTCGTGATGTTGGCGTTCAATCGGAATCCCTGCCTTTTCCATCTCCAGACACATCTCATTTCGGATGTCCTGGAGCGTATCTGTAGGAGAAACCGGGAAGTAACCTTCCTTGTGACGGATCTTATGGCCGAGGTTGGGAAACTCTTCTCTGGCTGAGTTCCAAATACCTTCGACGCTATCCACAGAATGAAACGATGAGTTCGCGGTATAGTCGTAGCGAACATCGTCGAAGATGAAAAACTCAGCTTCCGGTCCGAAAAACGCAGTATCTGCGATCCCGGTGCTCTTCAGGTAAGCTTCTGCTTTTTCCGCCACTCCTCGCGGGTCACGGTCGTAGGGTTCCCGAGTGATCGGATCCTTAATTGTACAAATGAAACTCAGCGTTGGCTCAGCATTGAAGATATCGACCCAAGCGGTGGCCGGGTCCGGAATAACAAGCATGTCGCTAGCATTAATGACTTTCCAGCCGCGAATACTTGACCCATCGAACCCGAGCCCGTCGGTAAAGAGGTCCTCGCTGTATTCAGTGAGAGTAGTGGTGAAATGCTGCCAAGTTCCCAGGAGGTCCGCGAATTTGAAATCAATTAGCTTGATGCCTTGCTTTTCGATTAGTTTGGTTACTTCTGCTGGAGTCATAGATGGTTGTTATCAGTTAATGATATTTTGTATGCTTCTATTTTGGAGGTTCTTGTAGCGAAACTGCATGTTGCGGAACGGACCCGCAAGGATATAGCAACGACAGAGTTTTGCGTGCAGCAAAAAGTATGCTCTTTTGTTGCTTTTCAACATTTTAAGCTTGGTTTCTCCTAGATTGTCCCGCGCTTTTGATCGACGAGATGGCTCCTTTTTCAGAGCACCTTGATCACTAGCGCAGTCGTGTTGTCTCTGCCTGCACTTTCTAACGACGCTTGCACCAAGCGCTGAGCGACGCTTTGATCGGTCGCCACAGGTTCGGGAGAGCGGAGAATTTCGAGAATCTGGTCGTTGTAAAGTCCTTCGACCAGACCATCCGTGCAGAGCAGAAAGAGATCGCCGGATTCGTAGGCGACGGCGCCCACTTGAGGATCAACAAATTGGTTGCCAGCGCCCAAAGCCTTCTGGAGCGCATTTCGGCGCGGATGGGTCCGAGCTTGGCGTTCGTTGATATCACCGTTGCGGTGGAGCCAGCCAACGTGGGTATCGTCATGGCTGATCTGCTTTATACCCCTGTCCTGGGTTGGCAAATAGTAAACGCGGCTGTCACCGATATGGCCGAAATACATCCAGCCCCGGGTGAACCAGCAAATACTAAGGGTGGCTCCCATGCCGGAGCATTCCTCATAGCTCTGTCCAACCAGCATCAACGACTGGTGAATCTGGTCGAAAAGAGTGGTGAAAACGTCGGCAAAATAGGTTTCGATTCCAATTGCGGATTGTTTGAACGATCGTTGGAGGAAATGCGTGACTCGGTCGACGGTGATTCTGCTGGCGAATTCTCCCGCGGTAGCGCCGCCCATTCCGTCGCTTACCGCAAAGGCGAGATCGGTTTTTGCAGTCGATGCTTCGCCATGTCGTCCTAGATAGTGGACCTCTTTGGAATCAAGCTGCAAACCCAAGAACGAATCCTCATTGTTCGAGCGAATCTTGCCGCGATCAGTAGCTGCCCACCATTGCAGGCAATGCGAGATAGGCTCGTTATTTGGCTGATTCATCGGCAACTTCTTTGAAGCCTGGAAGAATCGTCGCGAACTCGAAATCGATAACACAGAAGCGCCCGTCAGTTTGTCGATACGTAATGTTGCGCACCTCGGCGTCCTCGTGGCGCACGCCGTACGGCTCCAATTCCGCAAAAATCTCACCGGCGCGCTGCTGATCCAAGTGTTCGACCCGGGCTCCGCAGTTCGTCGTCACGATTCGGAGCAGCTCTGGATTGGCATCGAGTAACCTGGGAACGAAATTACATTTTACCTTCTCGAGATGACGAAGCACTCGCACTTCATTATCGAAACGCGGTTGCGCGTCCGGGCCGTGAAAAGTTTTGTAGACACGCCCGTCGTAGCTGAGACGGACGGTGGCCCTCAGAGTATCTTTCACTTCTAGCATGCAGACCGCGCAAAGTGCGCCGCTCCGACTCGGCGCACAAGTGCGGAAGCATTCGGCGGTCTGGATCGCCACCAAAAGACCAGCCTTGTACAGGGTGGGCTTGTGTCGAACTCATCGCGGGGCGATCCCCGCCTGACTTAGGGCTTAGGCGCCGTTGGGTTTCGGTACCGTTGCGATCGTCTGTAGGATGCGGCTAGCGATCTTGTAGGGGTCTCCGGCGGAGTTCGGACGCCGATCTTCGAGATAACCCCTATAGCCATTATTGATAAAACTGTGAGGCACGCGAACAGATGCACCGCGGTTGGCCACGCCGTAATTGAATTTGTCAATCGACTGTGTCTCGTGCAGACCGGTCAGACGTAGATGATTATCCGGTCCATACACTGCGATATGCTCGTTCTTGTACTTGTCGAAAGCCGCCATTAGCGCTTCGAAATACTCTTTACCGCCAACTTCCCGCATGTATTTGGTCGAGAAGTTGCAATGGAATCCGGAACCGTTCCAGTCGCCTAGGACCGGCTTACAGTGCAACTGGACTTCCACTTCGTAAGCTTCGCAGAGACGCGCCAACAGAAAACGAGCCATCCACACTTGATCTGCGGCGGTTTTGGAGCCTTTACCGAAGATCTGGTATTCCCATTGACCTTTGGCCACCTCAGCGTTGATGCCCTCGTGATTAATGCCAGCAGCGAGACATAGATCGAGGTGAGTATCGACGATTTCGCGTGCGATGCTGCCCACGTTCTTGTAGCCGACGCCGGTGTAATATTCGCCCTGCGGGTCGGGAAACCCAGCCCTCGGGAAACCGAGAGGCAAGCCATCTTTCCACAAAAAATATTCCTGCTCGAACCCGAACCAGGTATCTGGGTCGTCCAGAATCGTCGCCCGGGCATTGGTAGAATGAGGGGTGCCGTCGGGATGCAAAACTTCGTTCATCACAATCGCGGCATCGGTTCGGGTTGTATCCGGGAAAATGGCGACCGGCTTCAGTACGCAGTCGGAGCTATGCCCCTCGGCTTGCCTCGTCGAACTACCATCGAATCCCCAGTTTGGGACTTGCTCCAAACTGGGAAAGGTTTCGAAGTCCTTAACTAGGGTCTTCCCGCGGATATTGGCAACCGGCTCATAGCCGTCTAGCCAGATGTATTCCAATTTATATTTCGGCATGATTAGAGTGCTAAAAAAGGCGCTAGCTGGCCTTTCAGAATGGTTGGCAGGAGTTCTGGTTAGATCGCTCGTTCTCCGCGCTCTTCCGTCCTAATACGGATTACTTCGAGGAGATCCTGCACGAAAATCTTCCCGTCGTCTTTTCGGTCTGTCCGGGCGCATTCCTTAATTGCAGCGATCGCTGAGCCAAGCAAATCGTTTCTCACCACGAGCTCCACTTTCAGCTTAGGCAAAAAACGGGGAGCCCCTAGGCCGGAACGGGTTGGGTGATCAACGAAACCTGCGGGGAAACCTTTTACTTCAGTAACGGTCATGCCTTCGATCCCTAGTTCGGCAAGACCGGATTTTACTTCTTCTAACTTGAAAGGCTTTATAATTGCCTCGATTTTTTTCATGCTGGCAACTTTGTGCCGTGACTAATCGCGTCTAAGTAAGAGCGAGGAAGTGGTACTCCCTCCAAGTCCACTTCCTCGCCAGAGACTTCACGCACCCTTGGCTCAAGTTGATTGACCCCCTTCCTCCCTGTGTCGTTTCAACTCGGCCTATCCCTTAGCGCGATGTACATTCGGACCTCCCCCCGAATGAAGCCGGTCTCTACATTAGCAGCTGTTATGCCAAGCCGATCCCCCGTGATGTTTCGAGGAAGGCCAGCTGGATTCCAGGTTCTCCAAAATTATAATGAAAAGAAAAGACCAACTGGTGCCGCCGGTTTGGTCAGGTGTGGCTCTTTTGGAACAGGAGGCGGATAGCAGGGCGAAAAACTCGACGCGCCTATGGTGTGCTAAGTAGGTAGACTTTCCCGCGGCGGTTTTGAGCCACGCCGTGAATGTGATTTTGACTGGTGGTGTCTCCTGTAACCCGCCGGAACCCCTCGGAACGGCTCAAAACCGGCGCGGGTTAATTGGATAGAGCAACCACTTCCTTGGCGCGCCGAGTTTTTCGCCCTACCTCCCATTACCACTTCTTGTAGGGTAAAAACTTGCCGCACATCGTGACTTTGACCCGGTCACCTTTGGGGTCTTCGACTTTCTCGACGTCCATGGTGAAATCGATCGCGCTCATAATCCCGTCCCCAAATTTCTCGTGAATCAACTCCTTCAGCGTATCTCCGTAGACCAAGTTAATCTCGTGGAACCGGTACAAGAGCGGGTCCTTAGGGATGTCTTGTGATTTTGAACCTTTTTTGGGGCAGGACTGCAGCAGCGAGACGATGTCTGGCCCGAGGTCAAGGAGTGCACCAAGCTTTCTGGCGTCTTCAGAGCTTAGGCTATTTTCGCCCAGACAGGCTGAGGTAATGTACACAGGGGAGCGCCCGACTTGTGCCGCGATTTGCTCCCAGGTCAGCCCTTTTTTTTCCTTCGCTTCCCGGATGAGCGCGCTGGCTTCGGATGGAGAGGTGGACATAGATTAATTGCGGTTTTGTGTTGCTCTGTTCAGGAAAGCGAGGTTTGTGCCAGGGAGCGGGTGATGGAATGACAGATTACAAATGACAGATGACAAATAGGTGACACACTAAACGCGCGTAAGGCGCGGAAAATCTGTCATTTGGAATTTGTCATCTGTCATTTTGGCTTTCTGGCGCGTTTAACCACTTGCTGCGGGTAAGAAAGGTGCCATGTATGGCTTTCATCGGCTATGATTCAGGAAGATTTCGACAACTTAATTAACGAAATCCGAGAAGAAGACCCAGACCAGCTAAGCTCAGAGTTCTTGGTGCGGGAAGATCCGATCAAGGAGGAACAGGTCGTGAAATTTGAGCAAAAGGCCGGGTTTAAATTCCCAGAGGAATATCGGTACTTCGTCAGGAAATACGGTGCCGGGGAGATCGGCACAATTACGGTGTTATCGCCGGACCCGGAGAGTCAGTTTTCTATGTGGGACGGTAAGGAGGAGTTTAATCGTGAGACCGGCTGCCCTTTTGCAGAGGACAGCGATGGAAACTTCTATGCCTTCCTAGTTGAAAATGGTGTTTGTTCGAAAGACGTGTGGGTGGCCGAACAAGGAGCTGGCGGGGACCTAAGCTATACGGACTATGAAGATTTCTTCGAGTTTGTCGCAGAAGTCGGTTTTGGAGTAGACATCTAGGAGTTCATGGTTCGCAGTTCGCCGTTCACGGTTCGCCGTTCACCGTTTGCGGTTTGCAGTTGTTCGGTTTGTGGGATCCGTCGTGGGATTAACCCTGCTTTGCAGGAACGGTAGCCTCGTGCAAGGGGTTCATAAGCCCCACTGATGAATCCTGCATCGAATCAAAGCCAAACGCCGGTTCCCTTAGATCAGTTTCTTGCTCTCCCGGATTTCGAACCGGCAGCCAAACAGGTGTTGGCGCGTCCGGTGTACGAGTACATCGCGAGCGGGGCGGGCAATGAAATCACCCTCATTGACAACGAAAGGGCCTACGACCGCATCCGGATCTGGCCCAGGGTGTTGAATGATGTGCGCTCCGTTGACACCCGCATTTCCCTTTTCGGCAAAGCGTTGGCTTCACCAATCATATTGGCGCCGGCTGCCTACCAGAAAGCGATGCATCCGTTGGGCGAGCTCGCCACTACTCGCGGGGCCGGGAGGGCCGGTATTCCGTTTGTCGTCAGCACCAACTCGACAGTGGCGATCGAGGAACTTGCGAAGGAGGCGGCCGGACCGCTTTGGTTCCAACTTTATACGCAGAATGACCGTGGCATCACCGCTGATCTGATTCAGAGCGTTGAGGCGGTCGGGTGCGAGGCCGTCTGCGTCACCGTTGATACCCCGGTGTTGGGCGTCAGAACGCGCCAATTGCGAGCTGGGTTTCGACTGCCTCCGGGGCTGTCAACTCCACACAATCGAGGTGGAGGGGGCGCGCGCGGGAATATGGACCCTGCTTTGCATAGCCCGCTGCAATGGAACGATATCGCTTGGCTACGCTCCATCGTTCGCGGAAAGCTCTGGCTCAAAGGCATCTTACATCCGGCGGACGCCGATCAAGCCATCCGAATCGGAGTGGATGGAGTTATGGTCTCGAATCATGGTGCACGTAACTTAGATACCACGCCCGCGACAATCGACGTGCTGCCCATGATCCATGAGAAGGTCGCCGGGAGAGTGCCGGTGATTGTGGATGGAGGTATTCGCCGGGGAACCGATGTGGTCAAGGCTCTGATGCGCGGGGCCACTGGTGTCATGATCGGACGACCCTATCTCTACGCCCTAGCGGTCGGCGGCGAAGATGGAGTCGCGCGATGCATTGAGCTTCTTAAGCAAGAACTTAGTTACGTTTTGGCTCTGGTGGGCAAAGGTTCGGTGAACGATCTGGATCGATCGCTGGAATGGCCGCCTGCGGCGTCAACGCCGCAGGAATGACAAAATGACAAATTGTCGGGCGCTGCGTGAATCGTAATCGTTCTCGTAAGGAACACGGCGTTGCATGCCCAAGGTCTGGAGGGGAGCCGCTTCGTAGGATGGCAGCTCTATCGGTTAGGAGCAGGCGGCTCCCGGGAACGTCTCGACGTGCGGCAGTTCTACGGGCCGTTGTATCCCCGCAACAGAATAGAGGCGATGGGCAAAACATCGCGCTGAGTCATTCCCGGGAGCCGCCTGCTAGCAACCGATAGAGCTGCCATCTTGTAAAGCGGCTCCCCTCCAGCCCTCGGGCATGCGACGCCGTGTTCCTTACGACGACGAGGACGAAACACTCAGCCAGCGTCTCCTAGGTCCCGACTCCTTCACTCGCGGCGCTCGTGAACTCGACTTCCTTCGCTTGAGGACCAAAGCCGGCAAATCCGGCCACGGCGATGGCGATTAGGCCGCTGATGATCGCCATCGAAATGCCGTAGTTGCCTCCAAAGTGGTCGGCTAACATGGCTTGAATCGTGAGATTGGCGGCGGCAAAGAAATTTCCGAGTTGATAAGCAAATCCGGGAAAAGTCCCTCGGACGTCACCGGGCGACAGCTCGTTTAGGTGCGCAGGAATGACTCCCCAAGCCCCTTGAACCAGAAACTGCATCATGAACGCGCCGACGGCCAGGATCGCTGGGGATTGCGAGAAAGCCCACAATGGGATGACCAAGATCGAAACCAGGGCGGCGATCACGATGGCTTTCCGACGACCTATCTGCTGAGAAATCGCGCCGAAAACTAGGCCGCCGAGAATCGCTCCGATCGATGCAATGGCGGTGATTGTCCCAACCGTTTGCGAATTGAACTTATGCTGCACCTTCAAGAAAGCGGGGTAACTGTCTTGGGTTCCGTGACTATAAAAATTGAAGGCGGTCATCAGGAGAACCACAAAGACGAAGAGCGGGAGATGGCGAGTGACTGAGCCGACGATCTGCGAGGCATTCGGTTTGCGCTCCAACCAGGCCGGCGATTCCTGGACCCCGCTACGGACAAAAATCACCAGCAGCGCGGGCAAAGCCCCGATCATAAACATTCCGCGCCAGCCGATATGGTCGAAAAGGAGCGCGTAGGCGACCGAGGCGAGCAGATACCCGGAAGGATAACCTGCCTGCAGGAGACCGGAAATGAGACCGCGAGCAGAGGGTGGAATGGTCTCCATGGTCAAGGACGCACCGACGCCCCATTCTCCGCCCATCGCGATCCCGAAGAGCGCACGCACAAAATAAAGCGCTCCCAGTGATGGCACGAATCCGCTGGCGAACCCGAGAACAGAGTAACAGATGATGTCGAACATCAGCGTTGGGCGCCGGCCGAATCGATCGGCCAATATTCCAAACAGGAAAGCGCCGACTGGCCGCATCGCGAGCGTAAGCCAGACGGCATAGGTAACGGACGTATGCTCGACGCCGAACGTTTGGGCGATGTCCGGAAAAACGAAGATGAGGATAAAGAAATCGAACGCGTCCAGTGTCCAGCCCAGGTAACAGGCAATAACCGCGTTCCATTGTTTCGCGTTCAGGTTACGAAGTTCTTTCCAGGCCATGTGCGAAGCTTCTAATCGTTTTTGCAGCCCGGACAGAAATCATCTCTAAACCGGGGCTCGGCCGAAAGTGCGAAGCCGAAGAGAGTTTCTGGGGGCGGTTTCAGGCATTCGAAAAATTGAAGCGATTATAAAACACTCCCTCTCAACCGCGAATGCAAAGACCGAATGATTGATTCTAGACGGATAAATCTCTCTCGTCCTCGTCGTCGAAGGAATTGCTATGTTTGCAGGGTTGCAAACACGCGGGGTGTTGAGCGGACCGAACGCCTGGAGGGGAGCCGCTTTGTAGCCTGGCAGCTCTATGGGTTGCTAGCAGGCGGCTCCCGGGAACGTCTCGAGGTGTGGCAGTTCTATTGGCCGGCCGTATCCGCCGCCCGACATAAACGCGATGGGCAAAACATTGCGCTGGGTAATTCCCGGGAGCCGCTTGCTGCCTGCCTACAGAGCAGCCACCCTGCAAAGCGGCTCCCCTCCAGGGCGTGGGAGCGAATCCGGTCTGACGTCAATACAACGCGCTTGGCATAAGACGTTTTCGAGCACGAGGACGAGCACGATTGGGCGTGATCGCCCCTATCATGCCGATCCGATCAATATGCCGGCGATAAAGACCAGGACGCCGCCGAGGACGACCTGAAAGATTGCTGCGAGCAACGGGGTATCCATGAAGTGATTTCGGATCCACGCGATGACGCCGAGCTCAATGGCGACTACGATTACGGCGATAACCATGGCCAACAGGAAGTTCGAGATTAGGAAGGGTAAAGTATGGCCAATACCTCCGAGAGTGGTCATGAGACCGCACACGACGCCACGCAACAATGGTTGGCCGCGACCGCTTAAGGCGCCATCGTCGGAGAGCGCCTCGGCAAATCCCATGCTGATGCCGGCTCCCACTGAAGCCGCGATTCCTACCAAAAACGCGTCCCAACTGTTGCGGGTCGCAAAAGCGGCGGCAAAGACAGGCGCTAGGGTTGACACCGAGCCATCCATTAAGCCCGCTAATCCGGGCTGAACCACTTGGAGAACGAATAGTTTCCGCGCAGACTCATCTTCGGTTGCCGACGCGCCGGACTCAGCTCTTCGGCTCATTTCATCCGTCGCAAAATGTTCGTGTTCCCGTTCGGTCTCCGCCAGATCTCCCAACAGTTTGCGCGTTCCGGCGTCTGTCGTTTTCGCCAGAGCCCGTTGGTAGAAGCGGTAGGTCTCCGACTCCATAGTCTGAACCTGGTTCCGAATTCGTTGCGGGGATATAGTCGGGTTCAGCCAGATCGCCGGACGATGGACAAAACCTTTTACATCCTGTCGCCTAATGAGCGGGATGTTCTGGCCGAAACGTTCCTGGAACAGATCGATTAGCCGGCGCCGATGATCTGATTCTTCCTGGCGCATCGCCTCCAGGGCATCGGCGGTCGACGGGAAATTCTCTTTGAGCCGGTCGGCAAACTCTCCGTAAATTTTCCCATCCTCTTCCTCTAGCGAGATGGCTAGAGCGAGGATCTCTTTGTCGGACAGGTCGTGAAAGGACTTAACCATAGGCCTCCGGATCAATCATTTGCGTTTATTGAGTCGTCTCGACTTTAGGTGGAGAGAGACCATGCACCAGGGGTAGCCGACGTTCAGCTGCATTCTGCAGGAAGACGAAACTGAGAAAGATCGTCAACCGCAGGAAGGACAAAAAAGAGCTGAGTCGATATGCACAATAGTGGTCATCGATGTCTGTTTTTAATCAATTGGGAGCACGAAAATTTCGAGAGCGGCTGATTTAGAGCACCGAGGGGCTATGGACGTGGATGTGTTGTGGAGTGCGCCGCCCCTGCGAGATAGGAAAATCCGCAGATTACACAGATTATGATAAGGGCGGACCTTGCTGTCAGCTAGGAGGCCGAGTCTTTACACCATACGCCTATATTTCCCGGTTGTATCTAGACTTTAATGTCTCGAGTGGCTCTGTATCGAGCATTTGGCACGACTAGTGCTTGGAGCACCCCGCGGTATGTCTGAAACTCCCGCACCTCAAACTAAGCCGTCACTCGGCTTGACCGGTCTGACCGTGAATGCGATGGCGCTGATTGCGCCTGGCGCATTTCTCTGGTTGACCTTCGCTCAGCAATGTCTGTACGGCCAGCCGCTGGCCGCGATCGCGATGTGGTTTGGCATTATTATGGCGCTGTTGCTCTGTTTCGCGACAGCGATTTCTTATGCCGAGCTGTCGAAACTCTATCCCGGCGCTGGATCGTCATACTTCTTCGCTGAACAAGCCTTCTTATCGAAGTCAAAGGCGTTTAAGTTTGCTCGAATTGCGAAGTTCACCGTTGGCTGGGCTAGCCATCTCTATTACTGGATTTATCCCGGTGTAATGGTTGCGGTCACCGCTATCCTATTCGGCTACTTAGCGGGACAATTGTTTCCATCGATATTCAGCTCCGCGACGCCCAGTCCGCTGCTGATGATCCTGTTCTGCATGGTGTTCCCACTTTTCGTCGCTTGGATTGCGTATTCCGGGGTTAACGCATCGACCGGAGTTAATCTGGCCATCAACGTGATCCAGATCTCGGCTCTGATCGTCTTTACGGTGGTTGCGATTGGTTATCGCGTGAACCACAGCGCAGAGGGGGCCAAGGGAATCACGCTGGACCCAAATGGGACTCCGGTGTCGAAGGTTATCGCTACGACGACGACCAAAGATGATAAAGGGGTTGAAACCACTGCTCCGGTCAAAGACAAGGACGGAAACTTTGTCTTTGAAAAGAATGCCGACGGCACGGACAAAGACTATACGCTGACTTATGCCGGGAGCTCGGCGATCGACAAGGGAGCAGACCCTAAGAACCCGACGGATACGTTCGAGTTTCATCCCGATGCTGCTTCGGTGATTTCGCCGCATGGATTCAATTTCGTCTTAATTCAGGCGTGTATTGCTATCCTCATTCTCGTTGGGTTTGAATCGGTAACCTCGATGGGCGAGGAAGCGAAGAATGCCAAGCGCGATATCCCACGGGCGGTATTGCTGTCCCTGGTGATCCAGGGAGCATTTTGTTATCTTTTCGAGTATTTCGGAGCAAACTTCTTCCTGAATAGTGGCTACACGGCCGTGACGGCCTCCGCTTCGCCGGCGCCGATTGGCGATATGATGCAGATTGTCGGCACCTGGGTTTTCGGCAGCGCCAGTGCTGGTTGGTGGTTCATGATGATTCAAGCTTTCACGGTATTTCTTGCCCTTATCGGGACGACGTTGGCCTGTATGAACACCGGTGCTCGCGTGACTTACGCGATGGGTCGCGATGAAGAGCTCGGAGGTAGTTTGGGTGCGCTTCACCCCAAGAACCTCACCCCACATCGAGCGATTTGGACGCTGGCGTTCATCTCGATATTGATCGGTATCTTCGGGGTGCTGTTCTACTTTTGCGGTGGAGCGGCCCAAACCACGGATGCGATTAACGCGCTTCCCAAGAACCTCTGGTACAGCTTCGGCATTTACCCGCACGATGCTGCGGTCAACATGCCGCAGAGCCTGCTGATTATCACTTTGGCTAGCAACTTCGGCACCTTCCTACTCTACATGATGACCTGCATCATCGCGATTGTCGCGTTCCGCGAACATCATAGCTTCCACGGTTTCAAGCACGTGGTTGTGCCGGTGTTCGGGTTGCTCGCCAACCTGCTCTGTATGCTCTTCTACTTGGTTGGACCCTTCTCGGTTGCAGGTATGAGTTTCAAAGAGCCGTATATCGCCCTGGGCATCGCCGCAGTGTGGGGTATTTATGGAGCATTCCATTTCTTGGGGAGTAGCAAGAAAAAGGCTAAACCTGTCTTGGTACCATCCCGCGCCTAACGCGGCCGCTCCGAAATGACCGAGCTCTAATTTAAAAGGAGCTCGGCTCGCGGGCTAGATGGTTACGAAAGCTCTCCGGGTGGGTAGCTTTCAGGGCTGGGACGAACACCGGAATTACGATCTCCATTTCACTGGAAACTCGCGAAAGGCGGGACAGCAAAAACGGAGCGGAGGGAAAGTAGCTGAAAGCGAGACTCGAGGATGACTAACCAGATTAGACCTCGGACTTTGGAACCTGTTGCTTCCTTCGATTATTTATGTTTTTCCCAGCGTTTTCTACCGACTTGATAAGCGTCCAAGCTGACGGTCGGTCCGCGGAGTGAGCCAACTGTTAGTGTTCACTCCCGATCTGCTTTAAGTAGTTAAACAACAACGGATTCAGCGACCTAGCTCAACCGTTTTAAATCCTGGGAAAGAAATCATTTTATGCGAGTCGCATTACGCTGCGTTGCGATGGCTGCCTTTTGGCTGCTCTGTTCTTTAAGTTATTGCCCTGAGGCGTTCGGTCAAACGGTCTCAACCACTCCGACGCCTGTACCTGACGGTAAAGAAGTAAAAAAGATAGTCGAAGCTCCTAAGCCACCTGAGCCGCGATTTAAAATTTATGGTTGGATTGAGGGAGGCATTACCGGCAATCCCGATTCACCGATCGATAATCACAATTTCGGACATTTGTATACGGATCGGGCCAACGAACCGCTTTTGAACCAGGTCTCCATCGTTGCGGAACGGGCATTGGATCCCAACGCGACTGGCTTTGACTGGGGGTTCAAAGCTTGGTTCATGGAAGGGAGTGATTCCCGCTATACCAAGTCCATGGGTTTTCTGGACCTGGCGACAAATTATCGCATACAGCCGGACTTCCCGGAGGTCTATCTCAGTGCGCACATCCCGATCGGTTCAACCGGCGGGCTCGATCTTAAGTTCGGGAAATACGCGGACCCGATGTCGGCAGAGACGATCGATCCGCGTAGCAACGTTTTTTATTCACACAGCTACATCTTCAACTTCGGCGTACCGACTAACGACACTGGCGTGCTCGGCATTTTTCACGTCAATAAATACCTCGACATCTATGGCGGGATTAATCGGGGTGAGAACGCCACTTTCAAAGACAACAATAGTTCCGTGGCCTTTGAGGGAGGGTTTGGTTTGAACCTGCTGGACGGAAATTTGGCTACGGTAGCGCTGACGCATATCGGTCCGGAGGATCCAGGGAATAATCATGATTATCGTTATTTGAACGACATCACGACAACCTGGAAGGTCACGAAGGCGTTCACCTGGATAACGGATATTAACTTCGTCTATGAGCAATCTGTTAATGCATGGGCTGGCGGCGCCGCTCAATATTTCACGTATGCCGTCAACGACTGGTTAATCCTCGGTGTTCGGGCAGAAATTTGGAGGGATGAGAAAGGTTTTTTTGTAGGTCAATTCCGCGCGAACAACGATTTCATCCATCTTGAACGCGGTGACCCGACCGCTCCTGATCCGAGTACGTTCGGAGGCGGAAAGACAACCTATCTGGAAATTACCGGAGGCATAACGCTGAAGCCTCCGGTGCCGAAGCCGCTGGCGGGTCTTTTGATTCGACCGGAAGTCCGATATGATCGGGCGTTGACTGACCAAACGCTTCCGTTTGATCAACTCACGAGTCGCGATCAATGGACACTCGGCCTTGATGTGATCTTGGAATTCTAACCAGCCGTCGTTTGTCGGTGGCTGGGGCTCTTGATTTGGAGGGGCGCTGGGCGCAGCGGAGCGGGCTCCCTGCGCTTTCGGGACGAACTTTGCTCGCTATGTGTGGCGACACTGGCACTACCGTCAATCGGCACGACATTGGTCGGTATGAACACGCGTCGGGCGATAAGAGTGCCAGCTGTGTCCCAGAGTTTGACCAGCTAGGCGATAGTATCATTAGGCCGGGCTGTGGATCGACGGATGCTTTCGCCGGCGCACTAAGTAGGTCATGGCGACTGGCAGCACAAGCAACGTCAACGGCGTAGCGGCGGCCAATCCGCCGACTATCACGACAGCGAACGGTCGGCGGTTTCCGCGCCCACCGCGTGAGATAGGGCGGCCGGTAGTAGACCGAGGGCCGCCATCGTAGAAGTCATCAATATAGGGCGCAGCCGGGTCAAGGCTGCATCCCAAACTGCTTCTCGCTTGTTCATGTCCGGTTTTTCTTCGTCGAGTTCGTGAACCCTTTCAAACATGATGATGCCGTACTGGATGGCGATCCCTGATAGCGCCACAAAGCCGACCAGCGCCGAAACCGAAATCGGCAAACCGGCAAGTCCCAGCCCAACGATACCGCCGACCGCGGCAAGGGGGATATTGATCAACACCCCGATCACCCAGAGTGGCGAATTGAATGCTGTGAAAAGAACAAAAAAGATGGCAACAAAGGTGATCGGAATAACTACCATCAGCCGGCGAACGGCTCGCTGCTCGTTCTCAAAGCTGCCCGTCCACTCCATTCTATAGCCACGTGGCAAGTGTACCTCCGTACCGACCCGTTTTTCGGCGTCCGCGATAACCGATCCAAGGTCCCGTCCACGGGTCGCGAACTTAACCGCGATGGTCCGCTCGTTTTCCTCCCGATAGATCCGCGCGAAGCCGCTCTTCAATCCCAGTGCGGAAACTTGACCCAAAGTGATGATTTCGTTGTTCGAGCCAAACAGCGGTATCGAACGTATTTCGCTCAGGTTCGCGATTGTCTCCGGACGCAGTTTAACGGCGAGATCAAATGACTTCTCGCCTTCCAGAATCTGCGTGACCACGGTGCCCCCAAAAGCCGTCTCTACCAAAGAATCGACATCTCCGATGCCAAGTCCATACCGCGCCACGGCTTTGCGGTCGACTGTTGCCTGAATTTGGGGCTGACCCGCCAAAACCTCGGGCGCCACATCCGCAGCACCGGAGACGCCTTTCAAAATCTGGGCAATCTGATTGGCTTTACTCTGCAAGACGTCAGGATCCTGACCAAAGAGCTTAATCCCGAGCTCTCCTTTAATCCCTGAGACAGCCTCATTGACATTGTCTTCGATGTATTGGCTAAAGAGAAAGTCGGCTCCGGGAATCTCTTCCTCTAGCCGCTTACTCATGAGCGCGGTCAACTCCTCCCTGGATTTCGCTGTTTTCCATTTTTCCTCGGGGAGCAATTCGACATAGGTCTCGACCATGTTGAAGCCTCCAACATCGGTGCCATCATCGGGCCGGCCGATCTGGCTCACGACCGTGTTTACTTCAGGATAGGAGGCAAATATCAGCCGTTCCTTCTTGGTCAACCTGGCGGCCTCGGTGGGCGAGATCGACTCAGGCAAATCCATATGGACCCAGAGTGCCCCCTCATTGAGCTTAGGGAGAAATTCAGAACCGAGGCGGGTCGCCAGAAATAACGCGCCGACTACCACAATCGCCGCGCCAATTAAAATCAATGGCCGGAATTTAAGCGCCATGGTTAGCACCGGGACGTAGACTTTTCTAACGGCGTCACGATGCCAAAGCCCATCTTGCCGGTTTTCGATTCGTCCTTTACGCGAAGCACATAGGAAGCGAAACAGGGCACTGCAAAGAGAGCCAGGATTGCGCCGGAAACGATGGCAAAGGTTAGCGTCAGCGCCATCGGCTTGAAGATCCTGCCTTCCACGCGCTGCAACGTAAAAAGCGGCAAAAAGGCGATCAAAAGCACAGCCTTGGAGAACAAGATTGGTCGAGCCATCTGACCGGTGCCCTCGACAATGCAGCGGCGCAGGGTGTAGCCTAATTCCTTTCGTCGCTCGACCAATCGAATAATGTTCTCAACGATCACTACGGCTGCGTCGACGATAATTCCGAAATCGATCGCACCCATGGAGATCAGGTTTGCCGGGATATGTTGGACATCGAGCAGCATGGCGGCACCGAGCAGCGCGAGCGGAATGACGGACGCGACGATCAGGGCGGAGCGCCAATTTCTAATGCCGAGAAAAGCGACCAGTACGACGATCACCAGAAGCATCCCCTCGGTGACGTTGTGTTTAACCGTATCCAACGCGCGATGAATCAGGTCGGTGCGATCATAGTGAGGCACTAAACGGACATTCTCCGGTAGGTAACTCCGGTTGATTTCGTCCGCTTTCGCTTCGACTCGTTTCAGGACTTCCAGCACATTCTCTCCCTTGCGCAGAAGCACGACGCCCTGAACCGCATCATCCTCGTCGGTCTGTTCCGGGCTCATTCCCGGGTGCGGCTTGTTGATTCCGACCCGTCCGAGTCGTAGCTGGTTCCCGACAATGACCTGGCCGAGATCGCCCACTTTAATCGGCGTATTGTTCCGGACGGTTAGAACGGTATCGCTGATATCCTCTGGCTTCTGGATAAGTCCGATACCCCGGACAATAAACATCTGTTCGCCATGCTCGATGTAGGCACCGCCGGCATTTTGATTACTGGTCTGTAGCGCCTGAACGATTTGTTGGAGAGTGATGTTGTAGCTCTTGAGTTTTGCCGGATCGATCAGGACTTGGTACTGCTTCGTCGGGCCGCCGAAACCGCTCACGTCCACGATTCCCGGCACCTGGCGGAACTGGCGCTCCACTACCCAATCCTCGAGTGAGCGGAGCTCGGTGAGCGGAAAATCGGGAGGAGCCTGTAGCGAATAGCCGAAGATTTCACCAACGGCAGTCGAATCAGGAGAGAGCGAAGCTTGGGCGCCGGTCGGGAGCTGCACCTGAGCCAACTGTTCATTGGCCAGACTGCGCGACCGATAATTGTCAGCGCCATCTTCGAAGGTGATGGTCACGACGGAGAGCCCGAACATCGAGATCGACCGTAACGACGCTCGTTGCGGCAGACTGTTCATCTGATTTTCGACCGGGATGGTGATGAACTTCTCGACCTCTTCAGCCGCATGCCCGGCCCACAAGGTGATGATCTGGGCCTGGATGTTGGTAACGTCAGGGTAGGCTTCGATCGGCAGGTTTTGTAATGCGACCACCCCGGCGCCAACATAGGCCACAACCAAGCCCACAATGATGGCGCGACCCTTGATAATCCGGTCGATTAAACCAATCATTGGTTAGACGCCGCAGTCCCTGGAGTCTTCGTTTCGTCACTGGCTTGGTTGTCGAGGAGTTCATTCATTTCAAGCGCGCCCTCGCTGACGACTTGCTCGCCCACGTTGATTCCTTGGACAACCACAGTGGCCCCAGCGGACTCCTCCCGGATGACTTCCACTTCCCGTCTAGTGTACTTGTTCGGGTGCGCGGCCTGCGTGACGAAGACATAATAGTTGCCGTCGAGGTAAAACACCGCGGTAGCCGGTACCTCAGCGCAGCTACGTCCATCTGCGGCGAGTTTGACATTCACGCTGACATACATCTCAGCCTTTAACGCGCCGTCCGGGTTTTCTACGGTTGCCCGGGCACGAGCCACGCGCGTTTGCGGATCCAGAGAGGCGCCAACGGTTACCACTTTGCCAGGAAAAATGCGGCCCGGATAAGCCGGCGTGCGTAACTCAATTTCCTGTCCGGTTTTCAGCTCATTCAAATCGGTTTCCGGTACATCCAGCAACACCCAAAGACGGCTCGGATCCGCGATGGTGAATAGCGGAGTCACCACGTCGGTCGTATTTGCCAAGATAATATCTGGGCGGACTTCCTGACCAGGATTGATCTTCTTATCGACCACATACCCCGGGATCGGACTGGTTACATGGTAGAGATCGCTAAAATCGCCGGTTGGCTTCCCGTATCGTTGCAACGCGGCTTCGGCCCGCTCCTTTTCCGCTCGAGCGTTGTCAAAATCGGCTTGCGCGCTTTCGACGTCTTTGGTAGCAGCCGCTCCATGCGCGAGCAGATCCTTTTCTCGTTCATAGGTCTTTTGTGTCTGGGTGAGAGCGGCGATTCCTTTCAAATAATCGGAAAGCGCTTGCCCGTAGTCAGAGGAATGAACCAAAGCCAAGTCGTCACCAGGAGAAACCTTTTGGCCCATGTCGGCGACGATCTTTGCGACCCGACCACCGACCGGTGAATAGATGCGGACGGCATAATCTTCGTTCCAGGTGATTCTGCCGGTAAACTTCGCCTCATCGTCACCGACCGACTTGGCTATTTCTGTCTTGAATACCGGCTTTTCTGTCGCTTTTTGAGGGAACTCGACACTTCTACCTTTATTGATCCGATCGTCTGTCTTGGGCGAAGCTTCATCGGACCTACCACCGGCGGGGCACAAGAGAAATAAGCCTAGGCTAAAGAGTGTGATCTGCCTCTGGTTCCAAGTGCGAAAGTTAACTAGTTTTTTCATTTCTTAGTTGAGCCCTCCTTCTTCACCTCGGCCGGGAAACGCCGGTCATAGGCGGCAGCGAGCGCAGCGGTTGCGGTGACGCAATCGGCCTCCGCTTGTTCGGTCGCTGCGCGAATATCGTTGTCGGTACGTTGCGCTTCGAGGAGATCCAATAAAGAAGCTCCACCGCGGTCGAACGCGAACGTGACTGCATCGCGAACCTTCCGGGCAGCAGGTCGAACGGTCGTTTCATATCGACTCAGTCGCGCCCTGGCTTCCTGATAAGCGGCCTCAGCTGTTGTAATGTCCGAGATCACCCCCTGCCGGGTCTTATCAAGTTGAGAAACCGCGATCTCCCGAGACGCCAGCGCGGATTGAATCGCGCCGTCGTTGTGATTGAGCACCGGCAGCGGAAAGCCAAACGAAAATCCGACCGAGTTTAACGGATCCGGCGGGTTCCGCTCATACTGAGTCTGAAACGTGAGGTCCGGGATCCGGCCGGCTTTCGCCAAAGCAATATCGTAATCGGCCTTTCGAACGGCTGCCTCTGCAGCGACAACGTCGGGTCGATTCTCTGGCACCGTGAAAACAATTCCGGACGGAATATTCGCCAAGCTCTCTAAACTTTCCGTCAGCTCGATCTTACCGTCCGGGTGTCGATCCCCGAGCAACACTTCAAGCTGGATGCGAGCCTGAATGGCGGTGCTTTCGGCAGATTTAGCATTCAAGTCCAATTGATCCGCATTGATTTCAATTTGCGCTTGGTCGGAGTCCGATAAATCGCCCGCGTTTAGCCTGGTCTTCGCAATCGTCGCCTCTTTACGTAAAGCCTTGGCGGAATCATTTAGAACGGTGGCATTGGCTTCAGCCAGCAGGGCAGCCAGATAGGCTTTGGTAACACCTAAATCAAGAGTTCTATGGGCATCTTCCAATTGAGCGCGGGCGGCTTCGACACCGGCTCTGGCTGACGCCTGGCGCCGGGATCGTTTTCCAATCTCAAACAACTCGCTAACCGCCACGATCGTGTCATAGGTTCGATCGGCCCAACTGTTGCCCAAGCTGGTGCCCTGTCTTTGGTGGATGTCGATTTTGGTTGGGCTGAACGTAAAATTGGGGTTCGGCCATTCATAGGCCGCGATCTTAGTCGCGACAGCTAAATCGACGTTTGCTTGTACCGCCACGAGGTCAAAATTGTTAGCAAACGCTATCTCTTGAGCGGCCGATAAGCTTAAGCGAGATGGAATTCCCATAGGCAGGGCGCCCGTACCTGCACCCGACTGGCTTCCCCCCGAGGCAAGCTGGCCGGCGCAAATAGACCAAACGAAAACAGCGAGCGAGACGGGTGTCCGCGACATTCGATGCGATTTATCTTGGATTTGTTATCTTTCGCGACGCCGGATTACTTGGTTGCAAATCGCGACGAAGTGCAATCGACAACAACTGCTCAGCGATAGCGAGATCCGCGCTAGCGGATCTCGCTATTTTCGTACACTAGAAGTGCACAGTCAGATCGCAGTCAAAGCTCAGCTGGTTCTTGCGAGTCTTGTTGTCGTAGGCCTCGCGTTGATAGGCTCGCTCAAACCGGATCTCGGGCCGAATCTCCGTGATGCTGTTGGGCCACAATGACAGGCCGATGGCGTGCTCCGAATACACGTCTTTTACTCCCGTGCGTTGACCGGCCGCATCATCAAAATACTCATTCCGGATGTTCAGGTAAGTATTTTTTGATAACCGGACGAACAGGTAATTTACGGCCGCCCACTCGGGCGCCCAACCGATACCTGGCACGCCTTTCATGTACATATACCAAGCCTCGGTTTGCATATTCACGATGTCGTTGAACTTATGACTCCAGGTGCCGACATAGTCCTGAACGTTGTTAAAGGAAAACTCACCATCGTTGATCGAGTTAATGCCGATGTACACCGAGTCCATATTGTTAGATGATATCCATTGCACCATGAAAGTACCCGTTAGCCGGGCTGATGAATCCCAAATTGCTTGGTCATTTCCAGCGCTGACACCAGCCTGAACGCTCCAATTCGGCGTCAGCTTCACGGTCGTTATGATGCCTTCTTGAGTAAATGGATCGAAGGTGTACAACAACGAATGGGTATACATCGGATTGTTCGGAGCAAGTTGCGCTTCGATGTCCGGCAGCGATATGTACCGGCCAATTCGGATATTCATGCCCTCGAAAATCCCGGGGACATAGAAGTCAAAGTAGACCATCGGCATATCAAAGCCGTACTTCTCGTTGTACTTAAGTAATTGAGAGCTGAAAAGCCCCTTCGAAATAGTGAACCGGTAATCAAGGCCATAGAGTGCGGAGATGCGAAAACCCCAGTCAATATGATCCGTCTGGTATTCGTCGGGCAAGCGCTCGAGGTAAGCCACGACTTGATCGAGTTCTGGCTGATCGGGACGAATATCGTAGGCCATGGGAACGTTGGAGTGGCTCGATGAACTCACGTTATAGCCGCCCTCGACCCAACCGTAGAAATTGATTCGATTGTCTTTCAGCCATTGACCGAAAGGACCGCTCCCATAGACCGCCTTCATCACCGGCCAGACAGTGGCTTCGTTGTGATCACCGATGACCGGAGTGCCGCCAATCTGGTAGTCAGACGTAAAGAACGGAGGATCATCGAAAGGCGACGGATAAGCGCCGCGCCGCGTATTCTGCGTGGCTCCGGGTTGAGGCGGGGTGTAGGCAGGTGAGGTTAAGGCTTGGCCGAACGCGTCAATCAATCCGGGTAGAAACGGTTGATAGGTAACCGGACTCGGGCTTGGGCTCGGGCTGGGGGTTCCGTCTCCCGCATAAATCGAAGCTTGGGAAAAAAGGAGAACACCTCCGAGCCCGAGAATGAGTCGTCTGGCCTGATTCCCGAGTCCCTGATCTGTCCTCCTTACAACCCTTGCTTGGTTTAAATCCCGACAACGACCATCTCCAGCTCCTAGGTTCTTCATAGCGAGCCCCGCGCGATGCAGGAAGCAAGCCAAGGGGCGAACAAGAAGTGGCGCTCGCAACTAACGGATTCGTTACCAACTGGTAATGTCCGAGGGAACGAGGGTTTGAGCTGCTAACAGAAAAAAAATGCTGCGGGCGAAAGCAATAGTATCCGCAAGCTAGCTCAATCGCGAAGTGCGATGCTGTTAAAGCGTGCAGCTCGCAAAAGACGAGGAAGGGGAGGAGGGGTCTCGGTAGCGGCGACTGTCCGATAAGGCTTGTGGTTTTCCCTGCTCAAGGTTCAATCGCCTTAGTCGAATTAGTTAGGAGCTCAACACGACAGATCTGATCCGACAGTTGCCGCTACCGGGCACCAAATTCTGCCCTCCGCGAGCAAAAATCGGTTGCAACCGCGCGTCAAAACGTCGAAGGAGCGAGCGATTCTTCAGGACCCAAAGTCATGCCGGAACATTTGCTGCAGATTTTGCTATTAGGACTGATTCAAGGCGCCGCGGAATTGCTCCCGGTATCCAGCTCTGCTCACGTCATTGTCGTCGAGAAGCTACTAGGATTGGATCCGTCCAGCCCGGAATGGACCTTCTTATTGGTGATGTTGCATACCGGGACGATGTTTGCCGTCATCGTCTACTTCTGGAATGCCTGGCGCCGGACCTACTTCTCTAGTGGCGCGGCGTTCATCACGATCATTCGGCAAGTGGTTCTAGCAACGATCTGTACCGCGATCGTCGGCTTAGCTTTACAACTGATAATCGAAAAAGTTTTCCTCAAAGGAGCGGATCTTGAGACCTTGTTCTCTCAATTACCGCTCCTGGCAACGGCTCTGCTCATAACTGGGATCTTAATCATCGTTTCCGGTTTCCGCGAACCAAGGTCAAGAGAGGGGAATGACGTCTCAAACTCGACTGCTTGCCTGGTAGGCGCTGTCCAGGGAGTCTGCATCCCTTTCCGAGGACTTTCTCGTTCCGGAACGACGATCTCGACGGGATTGCTTGCTGGTATTGGTAGAATGCGGATGGAAGTGTTTAGCTTTGCGCTAGCTGTCGTCATCACTCCTCCGGCGATTGCCCGAGAGCTCTGGCGCTTAGTCAAGACTCACCCCGAGGCAACCAAGGTCTCAACCCTGGTATCGATGGCATTGCCCGGGGTTATCGGTATGGTTGCGAGCTTCGTCGCCGGGTTACTCGCGCTCCGTTTGCTGTCGCGTTGGTTGGAGACCGGGCGCTGGCGATTCTTCGGCGTATATTGCATCGCTTTTGCAGTCTTAGTCTTCGCTCTCGCTGCGTTCGGTTTCTGATTGGACTGCGGACAGTAATCAGCAGTGAGCGATCAGTTTCTGCCCCGAAGGGGCAGTAGGACTAAGCCTGGGGTTTCAACCCCAGGTACGAATAAAAAAGGCGGACCGCCCTGAAAGGGCGGCAGAATTGTTTACTTCAGGAGCGGACGTTGATCCAGCGGACCGTCCGTAACACCTTTTCTTCCGCCCTTTCAGGGCGGGTCTTGGTGTGGCTCTGTTCCCGGGGTTAAAGATGACATGAGCCGACAACTAGCAGCACCCGCTGCTAAATTGTCGGCTCTATGAAACAAAATACAGTATCAGAATCAGTATGGGACAATGGCCAGCACCAAGCAAGTGGAGAGCGGAG
>Ga0185299_10002357_pt1 | contig 29601 bp, 28 predicted proteins | sample PaiPotPPA55metaG_FD_128002 | JGI IMG/M metagenome (GOLD analysis project Ga0185299, IMG submission 128002) | Iron sulfur acid spring bacterial and archeal communities from Banff, Canada, to study Microbial Dark Matter (Phase II) - Paint Pots PPA... ...
CCGGAGACACCGAGAGGATCGACCTGCTGCATTCCGTGCACCGAGTCCTCGCCGAACCAATCGTAGCCGATCGCGATATCCCTCCCTTCGCACGATCCACGCGCGATGGCTATGCCGTGCGTGCCGCTGATCTGGCCAGCCTTCCCACAAAGTTGAAAGTGATCGGAGAAATCAAAGCGGGCCCCGGTCAAGCTCCACGCGCCTTGAATCCAGGCGAAACACTCTCCATCATGACCGGTGCGCCAGTCCCGCCCGGTGCCGACGCCGTAGTGATGGTGGAATACACATCACAACAGGGCGATCGTGTGGAAATTACCAGAAGCGTCGAGCCTGGGGGAAACATCGTCCTGCAAGGCGCCGAAGCGAAAAACTCCAGCCTCTTGCTCGCTCGTGGCACACGCCTTAATGAGGCCGCCATCGCACTCGCAGCCGCGGTCGGCAAATCGCGGTTGGAGGTTTTCATTCGCCCGCGCGTTGCAATTCTCTCTACCGGCGATGAGATCGTCGAACTCGACGCCGAAATCGGCCCCAGGCAGATTCGTAACTCGAACACTTATTCGTTAGCAGTCCAGATACAGCAAGCCGGCGGTGACCCCGTACTCCTGCCCATCTCTCCCGACGAGCCGCGCCGCCTCCGCCACCTGATCGAGCAGGGACTGCGATCCGACCTGCTGATCGTGACCGGCGGCGTCTCCATGGGCCGCTACGATCTGGTCGAGCCAGTCCTCGACGAATTGCAAGCCGAGTTCTTCTTCACGGGTGTGAAGATCCAGCCTGGTCGACCTGTGGTCTTCGGTCGCGTCCGGTGTGGCGCGGGTACCCCCGCCCGCGAATCGGCCTCAGCCCGGCCCTCACACAAGTATTTCTTCGGTCTCCCCGGCAATCCAGTCTCCACTATGGTCACCTTCGAACTTTTCGCCCGCCCCATGGTCGAAGCTCTGGCAGGAGCGTCCCCTCGTCCGCTGATCTTCCTGCACGCGCGACTAAACTCCGAGATCCACATCAAGCCCGGACTGAAGCGCTTTCTACCCGCAATCCTTGCCGGCGAATACGAAAACTCTCACGCCGAACTCGTCCCGTGGCAGGGCTCCGGCGATGTCGGCGCCCGCTCCCGCGCGAATTGCTACATCGTCATCCCGCCCGATTGCGAGCATGTTCGCGCCGGCGACTGGGTCGCAATAATGCTGGTGAAATAAATACGGCGTAATGCAGCCTAGAGACATACCCGTCTTGCCTGCAGCTCTACTGCCGTCTCCATGTAAGATAGAGCTTCCGCATGGCAAAGCTCTCCCATTACGATGCCGCTGGCCGCGTCCGCATGGTCGATGTCACCGGCAAAGCCGCCAGCCGGCGCGAGGCCGAGGCCAGCGCCTTCGTCCGCATGCAGCCCGCGGTACTGCAAGCGCTGCCGAAAAATCCCAAAGGCGATCCATTGGAAGTTGCGCGCATCGCTGGAATCATGGCCGCCAAGCGCACGTCCGATCTTATCCCCATGTGCCACCCCCTGCCGCTCTCGCACGTTGATGTCGAAATGCGCCTATGCGAGAATGGCGTCGCGATCACAACCAGAGCCGTTACCACAGCCCAAACCGGAGTCGAGATGGAAGCCCTCGTAGCCGCCGCTATCTCCGCCCTCACAATTTATGACATGGCGAAGGGGCTTGATAAAAGGATTGAGATTCGTGAGGTCGTCTTGCAGCGCAAGACCGGCGGCAAGAGCGGCGAATATCGCCGCGCAAGAAGCAAGCAGAAGAAGTAACGCGCAAACTGATCCATGGCGAACGACGTCAAACTGCTCTTGGTCGACGACAATCCGATGGTCCTGAACATGCTGCAGCATGCGCTCGCTCCCTTCGCCCAAGTCGTCTCCGCCGGTGATGCGGCCGACGCATTGCTGAAGGCCGTCGACGACCCTCCCGATCTCGTTGTCTGCGACTATCGCATGCCCGGCATGGACGGGCGCCAACTCGTTGAGAGACTGAAGAGCCGTCCTGCGACGGCAAATTTTTCTGCTATCCTGATGGCTAGCCGCACCGACATCGACGAGCGCCTTTCTCCGCAAGACGCCGCCGACGACTATCTCGCAAAGCCTTTCTTCCTGAAAGAAGCCACGCGCCGCATCAAGCGTACCGTCGACCGCATCGCACTCGAGAAAATGGCGAAAACCGCCCCCTCCGACGGCGTGGTTCGCGGCAATCTTTCTCAAATGAACGTCATCGACCTCATGCAATCGCTCGAAATGGGGCGCAAGAGTTGCCAGCTTAAACTCAACAACGCGGGAGACAAGTGCGAGGTTTTCTTCGTCGAGGGCCAGGTCAAGCACGCCACATACGGCTCCTCGACCGGCGACGAAGCCGTCTTCAAGGTTTTGCGCTGGACCGGCGGCAACTTCGAGCTCAACTTCGAAGGCAAGACCGATCAGGAAACCACCAAGCTCAACACTCAGGGCTTGCTGATGGAAGGTTTGCGCCTTCTCGACGAATCGCAGCGTGAAGGCGTCACCGAAACCATCGAAGATAACACCGCCGGCGCAAGTGCGAGCGGCGCGAGTTCGAGCATCCCTGCCGCCGCTGATCCTACTTCGGGCGCCACCAGCCCGGGCGGCACCGGACGCAGGGAAGAGGAAGAAGATGTCCTCCTCGATAACTGATCGAGTGAGCGTCGTGGCCGCACCCTTTACCGCTGCCGTAGTCACAGTCAGCGATTCTTGCGCTCGCGGCGAACGCGTCGATCTTTCCGGACCTGCCGTTGCCCAGGCGCTCGGCAAACTCGGCTTTCGCGTGGTGGCTTCCAGAATCGTCCAGGACGATTCCATGCAGATCCAGAATGCCCTCGTTCACCTCGCTCTGGAAGCCCGCTTCATCGCAACCACCGGCGGTACAGGAATAGCGCCCCGCGATGTCACACCGGAAGCGACTGAGGCAATCTGCGACCGTCTGATCCACGGCGTAGGTGAGCGTATGCGCCTCGAAGGCGCGAAGAAAGCTCCCTTCGCCGCCCTAAGCCGCGCAGTCTGCGGCGTCCGCGAAAAGACCCTCATCCTGAACCTTCCCGGCAGCCCCACCGGCGCAGTGGAATCCCTCCAAGCAGTCGCGGAATTGATCCCTCACGCGCTGGATTTGTTGGATGGAAAGACGGACCACTCCTAAACGGCTACCGTTTTTGACTCGAATAAGCCCATCCACGGCTTGATCCTTCTGGTTGCTTCCCACGGGTTCTCAATACGATGTTCACGAACTCGGCCGCGACCGTGGAAAAGCGGCCCTTAAGGGCCGCGTAAGCCGTTGAAAAATCAATAGGGCTTCAGCCCCCTGCCCCATTTTTCACGTCCTCTGCGAGAAGTGGCGATTTTCCTATCCGATCCTGCGCACCGCTGTAGGGCAACGGTTGCGAATGCCGCGTTCTCACACCGCTCGGGGCCACCGTGATGTACACTCGTCCTCGCTCGGAACCGACGTTTCGTTGAATGGCTCCAAGGAGGTAAGCATGGGAATCATTGCCTGGATTGTCGTAGGACTGATCGCGGGTTGGCTTGCCTGGCTTGCCGGCAAGGTTATGAAGGGCGGTGGGTACGGCGTAACCTGGAGCAGTCGATTCGCGCGCTTTCTTCCATCCTGGCTAGTCCCTGAGGCGGAGCTTTCTTTCTCAGAGAAAGCAACTTCAGTGCAAGGATCACCGTCTCTCCAGTTACGGGGTGCCCCATTTCTCGTGTCCTTGTGCGAGAAGTGGGCATTTTGTCCTTTTTTCCGATCTCGACCGTCTCTGTATCTCTAAGAAGAAAAACGGTGCGAAACCGTGGAAGAGCGACCCTTCAGGGCCGGGTAAGCCCTCGGAGTGGCGTGCCCAACCTCCAATCGGTACGAATCCAGTGGACGAACCGATAACTTGCGGCTTGCCCGTCATCGGCCCACGATCGGCAAACCCTATGCGACATGTCGTTACTAATCTGGCGGTTCACGCCCGCGTCGTCCCCCCACGTTTCTCTGAGCTAGTCGTTTTCGACGCGCGCCTTTATATCCGAATACGCCGCATCGATGAGTATGCTTAGCGCTGCGGCGTTTGTAGCCGTTCCAGGTCTCAGCTTCACATGGCGCATGAACTTGCCGGTGCCTTGCAACAAGCGGGCCGGATCCGGCAACGCTGCGCCGTGAAAGAACCCGACGTTTACGTGCGAAGTGAATGCATTGACGTAGCCGAAGGGCGCATCTCCCAAACAGGCAACTGGACAGCCGTCATGCAAAAGCTCTCTGACTTCGTCCCCGCATTTTCGCATCACCTCAAACCACTGATGCGCGATCGCTCCCAATCCACCTGCATGCTCTTTCATCCACGCATCGATGGCGGGATCGCGCTCGACAGCGCCGTTGAAGCGCAGCAATTCCGTTCTCATCATCGCTCCGCTTTCTGCTTTCGAGATCTGCGGCTACGTAGCCGCCTTACCTTCCCTCCGGCAAGATCCCCGCACGTCTGGAACAGTCGCTCTTGTCGAAGGGATTGTCGCTCCCGGCTAACGCCCTAGTCTTTTATATTCCGGATCGTCCGCGACCGGTTTGTTCAAGATTAATTGCCATTCGACCGAGCTGCGCTGGCCTGCTCCTTCCATCGTTGTTCGTTCACGCCGAACACGAGGAGCCACAGGCACAGCGCTACTTCCGCGATCGCTGATGCCGCGAAATAAGGGAAGATCCGCTTTTGAAGCGCAGGCGCTAGAAAGAGCGCGAAACTATTGATGAGGTAGCCCGCGCCCTCGATCGCCAGCAGCACGCCTATGAGTCGGGGAAAGAAGGTCGACCTAACGATCAGGTAGGCCATCGTGAAGCAATCGAATCCGAAGAATACCAGGGAAATGGCGAAGCCGCCTTCAAACAACTGGATAGACCAATACGCTGCCGCCTGTAATCGCTCCGTTGTAAATGCGCCTCAAGTAACCCCCGCCTCCTAAAAGAACGAGTGGCGCATAGTGAGCGAGTAAACTGACGCCCTCAAACGGCGGTTGACATCAGGCCGAAGATCGCCTCGAGCAGAGCGACGTTCTTGTCCACCACCTTGAACAAGCCATAGAAGATGATCGTCAGTGGCACATTGTCCTCATATTCATTCCTCCCGAGGATACAAATACAACAGCCGAAAGCCCCCACTTTTCCGGAGGGTTGAAAGTTGGGAGCAAGACTCTCATAGACCCCGCGAACGGCCAAACCTTGCGCGGCTGCTACATCTTTGGATTGTAGATGTAGGTGACAAACGCGTAGCCCCTGGGGACGGCTACGATCGGTAGGATGACCCAGAGAAATCCGGAAGTGATGCCTTCAGCTGGGAGCCTGTCAGCATTCCTTTGGACCAGAGTGGGTAGGCGACAAGGATTAGCCAGAGGACTTTGTAGAAAATTTCGAGGAGTATCATCGGTAGCATTTTCAAGGGGCGAATGATTCCCAGGCCTGCCAGGGAGGCGAAGGCGGTCCAGACGCACCAGACTACGGCGTCGGTTGGGTCCCATGGTCCCTGGTGGGTGAAGATGTGCTTCCACGTTTCTTTGCCCAGCACGAAGAACATCAGGATGTAGAGCAGGCGCAAGAGGTAGATATTGACCGGGCGAACGCCTTCGTAGCGGTCGGCTCGTTGAAAAATGGCTCTGGGGCTGAAGGTCATGGAAACAACCCTTTAGCTGAACGCCCGTCGCGAACCCTCTGGATATAACGTGGAGAAATCGCGTTAGAACTCACTGACTGGGTCACGGCCGCGTGAGCCATTGAAAAACCCATAGGCCTTCAGCCCTGGAGCGCAATCCGTCACTTCTGCGTCGGAGGCACGTACTCCTTTGGCACAGCCGAACCTTCTCCAAAGAAAAATTGGTCCAATTGCTTGACGATCACTTCCTGGTCTTCGCGGCGCGCCGGGTTCAGCCGATATTCATTCAGCAGCATCTTGCAATGCTCGGTCCACATGCGCCAGGCTTCCTGGGAGACGTTATCGTAAACCTTGCGGCCGAGATCATTGTCAAAAGGAGGCTCGTCGAGCCCGGGCATGTTTCTCTTTAATTTCACGCAGAAAACAGTGTGCTCCATACGTTTTCCTTCAATCGCGAACTGTTATGAATGCAAAATTAATTATACGGGATGGAGAATGGCCCAGGTCTCGGACCTTGACGCCGTTCTTAGCGCTTCGCCGCCTGTACACCCTCGAGAATTTTCGCCAATTGCTCGAGGCTCACCGGAGAGTCTTCTCGCTGTGCCGCCGCCGCTGTCTTGCCCTTGATTCCGATGTAGACGCCGTTATACGGTTCGTCTCCCAGATTCTCGACCCTGTGCTTGTGGGGCGGGAACCAGCGCGCCTCCCCCGCCTTGGCATAGACTTCCGTGACCTTGCCGTTCTCGTCGGTGAATTTGAGGTGCCCGCCGGTCACGCTGACGGAGACGCCGCCGGGATGGTCGTGCAAGTCAGACTTTTCGTGAGGGCCATAGTGGATATCGACAACCTGCACCCGATCGTTCTCGAAGTGCAGTTTGTAATGTTTAGGTTCAACTTTGGTGGGATCTTGGGCCGAGGCGAAATTCACCGCAAGACACAAAATTACCGCTGCGCAGAAAAATCTGCACAACATGGCATGGCTCCTGAGCTGAGGACTGAGATTCTTACCGCGACCACCAAACTGAACGAACGCTACTCTTGCCACGCAGAACCTGTCAATGATTTGGAGCGCGCCTGCCTCAAAGTGATTAATCGAGGGCAGGCTGGCCGCCGAGCCTCGGCACTCCGGTCGGCGCAAAGCTTTGGCCGAAAACCGGCGCCCGCAGCCCGCTTTATTTCTTCTCCGGATTGTCTGGCGCTTTCTCCTTGCTCTTGTCCTGGATGGACAGCAGTTCTACTTCAAAGATCAGTGTGGAGTCCGGACCAATATCTCCACCCGCACCGCGCTCGCCGTACGCCAAATCGGGCGGAATAAACAATTGCCACTTCGAACCAACAGGCATGAGCTGAAGCGCCTCGGTCCATCCTTTGATAACGCCGCTCACCGGGAATGTCGCGGGCTGGCCGTGCTTGTAAGAGCTGTCAAACTCCGTACCGTTAATCAGCGTGCCCCGGTAATTGCAGACCACTGAGTCGCTGGCCGCGGGCTTCGGCCCTGCGCCCTCTTTCAGTATCTTGTATTCCAGGCCGCTGGGCAGGCTTACAACGCCTTCTCTTCCTTTGTTGGCCGCAAGAAAAGTCTCGCCCTCTTTCTTGTTGGCCGTACCAGCTACTGCCATTTTTTCCTGCTGCTTCTTGCGCAGGTCGTTCTGCACGTCATTGAGCGCGGCTTGAGCTTCGTCGTCGGTGATCAGGGTCTTGCCGCCGGCGAGCGCATCTTTCAATCCCCGCGCCAGAATGGCGGGGTCAACTGGAACCTCTTGCTTCTTGAGATTTGCTCCCATCTTCATTCCAAGCGCATAGCTGAACTTTTCTTTTTGCGTCTTGAGAGTGAGCGGAGCCGCACTCTTAGCTCCCGTCGTGGGCCGCTTGGCCGCCGGAGTTTGAGTCTTACTGGAACCACTTGCCGATGGAGAAGCTGATTGAGTCGTAGGGGCCGGACTATCCTGGGCCAGCGCATTCCCTGGCAGCAGCATTCCGGCCGCAAGTATGGTCACTGCGTTGATGAAGGACTTATGCATACGGGTATTGTCACATTGTACAGAGATCTCCGCAAACCGGAGTGCCGCGCTGCTCAACCACCGAAACCGCGTCGCCTAACAGGAATGGAGAATTGCGGACAGGAAGAAGTTGGTGGGCCCGCAAGGATTTGAACCTTGGACCAATGGATTATGAGTCCACTGCTCTAACCGCTGAGCTACGGGCCCGCTCTTAATAGCACGAATATTCTACAGTAGTCATTCAAAGCTCATTCAAGCCACGGAAAGGCCGCGGCATTCAGTCACGGGTGGGCACCGAGGTGACGAACATAGTCAGAACGCATTACACCAGCAGGCGAGAGGCATCTTCCCACAATTGCTGAGCGAGAGTTCCTGCGGGTTGCGCGCGCGCCAGCTTGGCGGACTGGCCCGCCCACATTTGCATGCGGTCGGGGTCTCCGGCGCGCAGCGCCGCGTCGCGCATTGCGCGGGTTAAGCCGCGCTGGACAGGATACGGCGCTGGACGAGGAGCAGTGGGAGCTGTTGCCGCACGGACATAGGTGGTGGCAACGCTTCGACCTGGGCGTCCACTGAATGCACGCGTGATCCTGGTGTCATCAGCCTCGGTTCGCGCAAGCCTGTCGACATAAGCAGGATGCGTCTTCGCTTCGGGAGATCGCAGGAATCCAGTTCCTATATTCACCGCGCTCGCGCCGAGTATCAGCGCCGCCGCAATGGCCCTTGCATCGGCGATCCCGCCCGCGGCGACGACTGGCAGGTTGACGGCATCGACAATCTGCGGCAAGAGAGCCATCAGGCCTACCATTTGAAATTCCGCGTCGTCTGCATTGAACGTTCCGCGGTGTCCTCCGGCTTCCATGCCCTGCGCGACAATGGCATCGGCGCCGGCTTTTTCGGCGGCCTTTGCCTCGGCCACCGTCGTAGCAGTGGCAAACCACAGAATTCCGCGGGCTTTCAATTCTGATACGAATGCCGGCGGATAGAGTCCCATAATCGAAGAGATCACTCTCGGAGAAACGGTCAGCATGGCGTGACATTGCGCGGCAAAGTCCGGTAGCGCCGCATCGCCTGCTTCCGGCGGAACTGTGGGTCCCCACTGGGCAAGGAACTCCCGTTGTCGCGTTTCCAATTCGGAGTCTCGAAACGGGGGCGGCTCTGGTATCCAAAGATTGATTTGAAATTCTCCCTGACTGGCTTGGCGAAATTCGGCGGCCCAAGCGGCGATGTCGTCCGGCTCCATCAGCAGAGCTGCGCAGGCCCCAAGGCCGCCCGCATTGGCCACGGCAATCGACAGTGATGGAGGACAGGCCCCGGCCATGGGCGCCAGGAGGATTGGCAGCCGAATGCCCAGGCGACTCACGAAAGCCTGGACGCGCGCGCGAGGGGACGAATGCATTTTGTCGAACATGACTGTGGGTACTCGGCTCTTGCGTTCATTCCAAGAGCGGGTACGATGCTGCTTGTACCACGAGATTTCGGCAGCGTCAAAACCGGACTGCATGCGGCATCGTGCCCACTCTTCGCACAGAACCCGAAGGGTGGGCACCCACTGTCTCGGTCGCGCCTGCGGGATCAAGAGCCTGGGCCACAGGTGGCCCACCTTCATTTTCGTCTAATCAACAAGACTGAGGCTGTTCCACTCTTATGCGTTCTTGGCAAGAGCCTGCCCTGAGCTTGCCGAAGGGTGGGAAGCTCGAACCTATACGTCTAGCTCTTGGGTTTGAAAATCCGCGTCCGTGCCCACCCTTTCGCAGCAAACGCGAAAGGGTGGGGCATCCGGCTGATAAGCTCGACATGGCCGGTTAGTCGTGGGTGTCAGGCAGTGTCAACAGACTGGACGTGCAGGTTATCTGGTTCGCGCTCCCACCCAAATCGGATCCCTGGTCACTGCCACCGGTGAACGTTCCCGATGATCCGGCCCGGGTCAACTTGATGTAATCCGCTTCCGGAGTGGTACCGAAGAACTCCGGGTCGGCGTTGGAAACGCTGACCGTCAGCGTCTTGCCAGTGCTCGAAAGACATGCGGCGCCGTTCGAAATTATGACGACCGTGGAAGCGGTCTTCGTGTAGCCCGACCACGTCGTGCACTTGTTCTCCGCTGGCACAGTAAAGTTTGGATTGACGTAAGTCGTGCCATCAGAAGGAGGGCCGAAGCCGCCGCCCACCGCGATGCAGAAGGAGCCCCCACCTGGAAAGGTCTGGCCGGAGGCGAAGGTGATGACGCCCTTGCTGCTGATCTTCAATCCGGTCTCGGTGGGCGTGGCAGTGCCCGCTCCGTAAAGCAGATTCAGTGTTCCCGACGGGGCGGTACTGTCATTGCCTGCAGGCTCGGCTTGCAAGCGGAAGTTCTGCGCCGCGGCAGTTGCCGTCCCGCTGTTGAATGCGGATGCCGCCCAATCGAGCGGCTGCGAATTCGTGCCGCCTGTCGACGTGGCCGTGCCAGTCGCGGGCAAGGTCAGCAGCCCGCGAATAATTCCCGCGCCGCTCACGTCCAGCTTTGCGGCCGGTGCGGTGTTGCCGATGCCGACATTCGTCCCGTTATCAACAATCTGTGAACTGGTGATATCGGCCGCGGCATCGAACTTGGCCAGTTTGTTAACCGTGCCTCCAGCTGTGGTCACTGGTGTCGTCCCGGTCGCCAACGGCTGCTCTGATGGCGACTCTGTCTGTTGTGCCACGGCGAGAGAACAAAGCATTGCGAGTGTGATCGCGGCCAACATTAATAGCGGATTCCGGCGGCATTTCATGGCGTATCCTCATTTCGTGTGGTACGAGATTTTCTTCCTCACTTCTATACAGCGCAAAAAGGAAGCGAAATTGATCGTCGATCAAGAAATCATTTCTAAAAATCAGGCAGAGTTGAATGCACCCGGAGACACGTGGCGGATGGCCCGCCTTTGTTTTCATCGAGTTACCGCGACTGGGAGTGCCCCATCCTTGCGTTCTTTGGGGAAATCCGGGGAGAGACGGGACATTCCCCATTTTTCATTTGATGCGGCGAAGGTAAAGTTATACTGCTGGGCGTCGCGTATCCTGCTGCAGTGGTAATTTGTCATGGCGTGCAATGTCACTCGACCGTTTGCAAGGGGCGCAGGCGGTCCTTCATCCCTATAGTGACGACCATATGGGTTTCGTTTCACAAGAAATCAAGGAACAGGGGGCTGGCCCACCTTTGCTTTCACTAGCTGAAATTGGCTGCCCCATCCCGTCGCGGTTTTCGACGGGTGGGACACGATGGCGATGGGCAAGCCCCAACCTGCGTTTGAAAGGTTTCGCGTCGCTTCTACACAAATTGTTCCCCGTGGCAGAATAGGCCATGTCTGGCTCACAAACTGTATTCATTCCTGATTTTCTTTATGGAACCGCGTGGAAGGAAGAGCGGACACCTCGGCTGGTGGAACTCGCGCTTCGCGCGGGGTTTCGGGGCATCGATACTGCGAACCAGAGGCGGCATTACTTTGAGGCTGGAGTGGGGCAGGGACTGGGGGCGGCTTATCGAGCGGGTGTTGTGACGCGCACGGATCTATTTCTACAGACGAAGTTCACTTACCGGACGGGACAGGATCATCGGCTGCCGTACGATCCGGCGGCGAACCTTTCGGTTCAGGTGACTCAGTCGATGGCGAGTTCGCTGGAACATCTTGGGACCGACTACGTTGACAGTTATGTGCTGCACGGGCCGTCCTCGAACTACGATTGGAGCGATGCAGATGCGGAGGTTTGGGAGGCGATGCGGAAGGAGCGCGACGCCGGGCGCACGCGATTGCTTGGGGTGAGCAATGTTTCGCTGCGGCAGCTTGTGCGGATGGCGGCGGCTCACTCTGAGGTTCCCGCATTTGTGCAGAATCGCTGTTATGCACGGCTGGGATGGGATCGCGAGGTGCGGGCATTCTGTGACGAGCGGGAAATAATCTATCAGGGATTTTCTCTGCTTACGGCGAATATGGAGGTGCTGCACGATCCTTCGGTTAAGGCGCTGGCTGCGCGGGCGAAAGTTACGCCGGCACAGGCGGTATTTGCTTTCGCACGCAGTGTTGGGATGCTGCCTTTGACTGGGACTTCCAGCGCCGAACATATGAAGCAGGATTTGGCCAGCTTGCCGGTGGCATTGGCGCCGGAGGAAGTGCGGGAGATTGAGGGGCTGGCCGGCTAAAGCAGGCACGGGGTTCGGTTAGGGGCGTCTGAATTTCTTATGTCGGCGATGCGGGAGATTAAGAGTCTATTTCAATCCGGTTACGACGTAGGCTTCAGAGAGGATCTGGGTGTAGACATAGGCGTAGGCAGCTCCGTCAGCTGAAAAATTAGGGGCGCCAGTTCCCGCGATTCCCGCGCCAGCTTCTGCGCCGAACACCTTCCAGAGCTCCATTTTCCCGGTTACCGGATCTACCTTGTAGACCTTGGCGATCCTTCTGTTCGCGCGGCTGGAGGCCGCGTAGAGGGATGCGCCATCGGGCGACCAACCGCTTACGTAGTAGCTGGAGTCAAGTCCCGGGACGGGGCGAATAGCGGTGCCCCCATCCAACTGCCAGATTCCCCACTTTCCATCGGCGCCGTGGACCGCAGTGCTCTTGCCGTCGGGAGAAAGATGTATGCCGGCAGTGCCCTCGGGGGTGATCGGTCTGGAATCTCCGCTGCTTGAATCGATCATGTAGTCACGCGCACCGTGTCCGGCTTCGATGCCAGAGGCCAACAGGCGTTTGCCGTCCGGGAGCCAGCGAACTGAACCGTAACTGATGGCATCGTGCGTAAGCTGCCTGGCTTCTCCGGCTCCGGTGGGTATCAGCGTGAGTGGACCGCCTTTTGCCGGTTTGGTGATGACCCATTTATTGTCAGGCGAGATAGCCAGGCCAAGTCCTTCGCCAATGCGGGTTGGCGGGGAGGCATCTGTATCGCGCAGAAAAACGGTGTAATTCGGTCCGCCGCCATTGCCTTCCTCTTCAAAGACAATCTTATGGCCGTCGCGGCTGATATCGCGCACGATTGACCAACCAAACCAACCCAGTTCGTGCTCTTCTTTGCCTCCGGGGGCCATGCCGCGAATGCCGATGTGCTCTCGATGGGTCACCATCAATGTTGTTCCATTACGCAGGTCCTCGAGCCAGACGCCTCCGGGCACATTCGTGATGGTCCGCAATTTGCCGGAGAGGGAGACTGCGTGCGGATTCTCCGCGCTACCGTTGTTGCTGGAGGTAAACCAGATCTCATCGCCGGCGGGAGACCAGAAAATTCCCTGCAGTGACTCCCAACCGGAGGAAAGTTTCTTATCTTGATTGTTGTCCGAGCCATCGGCGCGAATCACCGCGACTGAACCTTCATCATCGCCTCCTGGATTCTCATGGTCGGCGAAGGCCACCCACTTGCCGTCGGGCGAAATCTTGGGATGACTGATCCAATTAATGGTGTCGAACAACACCTTGCCAATGGGATATTCCAACCGCCAATGGCTGTTCTCGGGAACGAAGCGAACGATGGCCATCGCGGCGCCGTCGGTGGCCCAGTCAGCGTCCTGCACACTATCGAGAACTTCCCGGGGAGTTCCGCCGCTCAGAGGAACCCGAGCCAGGGTTCCGCTGCGCGCATAGCCGTACAAGAAAGTGGTGTTCAGGCGTATCGCAAGCTCTCCGTTCTTGGAGATCGAAAGCAGTTCGGCGTTCTTCAAGTTCAATTCGCGGGCGCCGGGATCGTCGGTGCGGGCCATGTAGAGCTGGTCTTCGCCACCGTCCCAAGAGGCGCTGTATACGATGCTGCCGTCCGGGGTGAAGCGAGCGTTGCCAATGGAGCCGGTGCGGAAGGTGATCTGCTTGTACTCAGCGAGGGGAGCCGGGCCGTGGCCACGACCGAGCCACCAGCCGACGCCGAGGGCGACCAATGAAAGCCCGAGTGCAGTCCCCAGACCGGCCAGGAGCTTGCCTCTCGGCCGGACAGCCGCGACAGCGGTTACCCGTGCGCTCGCGCTGGAAGCGCCGGAAAGATGTTCGAGATCGAAGGCGATGTCGCTGGCGGAATGAAAGCGCTGCTCGGGATTTTTTTCCAGGCAGTGCTGGACGATGCGCTCGAGTGCTGGCGAGACATTGCGATTGGTTTCGCTCAGGTCCGCAGGTTCTTCCTTGAGGATGGCGCTCATCGTATCGGCGGCGGTTTCTCCATGGAAGGCTCGCTTGCCGGAGGTCATCTCGTAGAGAATTGCTCCGAAGCTGAAGATGTCGGAGCGCGCATCTACGGCAATGCCGCGCACCTGCTCGGGCGACATGTAGCCCGCGGTCCCCATCACCATGCCGGCTTCGGTGGCATGGGTCACGGTGGGCATCGAGGTGTGAGAAGCGGGATCGGCCTGGGTGAGTTTGGCTAGGCCGAAATCCAAGATCTTGACGCGGCCATCTTTGGTGAGGAAAAGATTCTCCGGCTTAAGGTCGCGATGGATGATTCCTTTTTCGTGGGCGGCCGCCAGGCCATGCGCGATTTGCAACGCGTAGTCTAACGTCTTGCGCAGGGTAATTGCGCCGGTGCGAAGACGCTCACGCAGTGTTTCGCCCTCGAGCAATTCGGAGACAACGTAAGGCGAGCCTTCATTGGTGCCGATATCGAAGACCGCGAGAATGTTGGGATGATTCAGGGCAGCGGTGGCGAGGGCCTCCTGCTCGAAACGCCGAAGGCGATCGGCGTCGAGCGACAGCGCTTTCGGCAGCACCTTGACGGCTACGTCGCGCTTGAGGCGAGAGTCGCGGGCGCGATAGACCTCGCCCATCCCTCCCGCGCCAAGCAGGTTCACGATTTCGTAGGGTCCGAGCTTGGTGCCAGAGGCCAGGTTCATTGGTGGACGGATTATAACTGAAGGAGTGTCGCAAAGCGGGCGATTGAGCGCCGGTCTCGGGATCGCCTCTCCGGATCGGCTCCCAAGCTTTGATGCGCGCGCGAGAGCCCTTGCTCCGCCTGAAGAGCGACAGCGCTCGGGATGACGCCGATGGGAAGATCGGCAATCCTGTATGCGACTATAATTGCGACGCGAATGTCCCTTACGTCCGGAACGAAACTCGGTCCTTATGAAATCCAGTCGCCGCTAGGCGCGGGCGGTATGGGGGAAGTCTATCGGGCGCGTGATACGCGCCTTGATCGCACCGTCGCAATCAAAGTCCTGGCCTCTCATCTTTCTGCTTCTCCGGAGTTGAAACAGCGCATGGAGCGCGAGGGGAGAGCGATTTCTTCCCTGAACCATCCCCACATCTGCCAACTGTATGACATCGGCTTGCAGAACGGCACCGATTATCTGGTGATGGAGTTTCTGGAGGGGGAGACTCTGGCGGAACGCTTAAAGAAGGGCGCTCTGCCGTTGGCCGAAATCCTGAGCATTGGAATCGCTGTCTCGGAGGCGCTGGCGGTTGCGCACCGGCAAGGGATTGTGCACCGCGATTTGAAGCCGGGGAACATCATGCTGACGAAGGACGGAGCGAAGCTGATGGACTTTGGGCTGGCTAAGCCGCTGGGGATGCAGAGCGCGGCTACGGGATCGGGGGCGGCGCCTTCGTTTACGGCGGTGGCGACGATGAGCGGGCCGACTCCACTAAGCCCGCTGACCACGGTGGGCAGCATTATTGGAACGATTCAGTACATGTCTCCAGAGCAGATTGAGGGGAAAGAAGCGGATGCGCGCTCCGATATATTCGCCTTTGGGGCGGTGCTTTATGAGATGACGGCGGGGAAGAGGCCGTTTTCGGGGAAGAGTCAAATCTCGGTGGCCTCATCAATTTTGGAGAGCGATCCGGAGCCGATCAGTGCGCTCAAGCCGCAAACTCCGGCGATTTTTGAGCATGTGGTGAAGACTTGTTTGCATAAAAATCCGGAAGAGCGCTATCTAGCGGCGCATGACATCGGGCTGGAATTGCGGTGGATTGCGGCGGAGCGGCCGGCGGCTCCGGCAGCGACGTCGCGAGCAACGTCTCTAGGGGCGAAGGCCGGTTGGGTCCTGGCTTTGCTGGTTGCGATTGCGCTGGGAGTGGCGGCTGGATTATTTTTCAACCGATCAGCGCAGTCCGCACAGGCCATCCGAACTGTGATCGATCCTCCCGCGAAGACGACGCTTAATCTGATTGGAGACGCTGCCGGACCACCGGTACTGTCGCCCGACGGCGCATCGATTGCTTTTGCGGCGACGGGCGCGGACGGCAAGAGTGCAATCTGGGTTCGCCCCATGAATTTGCTGGAGGCTCGTGTGTTGCCCGGCACCGAGAATGCGATCTTTCCCTTCTGGTCACCTGACGGCCGCTCGATTGGTTTCTTCGCCGACAACAAGCTGAAAACGATCGACCTCAATGGCGGCTCGGCGCAGGTGGTGGCCGACGCGCCGTTCGGCCGCGGAGGTGCGTGGGGGCCAGGGGGGGTAATTCTGTTTTCTCCGAGCACGCAAGCGGCCTTGATGCGGGTTAGTGCCAGCGGTGGAACTCCGGTTCCTATTACCAAGCTGGACGTGGCTCAGCACACCTCGCATCGCTGGCCATTTTTTCTTCCCGACGGCAAACATTTTCTCTATCTCGCTATCAACCATGACCCCGCCCGTGCGGCGAACAACGCGTTGTACTACGCGTCGCTCGATGGCCGCGAAAATCGAGAACTGATGCACGTGCAATCCAACGCTGTCTACAGCAACGGTTATCTTTTGTTCGCGCGCGGCGACCAGTTGATGGGGCAGCCATTCGACCCCGCGACCGGAAAACTGGGCGAAGAGTCACAGAACGTGGCCAAAGGTGTAGCCGACGACATCAGTACGTGGCACATGGACGCGTCGGCTTCCGAGGGATTGCTGGTTTTCGCCAGCGGCGGGACCGGCGATTGGCAGTTACTTTGGATGGACCGCAGCGGGAAACAGCTCAATATCGTAGCCGACAAGCTTACCAACCTGCAAAGTGCTCGCATCTCGCCGCAGGGCGACCGCATCGCGATGCAGATCGATACAGGCGTGAACGATGTCTGGGTGCTCGACGTAGCGCGCGGCATCCGCACGCGGTTAACGTTCGGTCCGGTTTCAAATACATTTCCGGTGTGGTCGGTTGATGGCAAATGGATCGCCTACACCTCCGATCGAAATGGACGTTCGAACCTTCTCCGCAAACCCTCCGATGGGAGTGGCGCGGAAGAACTGTTGCTCACCGATGAGCAAGTGGACGTGATCAGCGATTGGTCGGCGGACGGCAAATACCTGATCTATTCGCGCGGCCTGTCGGTGGGCGACGCCGGGATCTGGGCGTTGCCGCTGGAAGGAGAGCGCAAACCGTGGAAGATCCTGCCCCGCGGCGTCGAACCCCGCCTTTCCCCCGATGGCCGTTGGCTGGCCTACACATCGGATGAATCCGGTGCGCCAGAAGTGTATGTGGTGCCGTTCCGCGGCGGGCAAGGCAAGTGGCAGGTCTCGGCGAACGGCGGACAAGAGCCGGAGTGGAGCAAAGACGGCAAGGAACTCTACTACGTCGATTCGACCTACAGTCTCTTCGCGGTGCCGGTAAAAGACGCCGGTGGCGCCCTGCAGTTCGGCGCAGCCCGGACGCTGGTCGCCAATTGGACAGCTCCGAATGTCTTCTATGATGTAGCTCCCGACGGAAAGAAAATCCTGCTGGACCGGGTTTCGCAGCAGGTGAGCCAGTCTGTTACCGTAGTGACGAATTTTACGGCGGTGCTGAGGAAGTAAGTCCTGCGGGCCGAGACTGCGATTCTCCCAGGTTCGTTGACTTGCCTGTTTCCCCAACGTAGGATTCTCCACAGTGATCGGGCGGACCATCTCGCACTATCGCATCGTAGAGAAGCTCGGCGGCGGCGGGATGGGGGTCGTCTATAAGGCAGAAGACACGCGGCTGCACCGTTTTGTCGCGCTGAAGTTCCTTCCTAAAGAGGTTGCCCGGGACCCCCAGGCTCTTGCCCGTTTTCAAGTCGAAGCGCAAGCTGCGTCCGCGCTGAATCACCCTAACATTTGCACGATTTACGACATAGGCGGACAGCGCGGCGAGACCTTCATCGCGATGGAGTTTCTGGAGGGGCTGCCGCTGAAACACCGCATTGCGGGGCGTCCGCTGGAGATGGGAACGCTATTGGCGCTGGGAATCGAGATCGCCGATGCCCTGGACGCAGCGCATATCCACGGCATTATTCACCGCGATATTAATCCGACAAATATTTTCGTCACCAAGCGCGGAAACGCGAAGATTCTGGACTTCGGTTTAGCGAAGGTCATGACGGGGGGCGAGGCGGATGTCAGCGGCAACACATTCGGGGGCGTAACCCATTCGCCGGAAGAGTTGACTCGTCCGGGATCAGCTCTCGGGACCATGCCTTACATGTCGCCGGAACAGGCGCTGGGCAGGCCGCTGGATTCACGCACCGACTTGTTCTCTTTTGGGGTGGTGCTCTACGAGATGGCGACGGGCATCCTGCCGTTCCAGGGACAGACCACGGCTGCATTTTTCGAAAATCTGATTCACACCGTGCCGGAGTGGCCTCTGAGGTTTAATCCCACAACGCCTCCGGAGCTGGAACGCATCGTGCAGAAGGCGCTTGAGAAGGATCCCGCGCAGCGTTATCAGAGTGCCGCCGAGATGCGGGTCGATCTGCAGCGTCTGCGCCGCGAAGTAGAGGTGAGCGGACTGACGGCGGCGAGGACGGCGCCGGATTCAAAAGAGAGAATCCGCGCATTGTTTACCGCAGCCCATGCCCTCCATCCGCAACGGAAGGTGAGGAAGTTGCCGTGGGCGATGGCTGGTGTGGCCAGCATTGCGGTACTGGTTGCGCTGGCATTGTTTTTAAGATCGCCGGAGTCTGCTCCGGCTGTGATTTCGTCGCTACAGATTACCAACGACGGCTCATCGAAGCGGTCGCTCGCTACCGACGGCAGCCGGCTGTATTTTTCTGAACATGTGAGCGGGCACTCGGTGCTGATGCAGGTTTCGACCTCGGGTGGAGAAACGGCGCCCCTACAAATCTCGCTGGCCAGCACCGACCTCTATGATTTCTATCCGGGCCGTTCGGAATTGCTGGTGAAGGGCGTGGCAGACGGCTCCGAAACGGAGTGGCCGGTTTGGGTGTTGCCGCTACCCGCCGGATCGATGCGGCGTGTGGGGGACATTTTGGCACATTCGGCGGCCTGGGCACCCGATGGGCAACACATTGTCTACGCCCGGCGATCTAGTTTGTACGAGTGCAATGCGGATGGAAGCGGTTCACGGGAGTTCCTGACTGTAGCCGGAGTTCCTTTTACCCCCCGGTTTTCTCCCGACGGCCACCGGTTACGGTTCACGATTCGGGACACCAACCAGCGTACGTCTTCCCTGTGGGAAGTTTCGGCCGATGGGAAGAACTTGCACCCGGTGTTGCCGGAGTGGAATAAACCGGCGCAAGAGTTTGGCGGGGCCTGGACGGCTAAGGGAGAATACTTTCTGTTTGAGTCGACGCACGATCATACCCAGAGTATCTGGGCCCTACGCGAGGGTGCGGGGTGGTTTCGCAAGGCTGGCGCTGCGCCAACGCAATTGACGGTGGGACCGTTCATGTTCAGCAATCCGACGCCCAGCCCGGATGGGAAGAAGTTGTTTGTGATCGGCCAGCAACGCCGGTTCGACCTGATTCGGTTGGGGGCGAAAGCGCAGGAGTTCTCCATTTATTTTCCCGGCGTTTCTGCGGGCGAGGCCGACATTCAGCGCAATGGCGAATGGATGACTTATGTGGCGCATCCCGAACTCACGTTGTGGCGCTGCAAAAGAGACGGAAGTTCGCGGAGCCAGCTCACGTACGCGCCCATGCAAGTGCACATGCCGCGCTGGTCGCCCGACGGGAGCCAGATCGCATTTATGGCGTCGCGTCCGGGAAAACCGTGGAAGATCTTCGTGATGGCGGCGGAGGGCGGCACGCCGCGGGAAGTGACTTCGGGAGACCACAATCAGGGCGATCCCACATGGACGTCGAGGGGAGATTCCATTGTGTTCGCGGGAATGCCATGGCTGGAATACGGGACCGCGGCAGGGCCGAACATTCACACGGTCGAGTTGAAGACTTCGGCGGTGTCGGACATTGCGGGTTCAGAAAACCTCTTCAGTCCGCGGTGCTCTCCGGATGGGCGGCACGTCGCGGCGCTCTCGGCAGACTCGACGAAGCTGATGCTCTTCGACATGGAAAAGAAGAGTTGGACGCAGCTCGCGGAATCGAGGTTTGCTTTTGAAAACTGGTCACACGATGGCAAGTATTTGTATGCAGAAGATTATCCCGACCAAGTCGATGACCTAGTGCGTGTAAGTGTGCCGACGGGCAAAGTGGAGCGATTGCTCAGCTTGACGGAGATTCAGCGGGGCTTCGATCCATGGGAGTTCTGGGTTGGCCTGGCCCCTGATGATGCTCCGCTGCTGATGCGGGATAGAAGCACGCAGGAAATTTACAGCCTGGATGTGCGGTTTCCCTAGGGGCACGCCTTCGTTGCTCTATCTCGCACTGTCGAGGAGGCCCAGCGCCTTACCAGTACTGGTGAAATTAGCTCCGAGAGCCCGCAGTTCTGCGACGGTTCGTTCTCCATCTTCAGCCTTTAGAGTTTCGATCGCGTCTTCGACAACGGAGACGCGGCGGCCGCGCTCAAGCAATCCTTTGGCGGCGAGACCGACGCAATATTCCGTGACCACGCCGAAGACTACGAATTCGGCTTGGTGAGGCAAGCGGTTGACGAGTTCTTCCGCATGGTGGCTTTGAAAGATGTCGAGTGTTTGCTTTTCCAGGAGAATCTGCTGGTACTGCGAGAGGTCTTTGGGCAGTGCCGCCGTGGGCTCGTTCGGGACGGTGAGAACTTTTCCCGCCAACGCCTCCGGAACGTATGCGGAACCGGGGGTGCCTTTGATGCAGTGAGGTGGGAACGTTTTGAACTCGGGATCGTTCTGTGCATGGAAGCAACCATGCGAGACGAGAAAGATGCGGCCCTGGCGAGCGGGCTCGACAAGCCGACGAATGTTGGAAAGCAGACGCTCGGCGCCGGGTACGTAGAGTTTGCCACCGGGCATTATGAAATCGGCCTGAGTGTCTACCTCCCAAAGGATGAAATTGCGGGATACCATAGCGCATTCAGTCTGATGCGGCCCGGCTAGAGCAGAAAGTAAGTTTACAACATTGTCACAAACTGTCGGATTTCGTCGACTCCACACGGTATCGGCAGACAACAATTAACAAACTGATGACAAATTGTTGACAATTGACCGCCCGGGCAAACCTAGGATTCTCCCACAGCAGTCAGAGCAATGCCAGCCACGCCTTAGTCGAAATTTTTCTCGTGACGTGCCCTGCCCCTTGCCTGACACACGATGATATGGAGGATCTATGCAGCGTTGCGGGATTGCTCTCAGCGTTTGCCTTGGCATTGCGTTGATGTTTATGTCCAACGTGGCCTCGGCGCAGTATCGACTCTCAAATCTAGATTCAAACCAGGTGGGATCGGCTATCCACACCGCTCCGCTGCTGGTGAATGGGTGGGGGTTGGTGCACGCTCCAGGTTCGCCCTGGTGGGTGAGCGACAACGGCTCCGGATGGTCGACCCTTTACAACAGCAAGGGTGTCGAGGTTTCCTCTTTGAAGGTGTTGATTCCAACCGGTGGAGGAAACGGCCCGGGTTCGCCGACCGGGATTGTGTGGAGTGCATCGACATCGAACGAGTTTCAAGTGCAGGGCTGGCCATCCGCGTTTCTGTTCGCCACACTGGACGGGACAATCAGCGGGTGGGCGCCCCAAGCGAACTTTAATGATGCGATTGTGGCAGTGAACAATTCGTCCTCGAAATCTGTCTATACCGGCCTGGCGATCACGAACAAGGCCTCAGGGAACTTCTTGTATGCTGCCGACGAGGCGAACAATGCGGTCGACGTGTATGACGGGAACTTCAACCCGGTGGCCGCGGCCAACTCAAATTTTGCGGCAGAGATCAAGGCGGCGATACCGGCGGGCTTTGCGCCGTTCGGAATTCGTGACATCAATGGATTGGTATATGTGACCTTTGCCAGCGTTTCGGGTGGCACCGGCGGCTTCGTTGAGGTCTTTACAGAGGACGGCACTCCAGTGACGCCGGGGAAGCCTTTGCTCCAAGGCGGAACGCTGAACCAGCCCTGGGGAATTGCGATCGCCTCGAAATTGTTTGGGCGGTTGAGCAATACCCTGCTCATCGCGAACAATACCAACATGGGAACCATCAGTGCGTTCGATCCTGGAACCGGGCACTTTATAGAGAGGTTGAAAGACATGAGCGGCAATCCCATTGTGATCGATCAGCTTTGGGGAATCGATTTTGGCGATGGCACGAAAGGCACGGCGAACGGCGGGACGAACGAAATGTTTTTCACTGCCGGTCCTTCCAACAACCTGGCTGGGACGTTCGGGGTTATTGTGCCCGATTAGTTGATTTCGCGTGTTCAGATCGTTTTAGGAGAGGTCGCCTGCAAGGGCGGCCTTTACTTTCGATGGCGAAGAAATGGGGCGACTATGCGGCACAACCACGATTGCTGCTTGAGGATTGCATTGGCTCACGCGGTGGGATCGTGGCCGGGTTGCACAAACGCCATCAGACTGCCTTCCAGAGCATTCTTGCTGGCCTCAGTAAGTTCGCTGAAGCGAAAGGGTTGCAGCCAACCCTGAGTGGCCCACATGGGAAACATGATCTCTGCCTGTTCGCGGATGGTGCTCTGGCCGAGTTGGAAGATCAACTCAACCTTGAGTTTCTCATCCAAGGGTGTCTCCAGGTTCATCAGACCGCCTGTGGTAGAAAGCTGATGCAGTTTGCCCCTGAGCTGGCGCCGGTTGGGAAGACGAATGAGGATCAGGACCGATCCGCGCAGCTTTACGCGAAAAGGGCGGCTCTGTTGATCGTGCAACCTGGCCGAAGGTGGGGCCGCTGCGAGCAGTTCTGGCGTCTGCGACATCGTGGCACGAGTATGACATCCGGCCAAATCAGGTACGAGGTTACGAAAGCAGGGGACGTAACGTGCAACTGGAATACGGGGCTGGCGACAAGTAATTTTTAATGGTTTGGAGGCCGCGCAGTTATTTGCGGCCGGGATGGGCTTCGCCATGGCCGGAGAACAAGTTGTACGGCCACACCTCTTTTTTGGAGGCCGGGCTTTTGGCGGCTGTATTACCGGCGCGACCAGGCGCAACGGCGTCGGCGTTAGGAGCGCAATTCCAATCGTCCGGCGGATCGGCGACTCCCCAGACATTTCCGGGATTGTAAAGCGACACTCCAATAAGGAAGTGTTTGCCGTCATTGCCGAGCGGCAGGCAACTCGCCACGCGGCCTGAAGTGCTTGCACCGCCAGGCAGGTCGCTGAGCAGGACAGGAGTTTCAATTGGCAACGCTTGCGAAGCCTGGAATCCACAGCCCTGAGCGCTGACCACCAGCGCGACGCATGAGGCTGCCAACGGATGTCTGCGATCCATGCTCGTCACGGTCAGGGAAATTTCCACGCGCAACCTCGTGCTGCGCCGCGTAGATTTGGGTGTGAGTATTTCCATGCTAGTCCTTGTGCATCGGGACTTAGGTTGTCCCACGTTAGTTTGACAGAAACCAGGCGAGACGCGGGCACTAGAAAGCGTGAATGAGGATGACGGAAGTAACTTTTGGCAACACCTGCTGCTGGGCAGCTCTCGCGTCCATCTCAGTCGAACGCCTTGGCATGCCCTGTTAAGATGGCTCGATATCCGCGAAAGCAAACAGTGAATCGAGAGTTTGGCTCACGTGTGGGGCATCCAGGAGCGAGCACTTCAGTGGAGTGGAAACTTCTCCTGGCAGCCAGCGCTGGCGATCCCGGCGAACGGAATCTCGTCCGCGGCTGCTGGCTCGAGGCAGACGAACTGAGGAATCCCGATTGGGAAGCGGTGCTTCGCCTGGCCGATCATCACGGTACATCTTCGCTGTTGTATCAAAATCTGGCGCACTGGAACGATGTCGTTCCTTCGGCTGTGCTGGAATCGCTTCGCCAGCGTTATGAAAGGAACGTGCGCAAAGCACTTTTCCTCGCCGGCGAGTTGATGCGCCTTCTGGACTGTCTCGACGGGCTCGGCATCGACGTGATTCCCTACAAGGGCATTTCGCTGTCGGAGGTTTACTACGGAGATATCGCGCTGCGGCAGGTAGGCGACATGGATTTGTTCGTTCGCAAGCGCGATGTGGTGCGTGCAAAGAGCGCGGTGAGCAAGCTCGGATACACGGCACGCATGTCGGTTTCTCCGCAGGCCGAAGAAGAGTACATCGCTTCGGGATACGAGTGGACATTCGACAGTCCTGCGGGAAAAAATGTGCTGGAGTTGCAATGGGCGCTGCAGCCGCATTTCTATGCCGTCGATTTTGAGACAGACGGATTGTTCGAGCGCGCGGTGAACGTGACGGTCGTGGGCCGTTGCGCAAAGGCTCTTTCTCCCGAAGATCTGCTGCTGGTGTTGGTGTTGCATGCTGCGAAGCATGTTTGGGGACGGCTGATCTGGCTGTGCGACATCGCACAGATTGTGAAGCGGGGAAATTTGAATTGGGATTGGGTGCAGACGCGAGCGCACGAGGTTGGCATCGAACGGATTCTGCATGTAACGCTGGGGTTGGCGACGCGTTTTCTAGCAACGGTGATTCCAGCGGCAATCGAGGATGCGATTGTTGAGGACCGCGCTACGCTGGTTTTCACAGATGAGATCGCTGCGGCCGTTGAAGCCGGAGTTTCTTACGAGGAACAGCAGGTATCGTACTTCCGGCTCATGATGCGCCTTCGCGAACGGCGAGTAGATCGCTTTCGCTTTTTGACGCGGTTGACTTTTACGCCGGGTCCCGGGGAGTGGGAAACGGTACACCTTCCGAGAGCCTTATTTCCGTTCTATCGACTGGTACGGCTGGGGAGGCTTGTGGGTAGGTTCGCGCGCGGATAGACATCTTCGTTCGGCCGGTCACCTCAGGGGCTAAAGCCCGGCAGATTTTCAAGAACTTACGCGGCGCCGAAGCGCCGCTCTTCCGCGGTTATGCCTGCAAGTAATGAATTTGTTCCAGTGACCGCGAGTTGCGCTTTTCGCCGTGGTGAAACTTTCTCCGACAACATTTGTGAGACAGCTAGCGGCTGGCCAGGCCGCCGGCGGTTTCGCCGCCGTCCATGGTGAAGACTTGGCCGGTGGCATAGGCGGCATCGTCGGAGGCGAGAAAGGCGAAGAGTGCCGCGATCTCTTCGGGCTTGGCATGGCGGCGAAGAGGAATCTTTTGGTTCACTTCGTCAAGCATGGAGTCGGTGTACTCGGCGCGCTGCATGGGCGTGAGCACGTATCCCGGGGCAATGGCGCAGACCCGAATCCTGGGCGCGAGTTCGAGAGCCATGGAACGCGTTAACTCGATCACTGCGGCTTTGGTGGCGTTGTAGTCGGCGTAATAGGGATAGCCCATGATGCCGTTGGTGGAAGCGGTTTGCAGAATGACTCCGCTGCCCGATTCAACTTTGTAACGTTCCCACATGTGGCGCGCGGCGGTTTGCGCGACGTAGAAGACGCCGGTGAGATTTACGGCGATCACCTTGTCCCATTCTTCGGGAGAGATGTCGAGGAAGTTGTGGCGGATGCTGATGCCGGCGTTGTTGATGACGACATCGACTCCGTCCATTACGCGAACGGCGTCGGCGAGCGCGGCTTCCACCTGCATGAGGTTGGTGACGTCGGCGATGATGGCCGCGGAAATTCCCGGCACTTGCCGACGAATGGCTTCGCAGGCTTTGGCGTCTCGGTCGAGGATGCAGACGCGCGAGCCTTCTTCGAGGAAGCGCGCGGCGGTGGCTGCGCCGATTCCGCTGGCGCCTCCGGTGATTAGGACTCGCTTTTCTTTCAGGCCTTTCATGCAGTTTTTCTGGAGCCGCAAATCTGCAGGCGGTAGCGGTGGGGCGGTATACCAGTAAGCCTGCGGAATGCGGTTGTGAAATGGCTTTGATCGGAAAATCCGCATGCCAGCGCAATCTCTGCAACCTGCAGGTCGCGGCAGGACAAGAGCGATTGCGCGCGAGCAATGCGGACGCGCCGCATGTACTCGCCGATCGTGCAGCCGAAATGGCGATGGAACTGGCGGCTGATCTGGACGGGATGCCGCCCGACACAGCGTGAGAGTTCCGTCAGGGTCGGACGTGGGTGTTCCTGTTCCAGCAGCGTTTCTCGAATGCGCAGCAACCAGGGGGGAGCAAAGTTGTGACCCGGCGTCGAGTCATTCCCGCCGATCAGCAAGAGCTGCAGCGTTGCTGCCTCGATGTCCAGCAGAGAAAGGTCATCTCTCTGACGGAACTCGCGGTAAAGTCGCGCCGCCAGAGTAACCGCGGATGGCTGGGCGAGTTCGCCGGGTGTAGAGATCGTGCGGCCATGCTGGGCGGCAAGTTCCAAAATCGGGTGACGCAGCTCGATCTCGAGGCTACTGCAGCCAACCGGAAAATAATTTTCGTGAGGCTCCCCGGCGGGAAGGAAGCGCACCGTCCCGGGAGTGCATGTCTCGCCGCCACGGCTGAATCCCGACCAATGAGTCCCCGCGATGGTGTAAATGAAACTGGAGGTGTTGTGGGAGTGGCGCGGGATGCAGAGCCCGGGAGGGTACCGCTCCGCTTCCACTTTCAGTGCAGGCGTTTCGAGTTTACCGAGGACGGCCTCCGGGTCACCGGGGTATGGAGGCGGGGGTTGTGCGCCGGACGCGTCCGCAGATAGCTGCATGGATTTACTCCCGCGCAGCCGAGTGACCGGGCGTTCCATTTTTACTTTGACGCGGCGGGCGATGATCGGTTACCGAGTGTACCAAATCCCTCCGACCGCCCGGTAAGGAGACGCTAATTCCTTGCAAGATTTCCGGCTCCCGATGCGCTTTTATAGTATCAGCACACTCGACTTGGGAGGTTTCTATGCTACTGCACGCTTTGCGGATGAAGAAGCATGGGGCAAGGCTCTCCAACACTGCGATTGTATTAGCTCCGATTGTCTTGGCCCTCGCCTTTTTCGCCGGCGCGGGTGTCGTGCCCGCGTGGACGCAAACCTCCGAGAAGCTCCCGAGCGTCGAGGACGTGCTGGAACGCTACGTGAAGGCCACTGGCGGCCGGGACGCGTTGCTGCGTCACAAGTCGATGACCCTTCATGGCTATGGGCAAAATCCCGTTGGAAATCGGCGAGTGGAGGGTGTCCTCTACGTGAAGGACGGCAAAATGCTGCAGAAAGCCACCTTTCCCGAAGGCAAGGTAGCGCTCTCGGGATACGACGGGCAAACGGCGTGGGATCTGGACGCTGGGGGCAAGGTCACCATTCATGAAGGAGACGAGGTTAAGACTATCGCGCGCGATGCCGACATGTATTACCACCTGCACGTGATGAACTACTTCCGGACGATGGAGGTGGTGGACGTGAAGGAATTCAATGGCCGTGCCTGCTACCACCTGAAAGGCATAAACAACTGGGGCAAGCAGAACGAACAGTTCTACGACAAGGAGAATGGCCTGCTGCTGGGTTACGCCTTCAACACGGCCTGGCGAGGCGGCAAAGGCGATGCCACCGAAACTTTCGAGGATTACAAGGATCTTGGAGGCGTCCTCATGCCGGTGAAGGATACGTCCCGTGACGGCGACGATGTCTCCATCTTCACGATTACTGCAGTCAGTTACGACGACGTGGACGACGCCGTCTTCGCGCTTCCCGAAGCGGTGCAAAAAGCGAAAGCTGCAACCAAGACTGGCGGCTCTGCGGAACGAAAACCTGGCTCCCTGGGGTAGATTCAAACCGATTCATAAGGCGAATCGGTTTGCTGCGCTCAAGATGACAGGGGCTGGCGGAACGACCGAACGTCGTGGCCTTCCCGTTCGTTCTTCGCGGGGGAGCGGTGGTGGCGCGGGCAGACAGCAGGTCCTCGACTCCGCCGTCGCTGTCGCTCCGGCTACGCTCGGAATGACAAAGAGTCGGGGGGAAAGCTCGCTTTGCGGCGCGACTAGAAGCCCTCGTCTTTCAAAGCAAAAAAATCTTAGATGGTTTGCCGCGGAAGAAATAGATTCGTTCGATGATCAGGATGATGACCACCATCTGAGGAATTTGATCGCGTTGTCGGCGCGCTTCGGCGTACGGCGTTTGGGACTTTTCCGCAGCCTGTGAAGCCAGCACAGCCCCTAACTTTAAGAGTTCCTAACAAAACCTCGTCGCTTCGGTAGAGTCCAGCGGTCCGGAACGCCTGGTTTCGAAACCGGAGTGCCGGAACCAATTTCGTTGCTACTCAATCATTTTTAGGTGGTGCTTCAACCGTCAGATTCTTGCTCAATCACGCTATTCTTGGATGAATGTAAGTCCCTGAATGGCTGTTCCACTAGGCCCAACTGCTACCGTGTCAAGAATCCTCTCCGAAGGCTGATGCCTTGCTCTTCAATTTCCTCTTTTGAGAATAGTTTTTCGTTTGGAACGTCTTCCGGCAGGCTGTATGCCTTGCTCTCTTCTTCGGTAGCTTTGCTTTCGCGGCCATCTCGAAGGTCGTGCATCCAAGTCTCGGTTTCTAATCCACGTCCTCCACGTGATGCGTCAATTTGATCCAGGGTAATTTCAACTGCCAAGGCTCGCCGAAGCTGCTTAACACACTTCATTCTTTGGTTTGGCAAACTTGTCATCTGCAATCGGAAGATTCTGCTGCACCTGTTCGGCCTGATATCGTGAAGCGCCCGTTGGGGCGGGCGATGGTCCAGCGGAACGAGGTCCTCACGCCGCCTTCCTCGCGATAATCCGCATAGTCAATTTGTGTGGGATTGCGTCCGAGTGGCGTTTCCGCGTAACGCAACACGCGCACCAACAACCCCGACTCCTCGTCAAAATAAAGTTGCGTGGGCGGCTGGTTGTCTCGCATTCCCAGGACAACATAAGTCTCATGGCCATTGATCTGTTCCTTCTGCTGACACGCAACTCTTTGAAAGCCCGCTGCAAACCTGCGGGGCAGAACAATTCGGCTTCCATTTTGGCTGCCTCCACTTCCGCGGGACTCATGTCGTGAAGGGCACGGCCGGGCGTACTCAGCCAACCCTCGTCGCCGCTAACGCCTGTGACGCTGTCACCTCCTGGAAAATGTACCGTGGTCACTCGCTTCGATGGAGCTTTGGCGAGAATTTCGACCGGAAAGTGTTGCGAGCCGACCGTTAATGTCCCTTTCTGAACGCGCGTCGAAATTCTGGCTGCGGCCTCGGCGCCACCAACTGACTGCAGATACTTTCCAAGAATCTGATCCGCAGTCGGCAGGCCGGCATCACTCGACTCGGCATGGTGCATCTTTTCTTCAGCAGCAAATTTGCCATCTTCCCCGCTGATGATTGGAGTTATCACAGGTTTGTGCTCACCGCGGTGACACGCGTAGCAGGTCACCTCCCGATGACCATCAAAGTTATCTTTGTTCACAGCGAACATCATGCGCATCATCTTGCGCGCGGTCTGCTTGGTTTCCTTGTCGTCCTTTTCAAAGGCGTTTTCCTCATGACAGAAGTCGCATTGCACTCCCAGAGAAGCCGTGATAAATTGCGTGGCAGGAATGAGTTGGTCGGCTGGAACTCCTTTGAGTACGTGGATGTTCTTGTAAACCTGCTCTGTAGTCTGCGGCGCGGCACTACCGGCCGGACGTTGAGCGGACTGAGTTGACAGCCTGGCAGCGCCGGAGAAAAAGACTACCCCCGCCACACATGTGCTCGCTAGCATTCCTTTCGTGCGCATTGCTTGTCCTCGACTTCAGTTCTCGACCGGAATGCTTTGCATCCCAGCTCGCTTCCGCAAATCAAGAACCGGACGGTAGCCTCGTGCCGCGAAATAGAGTACATAGAGATGGCAGAAAAAAGGAACCAAAAACGCGTGGCGGATATTGCTCATATCGGAAATGTAGCCCATGATGGCCGGAAAAACGGCGCCTCCAATGATGGACATCACCAATAACGAAGAGCCCAGCTTGGTGTGCGGCCCGAGATGCTTGAGGCTCAGGGCGAAGATT
>Ga0185299_10002360_pt1 | contig 29536 bp, 26 predicted proteins | sample PaiPotPPA55metaG_FD_128002 | JGI IMG/M metagenome (GOLD analysis project Ga0185299, IMG submission 128002) | Iron sulfur acid spring bacterial and archeal communities from Banff, Canada, to study Microbial Dark Matter (Phase II) - Paint Pots PPA... ...
CTAGCGCCGCAAGGCGTGGAGGTTCGAGTCCTCTCGACCGCACCATTTTTCTGGAGCAATTTTCTAGCAATTCAGCGGTCATCGCAGTGCGGTTCATCGGCGCGTTGACTGTGAGTTTTTCCTCTTCTCTCCGTTTTTCTGGAAGCCGAGCCGAGGTTACTGTGCGATCCACCACCGACGTTCAAGAAATCGAACTGATTATTGAAAACATCCGGAGCGGCGGTGGCGGCGCAAAACCTCCCGCGAATGATGATGGCGGGGATGACGGCGGCAAAGGGCGTCCGTCGAGGCGCTTCTCGCCAATACGCTATTTCACCGGCATCGCGGTAGCAATCGTTTCCATTTTGATGTTTTTTATGGCGCTGGTTGGTGCCTACGTGGTTCGCAAGGGAAGCGGCAACGATTGGGCGACATTTCATTTCCCGGGGATCATCTGGTTGAACACTGCGATCCTGGTCGCCAGCAGTGTCACGCTGGAATTGGCCCGCAGGCGTTTAACGAAACTGGATCTTTCTGGATTTCGCGCGCTGTGGTGGATAACCACGGTTTTGGGTTTTGGTTTTCTTGCTGGACAGATTTTTGTTTGGCGCCAGCTTCTGGAGCAAGGCGTTTATATGGCTAGCAACCCGGCCAGCAGTTTTTTCTATATATTTACCGGCGCACACGCGCTGCACATCGTAGCGGGCGTAGGCGCGCTACTGTTCGTCGCTTTGCGCAACTTCGATCGCGCCAAAGTCACTCGAGCAACCGCTGGGGAAGTTACTTCTTATTTCTGGCATTTTCTCGATGCGTTGTGGGTTTTTCTGGCGGTACTTCTTTACCTCGGCCGATAATCGATAATCACTGCTGTCCGGTTAAAGATTGAACAGAATCAGTTGGTTGGCGTCCTGTAGCAAATTGTCGTCGATGTCGAATGTCTGAAGTGTTTGCAAAATGGGCGTTTTCTCGAAAAGGGTGACACTTAGAATCTGTAGAGTCTGATAGAGACTGGCTTCCAGCCCCAGCCGCTTTCGCAGGATGGCCACGAGCACATAAATCGATACGGCGATCCAGATCTGGGTCTTCACCGCGTTCTCGCTGGTGCCGTAGAACGCCTTAATTCTGAGGTGCTGCTTGATCCATTTGAAGAACAACTCCACGGCGTGAATTTCAAATCGTTTTAACGCCAAAACCCACGCATCACACTAAATCTACGACGCTTGTGCTCGCACCGCAAAAGTTTCCCCGGACAGCAGTGATCGATAATGAATCAATAGCCGATTGAGCGGCTTTCTCGCCGGTCATGCTAACCTTCGGCGAATGTTTTCCCATCGCACAGCCTGGAATCTGGAGCCTAACCCATTAAGTAAAGCGTTAGCCGATCGCCTCTCTTCCGGTAAACCGGTAATTGATTTAACCGAATCGAATCCCACAAAGTGTGGTTTTCATTTTGAGGCCGAGCAAGTTTTGGCAGCGCTTAGCCATCCGGGAAGCTTGAATTACGAGCCAGTTCCTCAGGGTTTGCTCCCGGCACGCAATGCGGTCGTTGATTATTACCGATCGCGCCAATGCTTGGTTAACGTCAATGATATTTTTCTGACCACCAGCACCAGCGAAGCATACTCGTTTTTATTTCGGACGCTGTGCAATCCTGGCGATGAAGTATTGATTCCACAGCCAGGCTATCCACTTTTCAATTTTCTTGCCGATATTCAAGATGTGGCCACGCTGCCTTATCCTTTGATTTACGACTATGGCTGGCAGATTGATTTTCACGCTTTACAAAGGGTCGTTAGTCCGCGCACCCGTGCCATTGTTGTAGTAAACCCCAATAATCCCACGGGCCATTTCTGCAAGACCGACGACATGCATCCGTTGAATCAGATTTGCGTAGAAGGGGACCTCGCTATCATTGCTGACGAAGTGTTTCTGGATTTTTCGCTCGGCAAAGAGATCCCCCGGAGTTTCGCCGCCAACGACAAAGCGTTGACGTTCACCATGAGCGGCCTGTCCAAAATTTCAGGTTTGCCGCAGATGAAAGTTGCTTGGCTAATTGCCACGGGGCCGGAGACGCTGAAGCAACAAGCGGTTGCAAGGCTGGAGATGATCGCGGACACCTATTTGTCCATGAACACGCCGATGCAGCTGGCCCTGCCCGCCTTACTGGAATTGCGCCATGATTTTCAGCAGCAATGCATTGAGCGCACACGAAACAATCTTGCGCAACTCGACGAGCTGCTCTCTACGCAGAAATTGTGTACGCGCTTAAATCCGGAAGGCGGGTGGTACGTGGTAATCAAAGTGCCGGTGACCGGCGGTGATGACGACTTCGCTCTGGAATTGTTAGGTACCCATGGCGTTTATGTACACCCAGGGCACTTTTACGATTTCGTTGGCGATGGATATGTGGTGGTGAGCTTGATCCCGCCCGAGCCAGCATTCGCCACTGGCACGCAGGCTTTAGTTGCCCTGATCAGCGAGAAATTCAGGAAAGATTCTTGAGATGCGCAAGCCGGAATGGCGAGCCTAGATTTTCGCGCAGCTGGATCCAGTGCTCCTCCGGGATGTCCATAAACACGTCCACAACTTTCGGATCGAATTGCGTACCGGAACAGCGCTTAATTTCTCCGCGAGCATGCGACAGCGGAAGAGCCTTGCGATAGGGCCGGTCGCTGATCATGGCGTCCATGGAATCGGCGATGGTAAAAATGCGCGCTCCGAGGGGTATTTCCTCGCCTCTTAAGCTCCTCGGGTAGCCGGAGCCATCAAAAAATTCCTGGTGAGCCAAAACGATTTCCGCGGCATCGCGCAGGAATGGTATGCGAATAAGCATGTTGTAACCGATATCGCAATGCTTGCGCATGATCTGCTTTTCTTCGTCATTCAAAGGACCGGGCTTGCGTAGAATCTTGTCGGGTATGGCCATTTTTCCAATGTCATGCAAAAAGGCCGCTCGGGCCAGGATCGAAAGATAGGTCACTGGCACGTCCATGGCCTTAGCGATCGATATGCAAAACGCGGTCACGCGCTGGCAATGGCCCTCCGTTTCGGCATCTTTTAAGTCCAGGGCGCTTCCAAGCGCCTCGAGGGTGTCATCGTAGGATTGCTCGAGCTGCGCGATTGCGCCGGTCAGTTGCGCAGTACGCTCCTCAACCAGTTGCTCAAGGTTCCGCTGATAACTGCGGTTCTCGGTGATCAGCCTACGATGTTCCAGTGCTCGTCCGACGCCTAGAAATAGCTGATCCTTTTCGAAGGGCTTCAAGATGTAATCGTAGGCGCCCCTGCGAATGGACTCCAGCGCAGTGGAAATATCATGAATGGCGGTAACCATGATTACCGGAACTTCAGGATCGTACTGGCGCATCCATTCCAGCAACTTGAGGCCGTCCATCTCGGGCATAATCATGTCGCTCAGCACGAGGTCCGGCGTCGAGCGCTTCACTTGTTCCTGAGCGGCTCGACCATTGGGCACGGTCATGCAGTGATAGCCTCTGGACTCCAGCATGGTCGAGACAACTTCCCGAATTGCTTCTTCGTCATCTACAACCAGGATATTTTCCATCTCCACGTAGGTTGGCTCCCTATAGTCATTATATGGGACGGCACACCCGTAATTGCGAAGGCTTGCCTAGTCAGAAAATAGCGTGTTAGCGTCGCGATAGGCTCCTCTCTCATAGCTTTTGTGGTCCATTCATGAGTGTCCTGCCGTAGCTGTCCAGCTCGGTTTACGGCATCTCTGCGTGGAAAGGGCGCATCGTGTTACCGAATCAAGGCCTCTTAAGCATCGCGTTCTTTGAAGCCGCGTCCTCCATTGTGCTGCTGGTGCTGTTCTTTCTTTTTCGCAGGGATCATCATTCCAATTATTTCCGTTCCTGGCTGATCGGTTGGTCGGTCTTTACTTTGACTTCCATGAGCGAAGCAGCCCTGGCAATCACCCCGATGCGGGGGTTTGGGGTCATGCTGGTCGTGGGGCATGTGGCCACCGCATTGCTATTTCTGCTTGCCGTCATTCAGTACACTGCGGCATCCGACCGATTACATTGGCCAATTTTTCCGCCCATGGCGTTGATCCTGGCCACTATTTTCTACCTTGAAGCCAATGGACTACACACGGGGATGGCCCGGTGGGCCACGGCTATCACTCAGAGCGTTGTTCTGTTGGGGGCGGGCTGGATACTGTGGCGCGGGCGCGCCACCCAAGAAAGATATGGTTCAGGACACGGTGCAGAATTGTTGGCCGGGCTGCTTTTCGTGGGTGGTCTGCATGGGCTAGACCGGCCATTTTGGGCTCAATCGCCGGTATTTCTACTGCGGATGGCCTTCGACGATTTGTTAGGAGTGGCGATGGGCATTGCCATGATCGTGGTGGTGCTGGAGAGCGGCCGAGCACGCACAGATGAATTAAATGACAAGATGCGGAGGCTCACACTACTGACAACTGCCAGCACCCAGAGTCTTTCCGTTCGCGAACTGCTTGACAGCGTACTGATTCAAGTGGTGGAAAGCCTGAATGCGACGCACGGCCTGATTCGGTTGATTGAAGGAGAAGGACCCACGGCGCAACTAGCGGTACGCGCCTCCGTCGGATTCAGCGAGTCATTCCTTAGCGCTTGCACGCAGCTGCCGGTGACCGAACCGTGGCTGGCAAAATTATTTCACGAAGGATCCTCAGAATTCCTGCGTTTATACCCCGAGACCGATCGGGAGATTTGGACATGTGTCGCCGAGCCGGCGGTAAAAGAGACGGTTACAATCGTGCTTCGCGGCAAGACCGGACCATTGGGAATTCTCGGGGTCGGCACCGCGCGAGAAAGGCGCTTTCAACCGGACGAAATCGCATATCTCGTCAATATTGGCAACCTTCTTGGTTTAACGCTGCAGAACGTGCGTTTCTTTGAACAACTGACCACCGTTCAAAAGCAGTGGGCATACACTTTTGACTCCATCGGCGATCCGATCCTGGTGCACGACGGGCAAGGCCGTGTGTTGCGCGCGAATCAACGGCTGAGCCATTTGTTGGGCAGGGACATTAATGCGATGGTAGGCCGCACGGTCACCAACTTGCTGCCTCGCAATGGAGCGACCTACGACATCTGTCCTTTTTGCGAAGGCGTGGCCGGCGAAGGAGATGACCCCGATCCTTGGCTGCGAGGATATTTTCTGGCCTCCAATTCGACTTTCTCTGATTCCGCGGGCAATCCCTTGGGTACCGTACATGTTCTTAAGGACATTACCGACCGTAAGCGCGCGGAAGAAAAATACCGCACGCTGGTTTCCAACGTACAGGAAGGCGTATTCATTTCGACGCCGCAAGGGCGCTTCCTGGATTTTAATGACGCGCTGCTAAGAATGACCGGCTATGATTCCCGCGAAGAACTCTTGAACGTCGACATTGCCCCGACTCTCTATGTAAACGCTTCGGAACGCGATCGGCTGAAAAGACTGCTGCAGGAACATGGCAGCGTTGCGGACTTCGAATTCGACATGCGGCGCAAGGACGGAGAAGTGCGAAGCGTGCTGGAGTCCTCCGTGGCCATCCGCGACAATTCCGGGAATGTCACGGCTTACCAGGGATTCGTGCTGGACATTAGCGAGCGAAAAAGGGCGGAGCACGAAATTCGCCGCCGGAATCGCGAGCTTATGGTGTTGAACTCCATCGCTCAGACGCTCACCGAATCCATGGATCTGACCGATTCACTTCGCAGGACATTAACCCAGCTGTCGGAGTTGTTTGGCCTCGATACCTCTTCGTTATTTCTTTTTGATGAGAGCGGCACCACGCTGCGGCGCGCGGCCGGCGTTGGCCAGCGGTCGGAGTATGCGCGTCACATGCCGGCGGTTGCGCTACAACCGGAGTTGCTGGAACATATCAAGGCCGTCCACGCGACATTTTTATCCGCCCACGGGCTTGCATTGCCGCCGATTTTTCGCGACGCTTTGAGCAAAGAAGGGATTGTTTCTTCTTACGTGGTGGTGCTGTGGTCCAAGGGGCGTCCTCTCGGCGGGCTAGTGGTCGGCAGCCGTACGCCGCGTGAATTTTCTCCTGCTGACGCCAACTTGCTCATCGCGGTTGGCAGCCAAATCTCCAACGCTACGGAGAGAGCGCTGCTGTACGATGAGTCGCGCCAGGCCTACCAAAACCTTCGCCGCACTCAGGAACAACTTTTGAATAGCGAGAAAATGGCAGCCGTTGGACAGTTGATATCCGGCGTGGCTCACGAATTAAATAATCCATTGACCGCCATTCTCGGATACAGCCAGTTGCTAAGCGCGAGCGGGCAGATGGGCCCACAGGGAATAGAATATTCCGAAAAACTTTATAAACAGGCGCAGCGCACTCATCGCATCGTGCAAAATTTGTTGAGCTTCGCCCGCCAGCACAAACCTGAACGCCTCCCTACGATGATTAATCACATTCTCGAGGACACGCTGGCGCTGCGCGACTACGACCTGCGCATGAGCAACATTCGAATGCATTTGAATTTAGCGCCGGACCTCCCGGTTATGTCCGCCGATCCGCATCAATTGCAGCAGGTTTTCCTCAATATGGTAAACAACGCTGTCGATGCCATTTTGGAAAGCTCCGCGGACGGCGATTTGTGGGTGACCACTCGTTCGGACAAAAGCAGAGTTTTTGTTGAATTTACCGACAGCGGGCCCGGTGTGCAGGAAGCCTCTCGCGTATTCGATCCCTTCTACACTACCAAGCCAGTAGGCAAAGGAACCGGTCTGGGCTTAAGCATTTGCTATGGAATTGTGACCGAGCACGGCGGCACCATTCGCGTCCGCAATCTGCCACATCGCGGGGCTTCCTTTACCATCGAGTTACCGCTGGACGGTTCTCCCACGTCGCAGAGTGAAAACTCTCAGACCGATAGCAATGAAAGAACTGGCTTGATCCTGTGCCTCGATTCCGATCAAGCCGTGGTGCATTTGTTGAATGGAATGCTCGATGCACAGGATTATGAAGTTCACACTGCTAACAACGGAGAAGAACTCCGCGATTTGATCGACAAATACGATTTTGACGTTATTCTGGCGGACTGCGACGTTGCTGATGCGCACCTCGCAAAAAGCTTCTTCGGATGGCTTCTTGAACACAGGCCCGCGCTTTGCCCGCGGGTGATTAGAACGTACACGCTGGACTCGCGAAAGAATGCGTTTGACGAGAAGGCCGGCGCCGGATTGGCTTTGAAAAAGCCGCTGGACAAGGGGAAACTCCTGGACGCCATCAATGTGCTGCTATCCGCCCGCATCCAACCCAGCACCGTTGTTAGGTAATAGCTCTGTGCTTAAAGCAGCCCGTTCGCTGAGCTCGCTCATGGCCGTTTGCATTCGAATGGTCAATGCACTGACCATATTGGTCAGTCCGCCCATGGCTTCGAGGGGCGCTACGCCAGTGACCAATCGCAAGTAAATCAAATAATACCGGTACGTAAACTCCAAGTTTAGCCGCAGACCCTGAACCTCCTGAACGACTTCAACGTTGGGAGACATCACCGCAACCATACGTGCAAGATGCACCAGTTTGTCGAATTCAACCCGCAAACAGGCCAAATAACTGAGGGCAATGCGCCGGCGTTCCTTTGCAATGCGTTTCGCAAGCGCGCGGTATCCGCGGTCGTTTAGATACGTATAGTCCGAGTTTGCCAGCGCCTGTTTGATTTGCGGCAGGTGCGAAATATGAACACACTCTCGCTCCGGGGGGCTATTTCCGACGACTTTTGCTCGGCGACGCGTCCCGGAGAGCGCCAACCAGGTGATCGCCAACAGCAGCAATAGGCCCGCACTCGCAAATACAGCTAGAGAGTAATTCATTCCTGGGGCCCGTCTATTTTCCAGAAGTTCATCAACTCTCGATTTAAGGCCCGCAATTTTCGATTGATTTCATGAGAAACATTCGCGTACACCGAATCAGGCAGCATCGCTTGTCGCTTCTGTATCGCCGGTAGAGGGTTTGCTAAGGCACTGCTCCACAAGATCAGCACCGCCAGGTAGGAAGAGATCGCGAGAATCTGCCATATAGGCGAGTAATGAATGTATTGTTGATACAGAAATCCCTCAACAAGGGTGTTTATTAGAATTTTGACGCAGGAGTACCAGCACAACCCCACTAACAGGGTCTTATAGGTAGGTTCCACTTTAATTGGATAGTAGTGCATTAAAGCGAGGCAAAGCAGAATAGCAACAACGAAAATCAGGTGATACCCTCGGTCCGCTTCCACCACCATCCAAAAGTCAGTTGGCCGTGACGCCAGACCAACGAAAACTAAGACCAATGGGCAGATGACTGCGAGAAGCCGCCACGTTAATGCCCAAATGCCCTTGTAGTGCATTAATACGAGTCGCAGCACTTCCACTGTCGCGCAGAGCCGCGCGACAAGCGTAACGGCCTCCGAGCACCACGCGGCATAATAGTTTTGGTGCGGATTAGCGACTGGGTGTTGATAAAGGGAGTATAAAAATAACGCTTGGCATAGATTCAGAACGATGTATGCGGTAAAAAAAGGCAGTCTTCGAAAATATCCCCGGATAAACAGCAGTGCGCAGACTATCAGTTCCACCAAGACGTTGGCGGCCCATAGGTAACTAACGATTCGGGAGAAATCCAAGCTCACGCGGGAATGCTAACATGTTTATACCTTTATAGTAAGCACCCCTATCACGCCAGGCAGAAGGTGGTCCGCAGCCTGTGTTTAACAGGCTGCGGGCCACCGAGCCTAAGAAACAAAAACCGCCAATTGCGGCGGGGTTGGCGGCAACGGATTGCCCTCTGCTGGTGGAGTTGGCGGCAGGGGGTTGCCCTCTGCCAGGATTGCTGGCGGAGTTGGCGGCAAGGGGTTACCCTCTGCCACGATTGCCGGTGGGGTGGGCGGCAGCGGATTGCCTTCGGCAACGTTAACGTTATTGTTAAAATTGACGATTGCGCTAACCGGCGCTACTATCAACGCGGCAAGCGCTAAAAGCGCTAGATAGATTTTTCTGTTCATGGTGGAGCCTCCTGGGCTCACCATGAACGGAAACAAGACAGGCTAAATTTGCGGGTTTAAAAAGTTCTGCCTGCGGAACAGCGCCGGGACCATATGGAAGCACTGACACAACTGCAACAGAACCGGCGGATCGTTCAGGATTTCACGTTGACTACGCTGGCGGGAATCCCAAGTCTTCTTTCGCGCTTGACGTATATCGCTTCGTTGCGCGATTTATCCAGCGGGAGATACGAACATGCCGGTCTCGCGGCGCTCTACCCGGACCCCGCCGTTCAACAAGCCCTAGAGATTTGTCATGAACAAGTCTTCGAGAAAATTCTGGAGACACCGCTAGCCAGTCAGGAAGCGGATTTGCGCACATGTTTAGAGGCGATGCAGGGTGGCCTCGATGTCGCCGCGGTACATTGGCAGCGCATGGAAGCTTATCGTGTGTTGCTGCCGGAGCACGCTCCGGATTATCTCAAGGAGCTTTTCTGTTCGAACCTGCGTGCGCTGCTGGAAATAATTCAGCCCAATTGTTCCACGGCTCGTTGAAACGTGTGACCACTCCAGTCACCCGCCCAACAATTTCGGCTTGATCTGGCATTTGCCACCATTCGGGCAGACAACGTGACAGCGGGTGCGGTTGCATAACTAGCCGCGAGCCGTCCTGATGAAACCACCCGCAGCGGTAGCCTTCACGCACTTCTACAAAATACAGCGGCCGATCATATTCCGAGGTCCAATCCACGTCCTGTATGCGCCGTATGGACACATCCACCATGACGATACTTCCGGGCCGCAATAATGGCGTCATTCGCCGGTCATTTAAACCTATATATCCGTAACGATGATGTTTCTGGCGGCCATCGAGGAGGGTACCTTCTAAGTTACCCCACTGTTCCACCATGCGTGAAAGATACGAGGTGCGCGCCGGATCAAAAGCGGGATCAAATCGCAGCGGAACCCGCAGTGACGCCGGCGGCGAGCCGAGATGGGTCGCCGGAGCAGGGAACATGGCTCCATCCGCAAAAAACTCGTCTACCGGAACTTCATACCAGCGGAAAATTTCCGCGGGATTTAAGTGGTAAACCACCGCCAACGCATACAATTTATGCAGTCCCGGCACCACATTACGGTTTTCCATGTCCGCCAAGCGGCTGATATGCAGAATGAATTCCGGCCGGCCGCGCTTTGCGGCGATTTCGTAACTGCATCGTTCTACGTCGCGATACGTCAATCCCAAGTGCTCGCGGACGCGCCTCAAACGGAGACCTGGTAGCATTCGTTCCTCGGATCCGAGCATTCCTACGAGCAGGGTACACTACTATTACCATCTTGTTAAGGATCCGGAACAGGAACTTTTTGATACAAGAATTGCAGTGACGCCTAATGGGCGAAAGAAGTGCTGAATCTGTTATTCTGCAAGACCATGCTTTTTTTACGGAATGCTGTTTCTTCTCGCGCGCTGCTCTGGATGGTGGTAGCTCTTTCCGTTACCGGCGGCGGTGCCTTTGCGCAAAAATCTCCTGCAGTCACTGCGCCGGATCCTGCCAAGTCGGCGGCTGCCGCCGAATTCACCGCCGCTGCCGATGAAGTCTTGGGGCAGATGAGCCAAATTACCGGCTTGAAGCTGCGCACCCCGGTTAAGAAAACCCTTCGGTCCCGGGAAGAAATTCGCGCGTACGTCATAAACGAAATGAATGAAGACAAAAATCCTGCCGAGCGTTACGCATCTGCTCGCAGCGCGGAAGCATTTGGTCTGCTTCCCAAGGGATTCGACATCGATTCATTTATGGTCGATCTTCTGACGGAGCAGATCGCCGGCCTTTACGATCCTAAAGCCCACGAATTTTATATCGCAGATTGGATTCCTTTAGCAGACCAAAAAATGGTCATGGCTCACGAGTTGACCCATGCCCTGGAGGACCAGCATTTTCAGATTGAAACGTGGTCGAAAGCCGCGCGGCCCAACGATGACGGCGAACTCGCCAGAGAAGCGGTTCTTGAAGGCAGCGCCATGGCGGCCATGATCGATTATTTACTGAGCGAAACCGGCCGATCACTTGCGGACCTGCCCGACATTGATCCCGGCATGCTTGTTGGCGATATGGGCGCCACGCCAGCCTTGAAAAAGGCGCCGCCATTTTTGAAAGATGCGTTGGTGTTTCCGTATTTTGCCGGCCTTACATTTTCCGCCGACCTGTTGAAAAGCAATGGTTGGAAGGGGCTTCCTGCAGTGTTTTCCAAACCGCCCATTTCCACGCAGCAGATTATGCATCCGGCGCTTTATCATGCAGGGAAAACACCTTCCACGGAGAATTTGCCGGACGTCGGCAAATTGTTGGGACCGGATTGGACCAAGCTGGAAGAAAACGTGATGGGTGAGTTCGGCTGGAAAGAAGTGCTGAAACAATTTCTTGGCGATGATCGCGCAAAAGCGCTTGCGGCTGCCTGGGACGGGGATCGTTACGTGGTTTACGAACACAAACGTACCAAGCGGCTTGTACTCGTAAGTCTGCTTCGGCTCAGTAATGCCGCTGAAGCAGTGCGTTTTTTCGGCCAATATTCCGAGGCTCTGGAAAAGAAATACGACGAGCGCTCCAAACTGTTTCGACGGCCAAACTTTTTTTCTTTCGATTCGATGGAAGGCGGCGTCTATCTGCGGTGCCTGGAGGCTGAATGCCTGAGCGTAGAAGGAACCGCGCGTCCGGTGTTTGAAGGCGTCATCAAAGGGATCGCCTGGCCCGCTTCCCCCGAACCTCCACTCGATCCCACCAAGCCTGCGGAGAGAACCATGACGAGCCTGCCCAGTGGGGATTCAAACCGAGCCGGCGGCGTCGGTGTTGGCCAACTCCAGTAACCTGCCGCTACGCTTTGTTAATCGCACCTCCAGCCGTTTGATTCGTTTCAGCGACAAATCTTCGCGCCGCGCAAATCCGCCGCGCGCGAACACACTGGCCTGGTTCGCTTGTGCACGCAACAGTTTACGAGCGCGGTGAGCGAACTCCAGCGCTCGCTCATAATCCTTGACGCGGAGTTCATAGTGAATGGCGAGCTGCTCGCAGGCGTGCATGGCATCACCGGAATTGGACAGAATTTCATGCCAAAGTTCCGCCGCGCGCTGATGCTCACCTTTTCGTTTGGCCATTAGCGCCAAGTCGCACTGAGCGCGCGAGTGAAACTCCACCGGCAAACCTAGATCGACGGCTTGAGCGCAGGCAAGTTGCGCACGACCTTTATCGCCGCGGCGATGCAAAAACTTTGACAGCCCAAAAAGGTCCAGACCGTGCATCTGCTCGTCAGGATTGGTCTCGGCTAGAAGTGCATTAATTTTTCCAAACAGTGCTGCCAATCCGCGAAGATCCATTTGATTGTGGCGTGCAACCCCGAGCAGCGGTTCTGGCGGGCCGCCGCGAAGATAATCAAAATAAAATTGGGGGATAAATTTCGAGGACACATCACCTTGTCTGCACCATCCAAGCAGCGTGGGATTCAAAACTTCGCGCTCCAGATCGACCAGGCGAACTGTTCCAAGGCGAAATTTCCAAAACGCGCGCGCGGGATGAAGCAAATCCAGATGGCCCGCGAGATTTGGCACCGCAATCGAACGAGTCATCCTGAAGCGATTTTCCAGAAGGGGCCAATCGAATGTCTTCCCGTTGAAGGTGACCAGCACCGGACGCTCAGCGAGCCGCGCGGCAAGCTGGCATAACACCGAGTGCTCCTCCGCAAAATCGCGCATGAATAATTGCTCGACTTGCAAACCTCCGGCGTCCCACCAAGCGAGACCGATCAGGAATGCATAAGTTCCGGTGCCACCGGCGAGTCCGGTGGTCTCAGTATCCAGGAAAAGCCACTTTTCGGGATTCTCCAGTGCAGCGCGTGTGCGACGCGAAATCACTTCGTCGCCTTGTTGGCAGAGAAGCTGCAAACAGGTTGAGTGAGGAGCAACAAATTCCGGCGTGGAAAACCAGTTTCGCACGGCTAGGTGCTCGCCGAAACGGTTGGTGGACACGCCGGCGCCAAGCAGTCGCGCCATAGTGTCTTCTTCGCAAGGCTCGCGTAGCGTTGTAGATCGGATCGCTGGTGGACGAGCAGGTTTTAATGCCGCCAGGCGCGAGAATTTGTGATCGAGCGTGGCCATATCTACCGGGCCTCACCGTTCGAATCGCACAGCCGGTCTAAAATGGCCAGCGCGGCTTCCTTCGCTCGCGGAGCCAGATCCCCCGCAGGCCCGACACAAGAGGGACAGCCTGCAGCGCATGCACACGCGACGATTAACTCTCGCGTGCGCTGCAATAAAATTTCACGCGCGCGGTACAACGGCTCAGAAAATCCAATCCCGCCCGGATAAGCGTCGAACAAATACAAATTTGGCTCATAAAATTCCTTGGCATTCTGAGAAATCCGATCCCGCAGTTGCACCGCCTCCATCGCGGTCTCCTGATCATTGGGATATGGCGGCTTCTCGCCGATGGCGGTCCCCAGGTCGCGTCGGTCGCACATCAATAGTAGCGTGGCAACCGAAGCGAGAGCGTGCAGCAATCCAAACATGCCACTCTGCCGCTCGCTAATCGTGAAAGGCAGCGACTCCAGCAACGGGCGCTCGAGCGTGATCCAATAGGACGTGGTGTGCATTTCATTTTCTGGTAATTCCAGATTTCCAGCACCAATATTTTCATTGGTAAAAAATTTGATCTTCTTGAAACCAATGACTTGCGATCGCACCAGCACGTCTCCGAAGGAACGCAGCGCTGGAATTTCGCGCACTGAATCACTTAGCCGTGTTTCCGCAGCGCATTCCAGGATGCGAACCTGCGTGTAGCGAATTGCGTCCGTGTAATAATCCACATCCACGCGCTTGACGTAGGCTTTGCGCTCCTTGAAATCCAGATGCTCGACGTGATATTGCTGCCCTCCGTGGATATAAATGGCTTTTTCATGCACGGTGGTCAGCGCGCTCGAGAAATCAACTTCTCCGATCACCGTTGGTGCGCCGGTAATATCGATAATCACGAAATTGTCGCTGGTCACCGAACGCAAACTCACGGTGTCGGCGGGATAAGCTTCCTGAGTCCAGTGATAGTTTTCTCCAGCGCGGTGTAAAAAGCCCACTTCGGCCAGGCGCGCGCAAAGGTCCTGAATATCCACATCTCCGAAGCGGTCCTGGAGACCAATCGGCAATTCGAACGCCGCACATTTCAAATGGTTGATGAGGATTTCCAGATTGTCGGGCTGGATGAACGCGTGTTCTGGAGTATTGCCGAAAAAATAATCAGGATTTCGCACGATAAACTGGTCCAATGGCGCGGAGGAGGCCACTAATACGGCGCATGAGCTGCCGCTGCGCCGGCCCGCTCGCCCGGCGCGCTGCCACGTCGCGGCAATTGTTCCCGGGTATCCGGCCATCACCACGGTATCCAGCGATCCGACGTCGATGCCCAACTCCAGGGCGCTGGTGGAAACCACGCCGCGAATCTGCCCGTCGCGCAGCCCGCGTTCGATATCCCTGCGCTCGTTCGGGAGATAGCCGCCGCGATATCCGCGAATGTTCGCAGCCCTGCCAGGTTGCGGTGGATTAGCTTGCTGCAAATACGTGAGCATCAGTTCGGTGTGCAAACGCGAATTAGCAAAAACCATAGTCTGCAGATCGCGTTTTAGAAATTCCCGCGAGACGCGGCAAGCTTCGTTGATATAGCTTCGCCGAATCCCCAGCGCCCGATTCACCACCGGGGGGTTATAAAACACAAAAGTTTTTTCGGCCGCTGGCGCCCCGTTGGCATTCAAAACCTCGACATCCGTCTCGAGAAGCTTGCCGGCAAGCTCGCCCGGATTGGCAATCGTCGCCGAACAGCAAATGAATTGCGGATGGCAGCCATAGAAATTCGCAATGCGCCGCAAGCGTCGCAGCACATTACAAAGATGGCTGCCAAGTACGCCGCGGTAGGTGTGCAGTTCATCCAGCACGATATATCGCAAATTCTCAAAGAGCCGCGTCCACCGCGTGTGATGGGGGAGAATCCCGGTATGCAACATGTCCGGATTAGTCAGGACGATATGGCTTTTTTCGCGTATGGTTTTGCGCGCGTCGCTGGGCGTGTCGCCGTCGTAGGTGAAGACCCCAAACCGGTTGTCGAGTCGCTGATTCAAATCATGAATTTCGGCTAATTGATCCTGTGCCAGCGCCTTGGTGGGGAATAAATACATTGCGCGGGTATCGGAATTATCCAGGATCGCGTTTATAACCGGCAGGTTGTAACACAGCGTTTTTCCCGAAGCCGTGGGCGTAACGACGACAATGTTTTTCCCGTTATGTACAGCGTCCGCCGCCGCCGCCTGATGGCTGTAGAGCCTGTCGATCCCCTTGGCCTTATATGCTGCGCGCAAGTCGGCGTGAACCCAGACGGGAAATGGCGCCCACTGCGCGGCGCGCGCCGGGAAGTGCCGCACCGCGGTTAAAATTTCGCCTTCGCGATCGCGAAAAGCAAAGCCGTCCAGCACTTCGCGAACGCGGGTAATCGATGAAGAGTCCGCGGCGGTGCGCACGGCCAAAGATTCAGGCATAGATCGGCCTCCAGAGTCATTCGCCTTTTGTTCGCCAAAGCTAACACGGTGCGCTACACCGTGCAACAGCAAATCAGGAGGGGCGCAGCCGAAGAATCAGGATCGCGCCGATAGAGAAGAGGATCGCGGAAACTGCGAAAGCGGTTTGTACATTTACAGCACTCCAGAGAAAGCCGATAACCAGACTGGAAATAAAGTCCCCGGCGGCATTTACAGCCGCCAAAGTTCCGAAGGCCATGCCGTGCTGTTCCTTGGGCACAATCTCGGCCGCCAGCGAATCTTCCAAGGCTTCTTCGGTACCGATGTACAGGCCGGCCAAAATAAAAATGACGCCAAGTAACCAAAGTGAATGCGCAGCGAGGCATAATAGAACAGCGGTCACCACAGCAAGTCCATATCCCGCGGCAAGCACCATTTTGCGGTGGCGAACATGGTCGCTTAACCAGCCGCTGAGGTACGCCGAACCGGCGTAAAAGACATTGTGAATGGTATAAAGACCGACCGCGATGCTCGCGGCACGCGCCGGCCCGTGCAGCGGCGAAAGCATGCGTGAGGCGTACAGGATCAACAAGGTATGCGAAAAATCTCCGGCGCCAAAAATGCCAACGCCAAACAGCAATCTGCGAAAGGGAACCGGCAAAGCGCGTATTCCGCCAAAAAATGATTGCCGGGGCTTTGCAACGATGGGTTTTTCACGTACCAGCATCCAAAATAAAACGGCCGCCAATAAACCCGGCAGCAGCGTCCACAAAAATACTTTGCGATACGAATGACCCGTAACGTCTAACAACCATAAAGCGGTTAGCGGTCCAACGATTGCTCCCACCGTGTCCATCAATCGTTCCAGGCCAAAAGCCCGCCCATAAGCGCCCGGCGGAGTATCAGCGGCCAACAAGGCCTTTTTCGCAGGGGAACGAATGCCGCGCCCGAGCCACGCCGCTGTGCGCCCGAACAACACGTGATACGCGTGAGTCGCAAATGCAAATGACGCCGTCGCCAGCGCAGTAAACGCGTAACCAGCCACTGCGAGTGGCTTGCGATGTTTCAATCGGTCGGTGAAATGTCCGGATGCCAATTTTGCAAAACTGGACAGTCCATCAGAGACGCCTTCGATAGCTCCGAGCCACGCCGGCCCAGCGCCAATCACGGCAAGAAACGCCGGCAGCACCGCCGTCGCGGTCTCATGACTCCAATCGCTAAAAAGGCTAGTTAAACCGACACCCAGAACGGTACGATTCAGCCACGACCCGGTTTTTTGTTGTTCAGACACCCTGAAATTATGGCAGGCAATTGCTGGTTTTCATCCGCAGAAATGCACGCTTAATATTCATCGTTTGGCGGCCCGGTAAAGAATTACGCGGACTTTTTCAAGCGTAATCAAGCCACCATCGACCATTTCATCGAGGCGCGGCAAGATTTGCTCGACGCGTTCGGCGGTATCGATGACCTCAAGAATGATCGGCAGGTCCTGAGACATTCGCAGCAGCTTATCGGTGTGATACACGCTGGAGCCGCCAAATCCTCCTACACCGCGCAAGACCGTTGCACCAGAGAAGCCCTCTTTGCGTAGCATCTCCACAATGGCATCGTGTAACGCTTTTCCATGCCATTTATCCGACTCGCCAATGTGAATTCTCATCAGCACTCGCTCGCCTTCAAACTTTTCATGCGTCATGGCTATCTCTCCGCGTAGTCAAAATTTGTTGGCCAGCCGAATGCCCGCCACTGATAGAAACAGTCCAGCGACCACGCTCGCGGCTACGTAGGCCGAGGCGCGCAGCCATTCACCGTCTTCCATCATTTTCGCAGTCTCCCACCCGAAGCTTGAGAAAGTTGTGTAGCCGCCAAGAAATCCCACGGCAATGGCCATGCGCCAGTCCGGCGAAATTACCATGCGGTTCATGGTGAACTGCGCGATCAGGCCAAGAAAAAAACAGCCGGTCAGGTTCACGAGTAACGTGCCGTAAGGAAAAGTTCCGCCCGTTCGGACCTGCACCACGCCCTGCAACCCATAACGGGCCAGCGTACCGACGGCCCCAAATATTGCGATTAGCAAAATTCTCAAGCGCACTCCGATCCGCGACGGTCAAAACACTTCAACGCATCGAATTAAACCACTAAAAAACAAAAAACTCCTGGCGGCGCCTTGGCAGCCAGGAGTCATCAGATCCGGAAAGGATATCCGGAACGATTATGGCGAACTCCATCGCCGTAAGATTTTTTCCATTCTAACACTTTGCAAAAAATGCAAAAGTCATTTTTGCCACGCGGTGTTGTGCGAGTCGCCCAGCGTTTAATAGTGAAACCGGTAGCGCAGCTGTACAAAAATCTCGCGCGGGTTCATGTAATGTGTGCCGCCAAATGTAAAACTGTTGTCCAGTAGCACCCTGCGATTGGCGAAATTGATGCCGCTTACACCAACGGACAACCGTTCGCCAAAGTGTTTTCCCACGGTCACATCAAAGGTAGTGTGACCCGGCAAATGATCGGGACCTGAAGGCGGCACATTTCCATTTGTAAATCCGGAGCCGTAATAAACATCGGTCGAAGCGTAAATGCTGCGCGGCAAATTGACATTACCGCCGAAGTGCAGCGTATTTCGCTGATCATGATCCAGAAGAAAATAGCCCCCTCCAGGGGCAGAGAAATCAGTCAAGCCGCCACTGATAGCTCCTTTACCCTGTGCAACCTGATTCGAATAGGTCACGTAAACCTGGCCGCGCTTGGCAATTTGCGGAGACCGCAGCGTCAATTCCCAGCCGCGTATCAGCGCGCCATCAATCGTAAGCGGAAAGAAAATATCTGAATTGCCGACACTATTATGATCGAAATAATTCTTAGCTCGTGTACGGAAGGTGTCCACGTCTAAAATCCATCCTTTATAAGGAATGGCGACGCCAAATTGCGATTCTTCGTCGCGCTCACCATGCAGCGGAATAAATCCCAGACTCTGCGCACTCACAAATTGCAGCAGCGGTCCCGTAGCGGTTTGCAAAGGGGGCGCCTGGTAGAAATGCCCATAGAATCCGCGAAACACCCAGTTTATTTTAGGTACCTTAACGGCGGCTCCAAAACGCGGGTTTGTGGCATTTTCTACAATATTTCCGGAAAAATGCGTCTGGCGAACACCCGCATTGAGGGTCAGCCAGGATGTGGCGCGAAATTCATCTTCCACGAAGGCCGCGATCAACGAGCCAGTGGCGCTCTGCGTATCGCGAAAATTGTTCCCGAACGACGGATCGGTAGGATCATTGAAAATTACGCCGAATAATTCGTCGTTCTGTTGTTCGAACGCGTAAAGACCCGCGCGCCCATTATTTCTGTCCTTGATATAGGAAATCGTAGCCTGACCTCCCTCATAGCCCGAAGAACGTCTGTCGGTCGTAGCGCTCGGAAAATCGTGAGGATTGCTCTCATAATTTGCACTGTTGAAGTGGTAGAACGGGGAAACCGTCAGCACCACGCCAGTACCGAACGTGCGTACCCAGGAAAACGCTACGAATGCATCGGCTTCATCGTTCACATCCCGCAAACCGCTGCTGACCGGATCGGCAGGCGCATAAGGAATTTGATAATGATCGCGGCGCAAGGAGCTTACGAATCGCAATTGATCTTGCGAATCCAGATTGAACATCAAGGAAGTAAATCCGCCATATCCGTTCGCGCGATCATGAATCACCGCCGACGTTGGCGTCTCCAGACCTACATCCGTGCGATTGCCGTTGGCGCTCGCGTAATAGGCAAAGCGGTTGGTGTGCCCACCAAAATTAATCTGATCATCGGTCTGATAAAAATTGCCAAAACTGGTCACGATTTCCGCGTCGTTATTCCATTCGAAGCCCGTTCGCGGCGCGACATTGAACACTCCGTACGTGCGGTCGCCAAAATCCGCCGAATAACTGCCACGCTGCGCCTCCACGGTATCAATATCCTTGGGATCGATTTGCGGGCCCAGATTGCTGGCGATATTCGTATTGGGGATGGGCACGCCATCGATGAGCCAGCTGACCTGGTGGCCTCCGCGCACATGTAATTGATCGTGCGTTATGTACGCACCGGGAACGTAATTGGTAATCATCGCCACACTATTTGATTGCGTAGCACCCGGCGTATCGCGAATCTCTTGACGATTGATTAAATTTGTTGGGGTCGCGGATTCGGTCTGTTCCGATCCGGAATTGGCCGACACGGTCACCGATTCATTTTGAGTCGCCAGATGCAATTCGAAATGCAGAATGGGCGCGCTGCCGGAAAGCACCGTCACACTATGCGATTCGGGTACAAAGGTAGGATCGGAAACAGCCACAGTATATTCACCGAGGGGCACGGCATCGAAGTGGAACTGCCCGTCAGCATCTGTCGAAGCGGTCATGGTGTAATTTGAATTCTTCGCGGACAAGACTATGGCGATTCCCGCGATTGGCCGATGCCGTGGATCGTGCACAATTCCGCGCACCGTGCCGAACACAGTGGCAAATATACTTCCAATAAGTGCCACTGAAACTACAGCAAAACAAATAAGTCTTCGCACAACTTCTCCTCTTCTCGAAATTTGTGGGCGCGCGGTATTCGACCGCGATGTGGGTTTCTTATCCAGTGAAGGGAAGGAGCTAATTACTAGGCGTTGGTGGTCAGTCGAGGAGGAGGAGAGAGAACTTCGAGAGAACGCGGGAAATTGTTGGTGCCCGTCACGCGCTTGGCGGAGCTCGCGAGATCGGGCTTGGGCAATAAAGTTCCATCAGGCAGAACAAAAGCCACCGCCATGAGCATTACGTGATCGGCATTGTGGCAGCAGCTCATCGTGCAGGCGCTCATACCGCCAGCTTGATGCTCGCAATCTGCGCCGTGCGCAGGGGCCTTGGAGTGGTGATGCTCAGGAATGGGGCAGTGATCGCCCGTGCAGCACGCGGCCACGTGCGCGCTCCATGCGGCTCCAGCGAGTGGAGCAAATAGCAATAACGCCGCGACCAAACAAAACCATGCAGCTATAGCTTGCGAGCGCGTTGTGCGAGAGGCGATCAACGTTTCAATGATAACTCAATTCGGCTTTTGTACTGAAATGCGAAGCCTTGAGATGTTCAGCGTGTATCGACTGCTGCGTAGCGCTCACTGTTTGCCGTTTGTCAAACTGCCAACTTACTCAGCTCAGTGGCTACGTTTTCTCACTGGCGGTTACTCGCTCTGGATAATCGTAGACGCCGCGACCGGACTTTCGGCCGAGACGGCCATCTTGCACATACTGTTTCAGCAAACGGTTGGGACGATATTTTTCTCCCAGTGTTTGGTGAAGATATTCAAGAATATTCAAGCGCACGTCCAGCCCCACAAGATCGACAAGTTCAAACGGGCCCATGGGATGATTCAATCCCAACTTCAGCGCCTTATCAATGTCTTCTGCAGAGGCGATGCCGGCCTCCAGCATTGCAAAAGCCTCATTGCCAATGAGCGCATTCACGCGCGTGGTGATGAAACCGGGAGACTCCTGCACCAACACGACTTCTTTGCCCATTCGCAGGCCAAATTCAGTACAGACATCGACGGTGTTCTGGGAAGTGAGAGGAGTTTTTACCAGCTCAATTAATTTCATCTTCGGCACGGGATTGAAGAAGTGCATGCCAATACAGCGCTCGCGAGAGACAGTCAGGTCGCTCATATCGCTAATAGACAGCGATGAAGTATTGCTCGCAAAAATAGCCCCCGGTTTGGCAAATTTGTCGAAGATGGTGAATAATTCCATCTTCATTTCCATTTCTTCGGACACCGCTTCAATGATGAGGTCCGCGTCGCGAATGGCGTCCTGCACAGAGTTAGCGGTAGCGATCAACGATAACGCACGATCGCGAATTTTAGCGGCTACTTTGCCGCGGGCGACTCCCTCGTCGAACGATTTCGTAATCCATTGCATGCTGTCGTTCAGCATTTGCGGGGAAATATCTTCCAGCACGGTGATGTAGCCGCCAAAGGCGGCGGCGTAGGCAATACCTCGGCCCATGTTGCCGGCACCGATTACCGCGATGGTTTTTATTTCGGGATTCATGAGGACGGTGAGCCGTTATTTCACGAGCTCTTTGTAAGCCTCTTCATCGTAGCCCAGAACAATTCGTTTTCCGCGCATCACCACCGGCCTACGAATAAGGTTGGGCTCTTCAGCCATTAATCGGATGGCCTCGGCACGCGTGGGCGGATGGTCTTTCATTTTTCGAGTGCGATAGAGCTCGTTCCGGGAGCTTAAGAATTGATTGTGATCGCGCTCGCCAATCAGCTCGTCCAATTCAGCCTTGCTAAGTTTTTGTTTGTCGAGACTGCGCAACTCCAGGTCGGCACCAAGTTTCTCCAGGTAAGCTTTTGCTTTTCTGCAGGTAGTACAGGTGGGTTTTTGCAGAAACTGAATTTTAGCTTTGGGCATGAGAACTCCGAAAGATAATTGGTTTAGCCTGGCGACTGTAATTTTAGCGCAGGATAACGTCTCAGAATAATTTCTCAGTAGCGCGGCACGTGGGGGTCGACATCGGTGGACCATCGTTCAATGCCGCCCGATAGCGACTTGGCCTTGTCAATGCCCTGGAACCGCAGCCAGGCAGCGGCATCCAGGCTGCGCATCCCATGGTGGCAATAACAAATTATCTCATCAACGCCGAGAAGGCCGTTGACGTTTGCCGCCAGAGAGCCGAGAGGCACGAGTTTCGCTCCTTCGATGCGGCACAATTCGTATTCCCATGGCTCGCGCACATCGAGGAACACGATTTTTTCGCCGTGATCCATGCGCGTCTTTACTTCTACTGGAGATATTTCTAATTCGTCCAAGGCCCGATTGTCCCTTCAACTGAAAGTTTCTTTGAAGCCGGCGTCGCGCTTCACTTGGTATGAAATTGTGGCTTTCGCTTTTCCAGGAAAGCGTTGATGCCTTCACGGCAATCCGGTGACTTGAAACATTTCAGCTGTTGTTCGACTTCCTCTTCGAGAGCTTTCTCAAGTTCGAACTTCCGGTTGCCGAATAAAACAGTCTTCATGGCGCGAATTGAAACGGTAGGCGCATCTGCGATTTTGCGCGCCAACTTCATGGTTTCTGCTTCCAGTTGTGCGTCCGGAACAACCCGATTCACGATTCTCAAATCCAAGGCAGTTCGCGCGTCAATCATGTCGCCGGTGTAAAACATTTCTGCAGATTTGGAATATCCGACGAGTCGGGGAAGAAAATAAGTTCCGCCATAGTCGGGGAATAATCCGACCTTGATAAAGTTCTGGCCAAAGGTGGCGCTCTCGGAGGCGACTCGCAGATCGGCAGCCAAAGCGATATTCATGCCCGCGCCCGCAGCGGCGCCGTTTACCATGGCAATCACCGGCTGCGCCATGCTGCGCATTTTAAGCACCGCATGCATCCCGGCGCGCAAAAGCGGCTCCAGCTCGCTCGTATCGTTATGCTTGCGACCTTCGGCGATGACACTTAGATCGCCGCCGGAGCAAAATGCGCGGCCGGCTCCGGTGATAATCACCACGTAAATGGATTTATCGGTAGTCAAGCGGCCAAGGTTTTCGTTCAGAGCGACAGCGAGGTCTTTGTTAATGGCGTTCAGCTTGTCAGGCCGGTTCAACGTTAGCGTGGCAATGCCGTCCTGCTTGGATTCCAGGATTAATGGATTTTGTGTTTGAGACGTTTGTGATTGCGGCGGCTGCGATGGTGCGGGTTTGGTGGCTTCGCTCATGGTTACGATCCTAGTTTCCCTTTGAAGCTCGTTCCGTCTCAGTGCGCGAGACCAGCTGCGCTAGTTTGCGAAAATGGCGCACGCGTTCGCTGTTTCCATGCGGATCCTGCGTATTGGTCTCCGGCAAAACATAGACGCGCGCACCGTACAGAAGATCTTTCTGAAGACCAAACTTGCATTTTCGCTGCGCAAATTGTTCGAACGCGAGTTTGCCGTTGAAAGCGATCACATGCGGCGTGTACTCCCCAAGACGCTGCGACAATACGATGCGCCCTTCCGCAAAGTCTTCGCGCGTCAACTCTGCCGTCGTTTTTGTAGGACGCTTCACGAGGTCGGTCAGGCCGATGCCAAATTCGATCACGCGCTTGTCATCGTGATAGTCAAATGGCTCAGGAACCACTCCGCCTTTATAAAGCACCGGCCAGAATTGATTCACCCGGCCGGCATAGTAATGGCCGACGCGGACAGAAGACTCGCTGGGATTGCAGCCCACAATCACGAGCTTCATGCCTTTTCTTAAATAATCTGGAAGTGTTCGCATCCTAGCTACTGTTGTTGATTACACATAATTAAGTTTGAAGACCAGTCTACTGCACCGAAGGCCTAGCGCCGCGGAATTCGGCTTAAAGCAGGTCCCAGTGTTTCTCAGGGAGGTGCGAAGTGTCAACGGGTGGCTGGGTATTTCCGCCAGTCTGGCGGCTTTTTTGCAAATCAGGTGTTCCACTGACCACGTTTTAGGTATTAGTCCAAAGAGGGAGCTTTCGGCCCAAGCTTCTTTCGCGCGCCAACGTCCATACCCGCACGGCAACTGCCAAGTCCCAGGAAGCGATTCCGTTAGATTTGAACAACGTCACGGCTGATTCATTCGGACGTCCGGGAATTTTGCCGTCCACAATGTCCGCGAGCTTTTTAACAGATGACCATTTCGATTCATCCTGGCCAAAGGCCATAATTAAATCTCCGGCCTCCTGGCGAGATTGCTCGATGGAATCCACGGCGATGATGTCCGCGCGTGCCACTACTGCTTCGTCCAGTTCTTGTTTGTGAGCATGATTCACGCCGATGGCGTTGATGTGCATACCGGGGGCAATGTCCGAGCCCGTCACGACCGGATGCGAAGCCGTCGTCGCGGTAGATACGACGTCCGCGCCTTCGATGGCTTGTGCCGCGGAAGCTGCGGCGTATACGGGGATTCTCAGACGCTCGGTCATGTCCGAACAAAATTTCTCGCGGCGGGAAACGTCGCGGCCGTAAGCGCGAGCCATTTCAAGTTTTCTAACGCCGGCGATTGCTTCCAGTTGGGTCCTGGCTTGCCCACCGGTTCCAATAATGGCCGCGATTCGCGCATCGTGTCGCGCCATGAATTTGGTGGCCACTCCAGAAGCAGCGCCGGTTCGCAACTGCCCCATGTAATCCGCTTCAATCTGCGCCACAAGATCGCCGGTGGCCATTTCATAGAGCAGCACGAGAAAGCGAATCTTGCCGGCGACGTAGGTGTACTGCTTTTCTGCGACGAACCCGCCCGCGTAGTCAGCGGCCGCCATGTAGTGATAAAAACCCTTGGGCAATTCGAAGCGGCGGCGCGGTTGAACAACTACTTCACCGCGAGCTTGTTTGCGTAAGCTTACTTCCACAGCTTCCAGGGCCATCGGCATGGTTAGCACTGAATGCACTTCTGCTTCATTGATATGTAGCGTCATTGAGCTGCTCGCAGCTTTTTCTTAGCTTTCGGTGGGTGGTTACCTTTACTTGCGGCTTTTGATTTTGTATTTGGCAGCGCGACGGAGCCATCCTCGCGTATTAGTCTCACCACCGTCTGTATCAGGCGATAGACCCGCTCGTCGTTATTACCGACTTGGGCGTTGGCGGCCGCGGGATTCTGGTCCTTGCCGCGAAATCGAAATTCAGGTTCTCCCTTAGGCCCGGTCCCTATCCGCACCGGCATCATGCCGCAAAGATTATTTTCTATATACGCTGTTTCGTAACGTGATTTTTTGGGATTCCAGGTATAGACGCGAATATTTATGAAATCGCAAGGTTGCGAGTCCGCACCACGTGTCCCAGCGACAAGGTACTGCGGCTTCGCGCCAGAAATGTCGTTAACCCTGTTTAGTTCGAACCACGCCACTGGCCGGACGTTGGCGGAAGAGGTTCCTGCTTTCACGGTATCCGGCAAGTCGAGCTCCACGAAACGTCCGATGATCCAGCCGGCAATGGGAGAGGTTCGATCACCGGGCTGCGTGGTAGTGGAAGTATCTGGCGTGCGTGGATTTGTTTCGCTCGGCGGCCGAGTGGCCAGCCCTCGAACGAAGAGCCACTCTTCTTTTTTGGACTCTTCCTTCTTCGAGTCTGCGGCATCGGAGGCGGACTCCTTTTCGTCGGAAACCTGGGCTGCGTCGGCGACGGCACGCCCAACGATTTCTACCGGGATGCCTCGGCCGAATTGATAAAGACGAGGTTGCGTGCGGCCTGGCTGCACGCGCAGATTGGTGGCGACCTTGGTTCGCCCGCGAGCCTGCACCGGCAACTCTTGCGCTTCGCCTAGAAGTTTCGCGCTACGCTGCCACAATGCCGTTTCCATCAGCGAGCGCGCATCGATCCAGCCCACCTCGCCGCTTGTCGTTCGCACCTTTATGCTGTCGTTGTGGCGGGCCACGATTTCGACGTGATCGCCATAATGCAGCGCGTCCAGCGGCTCTCGAACTTGCGCAACGCCGCTCCACAAAGTGACGCTGCGCTCGCCAATGTAGCCTTCGCCGAGCGCTTCGTGTTTAGGCCGGAAAATCCACGCAGCCACAGCGACGGCGCACAACAGGGGAATGGCAATCAGTAGCTTGCGCTTCATGCACAAGCCTTGTTGCTGGCTGCGCAATGCGTACAAGAGTGCAGTTCAACTGATGTAAGAAAACGATCCATAAATGGGGTGTATGCCAACGAGGGTCGAAATTTTTGGTGGTGGCTTGAGGTCTGTCGCCGACAACAACGCATCATTCGCCCGTCAATCGCTACAAAGATTGTACCTGAATGTAGCTGGATGAGTTTTTAACCGGATGCGACTGTCGCGTGGACTGAATTGCTTTCTGCTAAAATGCCGCATCATCGAGATCAGACGCAGGATTTTCAGGACGCCAAATTTATGACCAGATTAAATGCTCTTCCGCCCGTAGGCTTGCTGCTTCTGCGGCTGGCGCTTGGAATTATTTTTATTTCGCACGGCTACCCAAAGCTCACTCATCCCAATGTCATGCACAGCTTCTTTGTACAACATGGGCTGCCTGGTTATTTCGTTATTGTGGCGGGTGTGCTGGAGGTTTTTGGGGGTGGGATGATTATTTTAGGATTTTTGACGCGTATCGCCGCGCTGCTGCTGGCCATCGAAATGGCTGTGGCGATTTGGAAAGTGCATAGCGCTGGAGGCTATATGGCAGTGCACAACTATGAATTTCCGTTAGTGCTCGCGGCGGCATGTTTTGCGCTGGCAACGATTGGAGCCGGGCGAGTTTCGGTTGATTATACGTTGTATGAATCAGGCGTGGGGCGGCCGCGTCCGGGGAAACCGAAAGGCAAATCGTAGGCCTTTAACAGGTCGCTTTATCGAGCGGGAATTTTAGCTACCACGAACCGCTCCCATGCATACCGGGTTGTTACGGCGTGACCGTGACTGAATTTGACGCGATGCGCGCGGGAGCCGGTGGGAGCGCGATCCAGAGGATCAAATACGCCAGAACGCCGGTGCCTGCAAAAAGCACGAGGAGCAGCCACACTATGCGAACCAGCGTGGGGTCGAGATCAAAGTATTCGGCCAGACCGCCACAGACTCCGGCGATTTTTTTGTTGGTGGTGGAACGCGTTACGCGCTTCGGAGCAGGCGTGGCGTACGCTGGCGGCGCGGGCGCTCCCGCAACCAAGCGGGCGCCGCAGTTGTAGCAGAAATTGAAGTGATCGGCGATTTCCTTCTGGCAACTTGGGCAGATCATTTGAGACACCTCCACATGTCATTCTCAAAGCATAATACGTCAAAACAGGGCAAAAAGTTCCAAAGCATAGTGACTCCGTTGGCGCTTAAGTCTGCCCCCAAGGCACGCCACGGCCCAGGCTTTTGACCGGCCGCCGAGGCGAAACTCGAAGGCGGAGAACCCCTAGTATTCCAGTAATTGTTTGACGGCGTTGATCAGGTGGGAAGTCTGGGGGAGGATGACGTCTTCCAAATTGGGCTGGTAGGCGCAGAAGGTATCCATGGCCGCGACTCGCTTCACCGGCGCGTCAAGCTCCTCAAAAAGTTCATCGGCAATGCGCGCGGCAATTTCCGCTCCATAGCCCCAACTGAGCATGTCTTCGTAGGCCACGATGATGCGATGATTTTTCCGCACCGTCGCCGCGATAGCTTCCCAGTCATAAGGAGAAAGCGAACGAAGGTCGATGATTTCGACGGAGGCGCCCTCGCGCCCGAGTTGCGCAGCCGCTACTTCCGCGCGATGAACCAGCGCCCCGTAGGTGATGATGCTGACGTCCGACCCTTCAGTAACCACGCGCGCTTTGCCAAAGGGCACGGTGTAGTCCGGTCCCGGATATTCAGAGCGATTGTAGGGCTGACGATAAAGATGTTTGTGCTCGAGAAACATTACCGGGTCGTCGCAGCGAATCGCAGTTCGCAACAAACCAGCTACATCAAGCGCGGTAGAGGGCATCACCACTCGCAGGCCCGGACAGTGCGTGAAGATCGATTCGCCGCTTTGGCTGTGATAGACCGCACCACCGGTCAGGTAACCGCCGATGGCTACGCGAATCACCGCGGGGCATTTAAACGCCCCGTTCGAACGCCAGCGAGTCACGCACAGTTCGTCGCGAATCTGCATCATGGCCGGCCAGATATAGTCAAAAAATTGAATCTCCGCGACTGGTTTCAGTCCTCGGGTGGCCATGCCGATAGCGCGGCCGACGATGCTGGCCTCCGCGAGCGGCGAATTGAAAACGCGATCAGCGCCAAATTTACGCTGTAGACCGGCAGTCGCTTTGAAGACTCCGCCCTTGCCTTTGACATTCTTTAGATTTTCTTCGCGGCTGGCGTCGGCAACGTCTTCGCCGAATACAGTAATGCGCTCGTCGCGCAACATTTCATCGGACAGCGTGGCCGCAACCATCTCCACCATGGTTTTTGGCGCGCCGTGAAATTGCGGCTCTGCTTCGAAAGCGGAAGAAGTGGGGTCGACTTCCGGGGAGTAAACATTTACCGTGATAGAGTCGACGGAGGGTTCCGCGGCGGCAAGAGCTTGATCGGCGGCTTCACGGACTTCATGGTCGACTTGCGCTTCCAGATCCTCAATCTGTTTTTGATCGAGTAGCCCTTCGCGAACGAGAAAAAGCGAAAATTTCGAGAGCGGATCGCGGTGCGCTTCTCTTTCGCGCTCCTCGGCGGATTTGTATAGCTTTTCGTCGTCCGACAACGAATGCGAATACGGCCGCGTAACTTGCGCATGAACTAACGCGGGGCCGCGGCGGTCGCGGCAGTATTGAATGGCTTCCCGGCAGGCAGCATAACTTTCCAGCGGATCGGTGCCGTCGCACTCCGCGATGTGCAGACCGGGAAAACTGCCGACTAACTTAGAGATGCTGCCGCCCGCGGTTTGCACTTCGACGGGAACGGAAATAGCGTAACCGTTGTCTTCGATCAGATAAAACATCGGCAGCTTCTTAGTACATGCCGCGTTCAGCGATTCCCAGAATTCGCCCTCGCTGGTGGCTCCATCGCCGGAAGACACGTACACAATTTCGTTGTCTTCATAACTGACGTATTGGCCGAGCGGAGCTTTTTTTGCTTTCGCGAGGGCCTTCGGACGCTCCTGATAATAAAGCGTGGCTTCCGCCGCGCCGACGGCCTGCACAAATTGCGTGCCTGTACAGGATGAGCGGCTGACGATATTCCATTCCGGGTGGCCCCAGTGCGAGGGCATCTGGCGGCCGCCGGAACTAGGGTCGTCCTTGGCGCCGACAGCTTGAAGCAAAGTTTCGAGCGGCGTAACGCCCAGCATCAGGCACAGCGCGCGGTCGCGATAATAAGGATAGATCCAGTCGACGCCGGGGCGGAGCAGCAGACCTGCCGCAGCGGTTACCGCTTCGTGTCCCGCGCTGGAGATCTGGAAATAAATTTTATTTTGGCGCTTGAGTTGAATCTCGCGGTCGTCCAGCTTCCGCGACAGGTACATGGTGCGATACAGACGAATGAGAGTATCGCGATCCAAGCCGTGCATTTTTGGGGAGTCAAGCTTGGCAACTTTGATGCGCGTCTGTGACGCCATTCGTGCCGACCTCGCGAAGGGA